>SXGU01379057.1_pt1 | contig 17466 bp, 15 predicted proteins | sample 3174531 | NCBI WGS metagenome assembly SXGU01 (sample SAMN11356863, study PRJNA531348) | freshwater metagenome | isolation source: freshwater sample F1-140 | place: China: Fuxian Lake, Yuxi | collected 2017-12-25 | reverse complement strand
TCATGGGCGTGATGATGCTGGCTGCTGCTCAAGGCTCGATGGTGACCTTAGAAGCCAATGGCACCGACGAACACGATGCGATTGCGGCCTTAAACGCACTGATCGCCGACTACTTTGGCGAAGGCGAGTAATCAGCATGAAAGCCATACAGCATGACTAGCTTTTGCCTACACGGGGTTGGGGTATCCAGTGGCATCGCCATAGGCCATGCCCACTTGGTTTCCAATGCCTTGCTGGAAGTGGTGCATTACCCTTTACCGGCGCATTTAATTGATGCAGAGATAAATCGCTTTAGCGACGCGATCGCTACCGTTAAACAAGATTTAATGAAAATTAAAAGCAGTTTACGCAAAAATGCTCCTGCTGAATTAGCTGCTTTTATCGGCACGCACTTGATGATGCTAGAAGATAAATCGCTGGCAGAAATCCCCAAAGACATCATCCGCAATGAATTATGCAATGCCGAATGGGCGATTAAATTGCAAATGGATGACATCGTTGAACAATTCGAGCAAATTGAAGACGACTACTTGCGTGAACGCAAACAAGATGTCATCCAAGTGGTGGAGCGCGTCATCAAAGTATTGCTTGGCCACCCCAGCCAACTGAGCACCGAACGGCAAACCAGCGCCTTAAATGAAGAGCGCAAGCTGATATTGGTAGCACACGACATTTCCCCAGCGGACGCCATTCAATTTAAACACCATGAATTTGCTGCTTTCATTACTGACGTAGGCGGTATCACCTCACACACCGCCATTTTGGCACGCAGTTTAAATATCCCGTCTATCGTCGCCTTGCAAAAAGCCCGCGATTTAATTCGTGACGGCGAGTTAATTATTGTGGACGGCAGCCAAGGGGTGGTAATCGTCAATCCCGATACCAGCATCCTCACCGAATACAAATTGCGCCATGAGCAGTGGGAACTTGAGCAACAAAAACTGCAGCGCATCAAATCCACCAAAGCCGTCACCTTAGATGGCGTGCCAGTTGAGTTATTGGCCAACATTGAAGTACCCGAAGACGTGGTAGCCGTTCGCGCATCGGGTGCAACCGGTATCGGCTTGTATAGGACGGAGTTCCTATTCATGAATCGGCGCGAAATGCCGGACGAAGAGGAGCAATTTCTAGCCTATAAAGCTGTGGCGGTGGCCATGAAAGGCTTGCCTGTCATCATCCGTACCTTGGATTTAGGCGCCGACAAACAAATGAACCCGGACAGCGTGGTAACCTGCGCCAACCCCGCCTTGGGCTTACGCGCCATACGCTATTGCTTGAGCGAGCCGCAGATTTTTCATACACAATTGCGTGCCTTATTGCGCGCCTCGCAGTTTGGCCAAATTAAAATCTTAATCCCCATGTTGTCCAATCTGGCTGAATTGCGCCAATGCAAATTGCTATTAGAGCGCGCTAAAATCAGCTTGCGTAAAGAAAATACCGCTTTTAACGAACACACCGCACTGGGCGGCATGATAGAAATTCCTGCTGCCGCCATCAATGCCGAGGCGTTTGCTAAAGAATTGGATTTTCTGTCTATAGGCACCAATGATTTAATTCAATACACCTTGGCCATCGATCGAACCGATGACGCAGTGGCGCATCTATACAATCCCATTCATCCATCGGTGCTGAAATTAATAGCGATGACCATCAAAGCCGGTGAAAAATTAGGCAAATCGGTGTCGGTTTGTGGCGAAATGGCCGGCGACATCAAATTGACCAAGCTACTGGTTGGCATGGGCTTAAGGCAATTGTCCATGCATCCCTCGCACATATTAAGCGTCAAACAACAGATCTTGCGCAGCCAAGCCTTGCAACTAGGCGAGCAAGCCAGGAAAATTTTAGCGCAAACTGACATAGAAAAAATTGAGCCCCTGCTTGCAAAATTAAACAGCAGTCCTCATCTAAAAGCAAAATAAGCCTTATTAAGGAACTCCCGTGTCTGCAAACGCATTAGCCAACAACCCCTTGTTGCATTTCTCAGGCTTGCCAAAATTTGAGCAAGTGCAAGCCGAACATGTCACCCCCGCCATGGACCATCTGCTCAGCGAAGCCAGAGCGACCGTCGCCAGCTTGGCCAGTGCCGGCGAAAAAGCCACTTGGAATAATTTCGCCGCCAAACTGGAAGACATGGAAGAAAAACTGTCCCGTGCCTGGTCGCAGGTCGGCCACATGAATGGCGTAGTCAATAGCCCAGCCTTGCGTGAAGCCTACAACACCAACTTATCCAAGCTCACGGATTTTTATGCTGACCTTAGCCAAGACGAGCGTTTGTACGCTAAATTTCGCAGCCTACGCGCCGATACAGCCTTTGCTAGTCTGACCCCGGCACAACAAAAAATCATAGAAAACGAATTACGGGATTTTCGCTTAGGCGGCGCCGAATTGGCTCCGGCAGAAAAAATACGCTTTAAGGCCATACAAGAAGAACTGGCCAAGCTGTCGTCTAAATTCGAAGAAAACGTCTTGGACACCACCAACGATTACACCCTGCTTATTGAAGAGCCGAACCGCTTAAAGGGTATCCCCGAGGACGTGTTGGCCACGGCCCAAGCCGCTGCAAAGGAATCCGGCAAGAGCGGTTACCAATTTAGCTTACACTTCCCCTCTTACCTGCCGGTCTTACAATACGCCGATGACCGTGAATTGCGCGCCACTTTATACCGTGCTTACGCCACCCGTGCGTCCGAATTTGGCAAAGCAGAATGGGACAACACCCCCATCATTGCACAAATTCTAAAACTCAAACTGGAAGCCGCTCAATTACTGGGGTTTGCCAATTATGCCCAATTGTCAGTGGCCACCAAAATGGCCGAATCGCCACAACAGGTTGAGGCTTTTCTGCAAGACTTAGCCCTTAAGGCTCGGCCTTATGCATTAAGAGACAAAGAAGAACTGGACGCTTATGCTAAAAAACTTGGCATAACCGATATGCAAGCTTGGGATGTGTCTTATGTCTCAGAAAAATTACGCGAAGAAAAATACGCCTTCTCCGATTTAGAGGTGAAACAATATTTCCCAGAAGACAAAGTCTTAAGCGGTTTATTCAAAGTGGTTGAAACGATTTTTGCCGTGCAAGTGGTCAAATCCCAGGCCTCGGTTTGGCATGACAGTGCCAGCTTTTATGACATCAAGGATGCGCACGGGCAATTAATCGGCCAGTTCTACTTAGACCTGTACGCACGCAATAATAAACGCGGCGGCGCTTGGATGGACGAAGCCATTACCAGGCGCAAAGTCCTTGATCAAGTCACCACACCGGTGGCCTTTTTAACCTGCAATTTCTCGGCGCCGGTCGGCGATAAACCGGCCTTGTTTACCCACGACGAAGTCTTAACGATGTTCCATGAATTTGGCCATGGCTTGCACCACATGTTAACCAAAGTCGACGATTACAGCGTCTCTGGTATCAAAGGCGTGGAATGGGATGCGGTTGAACTGCCCAGTCAATTCATGGAAAACTTTTGTTGGGAATGGGATGTGTTGCGCCACATGACCGCTCATGTCGACACCGGTAAACAATTGCCGCGCGCCTTATTCGATAAAATGGTGGCGGCAAAAAACTTTCAAGCGGGCATGCAAACCGTACGGCAAATTGAATTTTCTTTATTTGATATCCGTTTGCACGGTGTATTTGATCCACACGGCACGCAAAACGCCTTGGACCTTATCGAACAAGTGCGCGATGAGGTTGCGGTAGTACGACCCCCAAAATGGAACCGCTTCCCGAATAATTTCACCCACATCTTCTCTGGTGGCTACGCAGCCGGCTATTACAGCTACAAATGGGCAGAAGTATTGTCCGCTGATGCTTACAGCCTATTTGAAGAAAACGGCGTGCTATGCCCAGAAACCGGGCAGCGCTATTGGCAAGAAATTTTAGCGCAAGGTGGGTCTAGACCAGCCTTGGAGTCGTTCACGGCGTTTCGCGGTCGCGCACCCAATATCGACGCCTTGTTGCGTCACAATGGCATGGGCTAATAATCAAATGAAATTTGCCACCTGGAATGTCAATTCTTTAAACGTCAGGCTGCCGCATGTCTTGGATTGGCTGCAAAGCAAGCAACCGGATGTCTTGTGCTTGCAAGAAACCAAGCAAGAAGACCAAAAATTTCCCTATGCCGAATTGCAAGCCATAGGCTATCGAGCGGCGCACATAGGGCAAAAAACCTACAATGGCGTGGCCATCATCAGCCGCCATAACATAACCGATATCCAACAAAACATCCCGCAATTTGCCGATGAGCAACAGCGCGTTATTGCCGCCACTATTGCTGGTATACGCGTGGTGTGTGCTTACATCCCCAATGGTCAAGCCGTCGATTCGGACAAATACCAATACAAATTGCGTTGGCTAACCGCCCTCAACGGCTGGCTAAAAAATGAACTCAGCTTGCACCCTAATTTACTGTTATTGGGTGATTACAACATTGCACCGGAAGACCGCGATTGCCACGACCCCAGCGCTTGGCTAGGCCAAGTTTTGGTCAGCCCTGCCGAACGGGCAGCCTTTCAGGCGCTATTGGGATTGGGATTGCACGACAGCTTTAGGTTGTTTGAACAAGCAGATAAAAGCTTTAGTTGGTGGGATTACCGCATGATGGGATTCAGGCGCAACTTAGGCATGCGCATAGACCATATATTAGTCAGCGACGCACTTAAATCAAAATGTGCCGCTGCACACATAGACACAGCACCGCGTAAATTAGAACGGCCATCCGACCACACGCCGGTGGTATTGGAATTAACGACTTAAGCTTTTATTTTAATGCCCAGTTGCTTGAGCTTACGGTACAAATGAGTGCGCTCCAAGCCAGCAATGTCAGCCAATTTACTCATGTTATGCGCCACCAATTTGATGTGGTGCTCAAAATAGCGGCGTTCGAAGTCGTCGCGTGCCTCGCGCAAGGGTTGGTCTAACAAATCGCTGTCCCAACTGTAGCTGACCGACTGCTCACTGCTCACCTGCACCGCCACACTTAACTCTGCCGAGGCTTGCCTGTCATCAAATTGATGCAAGACCCGCGTCACGTCATCTAGACCAACTTTTTCACCCAAACTGGTTTGCAATAGGTTGCGTATCACCGCATCGAGTTGAGCCAAATCACCAGGCCAATCCGCATTACGCAGCGCATTTAAGGCCGCCACATCAAATTCCCGGTAATCCATTCCGGCCAGTTCCAGTTGCAAATGCGTGATGGCCACCACCAAGTCCGGTATGTCTTCTTTGTGGTCATTCAAGGCCGGCATACTGAGCGACACCGCAGCCAATGTTTGATACAAATTGTAATCAAACAAGCCTTCAGCCTGTAACCTGGGTAAGTTTTCACTGGTTGCGCACACCACACGCACTAGGTATTTATCGGATTTAGCCAACAGCAGCAACAAGCCTTTTTGTTCGGCTTTATTGAGCTCAGTGAGCTCGGCTATATACAACACACCACCGCGCAGGCCTTCTAAAATTGCCATGGGCTCATGGGCCAAACGGCTGTATTCAGTTAGCGCCAACCAAGGACTGTCGGCTTCCTGCAAATAGCGCGCGCACAATTCCGCACCGCAACCTTTGGGGCCAATTAATAACACCGGAGCAGGGTTAACATTGGCGGCGATTTTGTCCAAGCGGTCTTTAAGCGCCGTGATAATTGGACTTTTGCCTAGGCTGGCTAAGTTCATGGCCGATTTTGGCCGCTGTTCACCGTGTTTTAACGCCGTGCTGACGGTTTTTAATAGTTTCTGCAAAGCGATGGGTTTTTCTAAAAAATCAAACGCCCCTATGCGCGTCGCTTCAACTGCCGTATCAATCGTGCCATGACCGGACATCATCACCACCGGCATGGTCAATAAACTGCTGTTCACCCATTCCTTAAGCAAGGTGATGCCGTCGCAATCGGGCATCCAAATATCCAATAACACCAAGTCCGGCCGCTCGTGCAACCGAATAGCTCGGGCGGCCGCGGCATTTTCTGCCAACTGCACACGATACCCTTCGTCTTGCAAGATGTCCCGCAATAACTCGCGTATGCCTATTTCATCATCAACCACTAATATATGTTTTGCTGCCATGCTGGTTCTTTTACGTTCTCTGTTGTTGTACCGCTAAATAATGCGTCGCCTTGTCTCATGCTGCGTTTAAAGGCAAACTGATGGTCACCAGCGCGCCGCTCTTTTGTTCCCTAGCCGATGTGGCTTGACCTGAACCACCGTCACCGAGGTTCTCAATTTTGATCCAGCCTTTGTGCTCTTCTATGATTTTCTTAACGATGGCCAAACCCAAACCGGTACCGTGCGATTTAGTCGTCATGTACGGCTCAAAGGCGTGCGCCAGCATGTCTGCTGGAAAACCCGTGCCGTTATCGGCAACGGTTAACAGCAACATGGCGCCTACCGATTTAGTTTGCACCTGTATCAAGGCATCGCTCTGCTCAATTAAGGCATCCTGCGCATTTTGCAGCAAATTATGGATTACTTGCCGCAACATGGTGCTGTCGCCTTTAATAGCTGGCGCCTGTTTTTCTAGGCTTAACTGCAATTTAGTCGCGGGCAAATCGTAAAACGACACCACTTCTTGTATGAGTTTATTTAAATCCAACGCCTGCAATTGCGGGGCAGGCGAGCGGGCATACTCACTGAACTCATTGACCATTCTTTTTAATGCATCCACTTGATTGACGATGGTGGCGGTGGACCGTTTTAACATTTGCCCATCGCTGTCATCCAACTTGTCGATTAATTTATGCGCCATGCGTTCGGCGGACAATTGTATGGGCGTCAATGGATTCTTAATTTCATGGGCCAAGCGCCTCGCCACCTCACCCCATGCCGCATCGCGTTGCGCCTGTATCATGGTAGTCGCATCATCAAACACCGCCACGTAACCCCCGTCGGGTAAACGCGTGCCGCGTAACGTGAGTATTTGTTTACCTTGCCCGCTCAGCAACTCTATCTGGGTAAATAATTCATCTTTAGCCCCATCGACAGCATCCTCAGCCACGCCATGCTGGCTGTGCGTGGCAATCGCCATAAAGAAAGCCTCCAATCGCGGTTGCTTAATCACCATTTCCTCTAAGCTTAAGCCCACGCAATGCTCTAATTGCGCTGCCAAAATATTGATGGCGGCTTCATTATAGGTACGCAATTCACCGCGCTTATTTAAGGCGATGACCCCAGATGACAAGTGCGCCAAGATGGTTTCCAAGTAACCTCTGGCCGCCTCCACCCGTGCGCGGTTTCTTTCGGCGGCTTGGGTCGCGTCATCCAACTGTTGCGTCATGCTGTTAAAGGATTGCACCAACACCCCCAACTCGTCTTTCCCGTGCGCCGGCAATACCGTGCTGTAGTCACCACTGGCAATCGCTTTGGTGCCTTCTGCCAAAACCGTTAGTGGTGCCGACAATTTGCGACTCAAGACAAAAGCCACGGCGACCGCACCCAACATCGCCAACATCATGACCAAGGTTAGGGTTAAGGCAAAGACTTCCCTTAAGGCCGTCCGACTGTAAGACAATTGTTGGTAATCTTGGTAGACGTCTTGCACCGCCTCGGCGGTGTTAGCCAAGGCTTTAGGCACCGGTTGCAACAATTGCAATATACGCGTTTCACCGGCTAAATCTTGGCCATTGACCGGCACCAATACCCGCAAGTACAAGCCTTTATTGCTAATCGGCTCTATGCTGCCTAGGCTGTGTAAACGGGCTTGCCGGAGTTGTGCGACACTGGGTAATTCCGGCAAAATCGAGGTGGCGTCGCTGTTTGACACTTCTAGAATTCGGCCTTGCACGGTTAATAAAGTCACGTCTTTAATTCCGCTTTTTTCACGCAAATCGTTCAAGATAGAGCGACTATTGGCTGGCTGAAACGCCAATGTACTGGCCATGTTCTCGCCTTTTTCTTTGACATCCAAGAGCATGATGTCCAAGGCCGTACGACCCAGATTCAAGCCACCTTCCAGCGCTGCTTCGACTTTTAGGTTAAACCAAGACTCAATCGAGCGTGTTAGAAAATTAACCGACACCAAATATACGATTAAGCCTGGTATCAGTGCCATCATGGCAAAACTGGTTAACAAGCGACGGGTAAACCGGCTGCCCACTACCCCCTTGCGTATCTGCCGGAATAAGCGCCAAACCTGATAGCCTATGACGCCAATTAAAAAAGCCGCCAACAGAACATTCAGCGCCACCAATAAAGAATAGTATTCGCCGGATGCAGCGGTATTGGCACTTGCGTTAGACAGCAAGTAAAGCAAGAAGGCGCCTAAACCAGCGCTAAGAAAAACTAGATACTTCATCTTAATCGCTGTTTCATTTGAATAAAGTCGGTTGCCATTCGAAACGCGGCGTACTCATGGCCCACTCTTCTGATAGCATGCCCTCGCCTTGCAGGGTTTTAGGTAATTTTTTAGTGTCCAAGCGCATCAAGAAACTGGCTTTGTACGCCTCGCCTTTTTCTACCTGCGATTTACTAAATACTTTCAAATCGCTAATGCTGGATAAATCATCGATGGCCTCGTCCAATCGAACAAAGCTTTTTTGTTGGTCGCCCCGGAGCAATAAAAATTGTCGAGAAAGCGCATGGTAACTTAAGGTGATGTGCTGGGTAACGGTGGCAATTTCATCATCAAACCAATATTTTCTTGGCGAGGCCAACTGAAACTCGACTATAAAATTGAGTGCGAACCCTTTACTGATGGCATCTTCTATGGCCGCACTAAACTTCACATCGACATCGGCATTCAACACATAAGCCTCGTCTTGCGCTTTTATGTCGGCACTTCTGACTAGCATGCTACTGCCAGCGGCAAACCCGGCCGTGGAGAAAAAGGCAAAGAAAAAGACGGCCAGTAATCGCTTAAATTTTTTGCAATAAGGCATAGAAAAACCCATCGTGGGCGGCACAAGGAATAAGCTGCCCATGCAAATGGGTCAAATTATCATTGCCGCCCATAGCACTTACATCAAAAGCCAATTGCTTGGCATCGGCATGGTTTTGTAAAAATGTATCCACTTGCCCTTGATTTTCTTCGTTAAAAACCGAACAGCTGACATAAAGTAATTTACCACCCTTTGCCAACATCTGCCATAAATTAGGCAGAATTTTAGCTTGTTGCGCGACAAAGGAAGCCACATCGGCTTCGCGGCGTAACCACTTAATATCCACGTGACGGCGCACTATACCCGAAGCCGTGCATGGCACATCGGCTAAGATACGATCGAAACAAACTCCGTCCCACCAAGCGCTTGAAGCCGCATCGCCTTCTCGCACCTGTGCTTGCAATTGCAAGCGCGTTAGATTGCTTTGTACCCGTAGCAAGCGACTGGGGTCGTTATCCAATGCCGTTAAATTGGCGCAGCCCAATTCCAAAATATGGCCGGCTTTTCCACCCGGGGCTGCACACGCATCCAGCACCCGGCTCTGCGCTTGCACATCCAATAAAACTGCCGCCAGTTGCGCACCGTAATCTTGCACAGACACCACACCATCGCTAAAGCCGGGGATTTTTTCTACCGCCACCGGTTTCGTTAAGACCAGCGCCTGCCCACCTAAACGGTCTGACTCTATGCCTTGCCGCGTTAATAACAATTGGTAATCCGTCAGGCTAATTTTTTTGCAATTGACGCGTAAGGTCATGGGTGGATGCCGATTGCCGTTTTCTAGCATGCTTTGCCAATGCAATGGGTATTGCTGCTTAAGTTTATTAATCCACCATTGCGGGTAAGAATAGGTTGCCACTTCTTTTTTGGCTAAGCGACTGGCCAATTGCGCTTGTTGCCGCAGAAAATTACGCAAGATGGCATTCACCAAACCCTTCGCCCAAGCTTTGGCGGCTGGCCTTTTTAGCAAGCTCACCGCCTGCACCGCTTGATTAACCACGGTGAACGCATCGGCTCTATCGTGCAGCAATTGGTAGAGTGCCACCAATAAAATACCGTGGATGCGCTCGTCGCTTAACGGCTTTTCTAACAACTGCGTGAGGTAAGCGTCAATTTCACCATAAAAACGCAAGGTGCCATAACTTAAATCCTGTGCGGCACCGCGCTGCTGTGGCGTCGCATTCGGGTAGCTGGCTAACGCCAAAGGCAAGGCCGAGGTTAAGTTGCGTCCTGACAGAACGAGCTTGACCGCATGGGCCGCAATTTGTTGGGATAAGTGCAAAGCAAACTTTCTTGTTTGTGTAGCGATTAATGGTTATCGGATTTTACTTGATAACTGGCCTAGCAGGGATTTCGCTTGGGTAGAGTTGAGAGCCGGCAAGCCATGCGCTAATTAAGCCTGTGCTGTAAAAAAATCGCCCACCTGTAAATGATGGCCTTGCACAAAGGCCGCCGCCGGCATTCTTTTGCCTCCCGGGGCTTGCAATTCGCTAATGCGTAACAAGCCTGCACCGCAACCAACAGTGATGCCGTCTTGCACGCTTACTATCTCACCCGGCTTGGCTTGACCGGCTTCGGCCATGGCCATCCAAATTCGACAGGTCTGGTCTTTTAGTTGGGTTTGCGCGACTGGAAAAGGATTAAATGCCCGTACTTGCCGTGAAATAACTGGCGCGGATTGCTGCCAATCGATGGCCGCTTCGGCTTTGTCTAATTTATGCGCATAGCTTACCAAGCTTTCGTCTTGGGCGGTGGCAGCTAACCTGCCATTTTTTTGCAAATCCGCCATGGCTTGCACCATCAATGCCGCGCCGATATGGCTTAAGGCATCGTGTAAGCTTTGCGTGGTGTCGCTATCCTTAATCGCCAGCACGCCACGGCTGACCATGTCGCCAGCATCGAGCGCCGCCACCACCTGCATAATGGTCACACCGGTTTCTTGGTCGCCAGCCAGCAAGGATCGGTGTATGGGTGCGGCGCCTCGCCAACGCGGCAACAAGGAAGCGTGTATGTTATAGCAACCATAGCGCGTGGCCTGCAAAGTGGCATCGGGAATAATCAATCCATACGCCGCCACTATCATGGTATCGGCTTGCATTTCAGCAATGCGTGCCTGAGCCTGCGGGTCTTTGAGTGTGCTAGGTTGAAAGACGGTTAAACCGTGTTGTTCAGCCAACATTTTTACTGGGCTGGCTTTTAGCTTCATGCCACGGCCAGCCGGTCGATCGGGCTGGGTTAACACCATAACGATCTGATGGCCTGCCGCAATCAGGGCGGCTAAGGCAGGAACAGCAAATTCTGGCGTGCCAGCAAAAATGATTTTCATAGTGGGCGTGTTACACCTAAAAAATTAGCGATCACGCCGCAGCTTAAGCATTTTGTTTTTAATGCGATTGCGTTTTAGCGGCGATAAATACTCAATAAATACCTTGCCTAGTAGGTGGTCCATTTCATGTTGTATGCAGACACTCAGCAAACCCTCGGCTTTTAAAGTAAAGGCTTTGCCATCTCGATCCAGCGCCTCCACCGTCACCTGCTCGGCCCGCTTAACCGTGTCATAAATGCCAGGCACGGACAAGCACCCTTCTTCGTAATCTTGTTCGCCAGATTTTTCAATAATCTTCGGGTTAATCAACACCAACAAATCTTGCTTGCTTTCACTGATGTCGATCAAAATAAGTTGCACATGGGCGTTCACCTGTGTCGCCGCCAATCCTATGCCAGGGGCATCATACATAGTCTCAGCCATGTCATCGATTAAACGCTTAATGCTGGCATTCACTTCTTTAATCGGTTGCGCCACTGTGTGCAACCGAGAATCGGGGTAATGGAGTATGTCTAAAATCGCCATAAAAACTCTTTTTTCAATAAATACAGAGGCTGCGTGCGCGCAGGCTAGACTCACAACTTAAGCTAAATTAAAGCGGGATTTGCTAGTTTATCGCGGCCATTTAATCGTATACTTGAGCACCCCATTTAGCTTTTAAGGTTGCACCGTATGTTTCGTCCCATTATAACGCTGCTGCTATTTTGTTGCATGAGCTTAACCGCTCTGGCCGATGAAATTCTATTAAATGACACGCATCCAGATCGCTACGTTGTCGTTAAAGGCGACACCTTATGGGACATCGCGGCTAAATTTTTAAAAGACCCCTGGCAATGGCCTAAAGTCTGGCAGTTAAATAACCGTTTAATCAAAAATCCACATCGTATTTATCCCGGCAACGTGGTCTTACTAGACCTGTCCAGTGGCAGCCCACAATTAAAGTTAGCGCTAGAAAACCTGACTTTGGAACCCAGCATACAAGAACAGCCTTTAGACACAGCGGCCATTCCCAGTTTAAACCTGCAAGCCATTCAACCATTTTTAAATCGGGCTTTGGTCATAGAAAACGGCACCGCACTGCCGGCCTCTCGTATCCTAGCGGCACAAGATGAACGCGTCATTTTAAGTCCCGGCACACGTATTTATGTGGACAACATCAAGGCCGAAGACGGCGCAAATTGGCAGGTCTACCGTGACTCAGAAAATTTGATCGACCCCGATACGCAAGCAGTCCTAGGGACAGAAGCGCGCTACTTGGGCGAAGCGCTTATCAAACAATACGGCGAACCGGCCACGGCTGAAATCAGCACGGCCATAGAAGAGGTATTTATTGGTGACAGATTGCTGGTTAGCCAGCCTGAGCAAGTGCTCACTAACTTCGTACCGCATGCCCCTGATAGCGCCATTTCTGGGCGCATTATCAGCATATACAGCGGCGTGCAAGAAGCCGGTCCGCTGAGCATCGTGGCCATCAACCGCGGCGCCCATGCAGGCTTAGAGTTGGGTCATGTATTGGCCATCCATAGGGCCGGCCAATCGGTAAACAACCCAAGGGCAGACACGGCCGCCAACCGCATCCAATTACCCGATGAACGCATAGGCTTTCATGGTATTTCGTGTGTTTGAAGGCGTGTCCTACGGCCTCATTATGCAAGCCAAGCAACCCATCAACAAACTAGACAGCGTCCTAAGTCCACAGTGAGAAATAGGCCATGCCCGTAGATGACAGCGCCGCTTTGCTGGAAAAATCGCAATGGCTTAGCTTGAGCAATATAGACGGGTTGGGCTGCCAAACATTTTGCCAATTGCTAAAAGCCTTTGGTAGCCCAAGTGAAATCTACAAGCAACCCTACCAAGCATTACGCGGCGTGGTGACAGAAAAAATAGCCCGCGAAATCAGCAAAGGGATAAACCAAGCGAGCTTACAAGACACGCTAAATTGGCTAGCGCAAGACAACAATCACCTAGTCACACTGGCCGATGCCGACTACCCTAAAGCTTTGCTGGAGATCACCGACCCCCCACCCTTGCTGTATGCCAAGGGCAACCTAGCACTGCTCAATCAGTTGAGCATCGCCATCGTTGGCAGTCGCAACGCCTCGGTACAAGGTGAAAAAAATGCCGAAGCCTTTGCTCAAGGGTTAGCCGAACACGGCTTATGCATAGTCAGTGGCTTGGCGCTAGGCATAGACGGGGCGGCGCACCGTGGCGCACTAAAAGCCACCGGCGCCACCATCGCCGTGGTCGGCACCGGCTTGGACATGGTCTACCCTGCCCAACACCGAGAATTAGCCCACCAAATTGCTAAGCGCGGTTTAATTATTTCAGAATTCCCCTTAGGCACCCTATCCAAACCGCAAAATTTCCCCAGACGGAATCGCCTGATTAGCGGCTTGAGTTTGGGTTGTTTGGTGGTCGAAGCCAACCTCAAAAGCGGCTCACAAATCACCGCTCGCTTAAGTGCCGAACAAGGTCGCGAAGTGTTTGCCATTCCTGGCTCCATCCATTCACCGCTGGCAAAGGGTTGCCACCAATTAATTAAGCAAGGCGCCAAATTGGTCGACAGCTTGCAAGACATCGTTGAGGAATTGAATTTAGCCCCAGCCATGAGCGCCGCGACCGCAAGCGATGAGGCCCCGGCTAGCCAGCAGCAACAAAAGTTGTTGGCCGTCATGGGCTTTGATGCCATCTCCTTGGAGAGTTTGGTGCGCTTGAGTGAGTTAAATGTCAGTGAATTAACCGCCATGCTGACACGCTTAGAATTAGAAGGGCGCGTCAGCAGCTTGGCGGGCGGTCAATACCAAAAAATTGTCTGATTATTTAAAGGGCGTAATTGCTAGTGTAGGCCACCGTCAGCAGCAGTTTAATCGTCCAGATTGGCAATAATGTTGCTGATTACGCCGGCACGGTTCAAGGTGTAAAAGTGCAAGCTGGGCGCACCAAACACCCGTAAGGTTTCACACAGATCGGTCACCACGTCTATGCCAAAAGCCCGCAAAGAAGCCATGTCATCGCCGTATTCTTCCAGCCTAAGTTTCAACCATCTGGGTATTTCTGCACCGCATACATTGGAAAAACGGGCCAATTGAGTAATGTTATAAATCGGCATGATGCCAGGCACAATAGGCACATTAATGCCGGTCGCCGCACACTGATCTATAAAACGGAAATAGGCATCGGCATTATAAAAATACTGCGTAATGGCAGAATTGGCACCGGCATCGACTTTACGCTTTAAATTTAATAGATCGGCAGCCGGGCTCTTCGCTTCCGGGTGAAACTCAGGGTAGGCCGCCACTTCTATGTGAAAATGCTGGCCCGTTTCAGCACGGATAAAGGCCACCAATTCCGAGGCATAGCGAAAATCGCCCGCACTCGCTTCACCGGATGGCAGGTCGCCACGCAAGGCTACCAATCGCTTGATGCCATGTGCTTGATACGCTTGTAACAGCGCACGAATTTCTGCCTTACTCGAGGAGATACAAGAAATATGCGGCGCCGCTGCTACGCCCTCTTGCTGAATGGCCAAAACCGTGTCCATGGTTCTATCGCGGGTGGATCCACCCGCGCCAAAGGTCACTGAGAAAAATTCAGGATTAAATTTGGCCAATTCTGCACGGGCGTCACGCAGCGACGCCATGCCTTCTGCGGTTTTAGGCGGAAAAAACTCAAAGCTGTATGCTGTTGTGTTCATTTATTTAGTCTTTTTTATCGTCTATCACTATGGCTGATAATAACCAAGCAAGCACACTATATAGCAAAGCGCCGAGAAAACCAGCGCTAAAAGTTTGCACTTCAAAGCCGGGTAAGGCATTGCCTACGGCATAAAACAAGGCGCCGTTAATCAGCAATAAAAATAGCCCTAATGTAAGCAATGTAATGGGTAAAGTGAGCAACACCAAAATAGGTCGAATCAGCATGTTGACCAAACCTATGACCAGTGCAGCCAACAAAGCCGTAGGGAAATCAGCGACATGAATATTAGGCACGTAGTAGGCCACGGCTATTAGCGCCAATGCGTTTAATGCCCATCCCAATAACAGTCTCATGCCACCCTTCTCCCGACAAACACATCAGAACAAACGAATCAAGACTCGACCTCATTCTGAATAACACACCCAACTCTGGCATTCCCGCGCAAGCGAGGATCCGGCTGCGTTTTCTAACCACAACGGGTGATAACAAACCGCTAGCCGGAAATCCGGCTGCGTTTTCTAATAACGGTAGGTATCCGGTTTAAACGGCCCTTGCTTGTGCACACCGATGTAAGCCGCTTGCTGGTCAGTTAAACTGGTTAATTGCGCATTAAGCTTACGCAATTGCAATGTCGCGACTTTTTCATCCAAGTGCTTAGGCAAGGTGTACACGCCCACTGGGTAATTAGCAGTTTGCGTAAATAATTCAATTTGCGCAATGGTTTGGTTAGCAAAGCTAGAGCTCATGACGTAGCTTGGGTGACCGGTACCGCAACCTAAATTAACCAAACGGCCTTTTGCCAACAAGATGATTTTTTTACCATCAGGGAAAATCACGTGATCCACTTGTGGCTTAATTTCATCCCATTGGTATTTCTCCAATGAGGCCACGTCAATCTCGTTATCAAAATGGCCGATGTTACAAACAATGGCCTGATCTTTCATTTTGGCCATGTGCTCATGGGTAATCACGTGGTAATTACCGGTCGCGGTAACAAAAATATCCGCGTGTTCAGCCGCGTAGTCCATGGTTACCACACGGTAGCCTTCCATGGCCGCTTGCAAGGCGCAAATGGGGTCAATCTCAGTCACCCAAACTTGCGCCGACAAGGCACGCAGAGCTTGAGCCGAACCTTTACCCACATCGCCGTAACCGGCCACTACCGCCACTTTACCGGCAACCATGACATCGGTTGCACGCTTAATTGCGTCCACCAAGGACTCGCGGCAACCGTATAAATTATCAAATTTTGATTTGGTCACGGAGTCATTCACGTTGATGGCCGGGAAAGCCAATTTGCCTTCTTTGTGCATTTGATACAAGCGGTGCACGCCGGTGGTGGTTTCTTCAGTAACCCCAATGATCTTAGCCAAGCGTGTGGAATACCAAGTAGGGTCGACTTTTAGTTTGGCTTTAATGGAATCAAACAAACACACTTCTTCTTCGGAAGTTGGGTGTGCCACCAAGGACAAGTCTTTTTCAGCACGCGTGCCCAAATGCAACAACAAGGTGGCGTCACCGCCGTCATCCAAGATCATGTTGCTGTAGCCACCGTCGCTCCACTCAAAAATACGGTGGGTGTAATCCCAGTACTCGGCCAAGGTTTCGCCTTTAACAGCAAACACCGGTGTGCCGCCTTCGGCAATCGCTGCCGCTGCATGGTCTTGGGTAGAATAAATATTGCATGACGCCCAACGCACTTCCGCACCTAAGTCTTTTAAGGTCTCGATGAGCACAGCGGTTTGTATGGTCATGTGCAAGCTGCCGGTAATGCGCGCGCCTTTGAGCGGTTGAATTAGGGCAAACTCTTCACGGATCGCCATCAAGCCTGGCATTTCGGTTTCGGCAATGGCAATTTCTTTACGGCCAAAAGCGGCCAAGCCTATATCGGCAATCACATAGTCTTTTACTGTATTTTTAACATCAGCAGTCACAGCATTCATGTTCAATTTCCTTGAATATGTGACCGGAGGGAAAGGGCAGTTTACTTGAGAGGCTGTTCGCTTATCTCACCCGCATCCCGTGCCCGGCACGGTTAATAAGGTGAGCGTCGTTCTAAGCTATTCCGAGCCTGGGAGATAGACTCTCGCAACGCTCCTCGGAATGGCGAGGATTATACGGGAGTTTGATTATCTTACCAAGCCACTTTTTTTAGCCCCACCTTACTGATCGGCTTTAAGCAATCAGCCAATAAAAAAGCCTTGCTATAGCAAGGCTTTTTTCAGCGATTGCCGCCCTTACAAGGCGGCTTTTAAGGCTGCGGCTTTATCGATGGCTTCCCAACTAAACTCGGGTTCATCGCGGCCAAAGTGCCCGTAAGCAGCCGTTTTGGTGTAGATAGGGCGCAATAAATTCAACATCTTCACGATGCCTTTAGGACGCAAATCAAAATGTTCACGCACCAAAGCAGTCAACACCTCGTTCGACACCTTGCCGGTACCGTAGGTCTCGACCATGCTGGAGGTCGGTTGCGCCACGCCAATCGCGTAGGAAATTTGCACCAAGCAACGCGAAGCCAAACCGGCCGCAACGATGTTTTTAGCCACATAACGGCCGGCATACGCTGCTGAACGG
>SXGU01227394.1_pt1 | contig 17481 bp, 8 predicted proteins | sample 3174531 | NCBI WGS metagenome assembly SXGU01 (sample SAMN11356863, study PRJNA531348) | freshwater metagenome | isolation source: freshwater sample F1-140 | place: China: Fuxian Lake, Yuxi | collected 2017-12-25 | reverse complement strand
GTCACCAACGCCACCGGGGGGCTGACGCCCCCCGCTCGCCTGCGCGCTGGCCTGCCGATACGTCTCGCTCATCACGATCAGCTTTTGCAGACGCTTCATGTCCCAGTCGGTCATGAACTCGACGGCGAGCCAATCGAGCAATTCTGGATGCGACGGGAACTCGGCCTGTGAGCCGAGGTTCTCGGTCGTCTTCACGAGGCCGTTGCCGAAGAAGCGTTCCCACTGGCGATTGACCCACACGCGAGCCGTCAGCGGGTTGTCTCGCAAGACGATCCACTTGGCGAGATCGAGGCGCGTGAGCGGCACGGCGCTAGCCGCCGGTGTTGTGGAGTTTGCCAACGTCGCTGGTGTCACGGGGGTTGCCAGTGTTCCACTCGCGCCACGACCGGCGGCTAGCGCCGTGCCGCTCACGAGTGCCGCTGGCAACCCCGTGCCGACCTTCTCGCCGCGCTTGTCATACTCACCACGAATCAGAATGAACGCCTCGCGAGCCGGGCCTTCCTTCATGATCATGACGTTGGGCGTCTTTGCAACGAGGTCGTCGCGCGACTTCTTGGCCGACGCGACGGCGACCTCTGCTTGTTTGAGTGGGCTGTCGACGTTGGCACGGAAGAATTTCTCCAACTCAGTTTTCTGCGCGTCCGATCGTTTGTCGGCGGCGAGTTCGAGGATTGTCTTCAGTGACTCTGGGAACTTCGCGCCGTCGAGCTTCACAGTGCTCGGCGGCAGCGAGGTCATCGACAAGCGAAAACGACCGATGTTGTGCTGTGTCAGTGCTTCGTGCTTGAGCCGCACGGTCAGTGTCGCATTGGCCGGCACGGTCAGCGGTGATTCGAGCAGGAACATCGCCGACGTCGGATCGCGGCGCGTCGGGCCATCGACGGCCCAGCCGTTCGATGCGGCATCGTCGAGCACGAGTCCGATCTCCCAGCCTTTCTGCGAGTACGTCGCTTCGGCACGGATGAACTTCGCGACCAGCGGCGACGGCAAATCGGGCGACGTGATTTCCGCCTCGACACGCGACAGCACGAAGTTACCGTTTGAAAACCGGCCGAGCGATTTCATCGGCAGTGCATCATCCGGCAGCGTGTCGAGCAACAGGCCACTGAATTGCCCAGCCGCGATCGGCGCTGTAATCGTATAAACGTCGTGCGGCGGGTTCTTGCCACTGGCGAGATACGTTCCGTCCGCTTGCTTCGTCAGCTTCGCACCGCCCGCCGACTTCACATCGGTCGGTTGCAGCGGCGACCAGACGGCGACGTTTTCCTCGGCGAGCAGCTTCTTACGGAAGCCTGGCTCCCAAGCGGCGATCAACTCCGGTAGCCGCTTCGCCTCCTCGGTGACACGAACATTCGCAGCGGCGATCGCCTCGTCGAGTCGCTTAAGTTCGGCGTCTTGCTCGGCAGTTGGGACCGAGATCGTCGGCTCGGTGTTCTTGGACTCCCCTTGCAGCGTGCCGCTCTCGGTGACGTTATTGAAGAACGCGAACATCGAATAGAAGTCGCGCTGGCTGATCGGGTCGTACTTGTGATCGTGGCAGCGGCAACAATTGAACGTCAGGCCGAGCCACGTCATGCCGGTCGTCTCAACCCGGTCGATGACCGTTTCGACACGCCACTCTTCGGCGATCAGACCACCTTCACAATTCAGCCGGTGATTGCGATTGAAGCCGGTCGCGACGATCTGTGATTGAGTCGGATTCGGCAACAGGTCACCGGCGAGTTGCTCGATCGTGAATTGATCGAACGGCATGTTGCTGTTGAACGCGTTGATGATCCAATCGCGCCACGGCCACTGAAAGCGGCTGCTATCGACCTGAAAGCCGTTGCTGTCGGCGTACCGCGCCATGTCGAGCCACGGCCGAGCCATCTGCTCGCCGTAACGCGGCGACTTGAGCAACCGATCGACGACCTTCTCGTAGGCGTTGTCCGACGTGTCGGTGAGGAACGCATCGACTTCGCTCGGCGTCGGCGGCAAGCCGGTCAGGTCGAGAGTGACTCGGCGAATGAGAGTTGTCTTGTCGGCTTCGAGGGAGGGTTTCAGTCCCGCTTGATCGAGACGGATGAGGATGAATTGATCGATTGGGTGATTAGTAGCAGGCACACTCCGTGTGCCGTCTGACGGCACACGGAGTGTGCCTGCTACTATTGGAACCGCAGGACGTGTCGGCGGGATGAAAGCCCAATGGCCTTGGTACTCGGCACCGTCGGCGATCCAGCGTTTGAGCGTTGCGATTTGAGCGGGCGAGACAGTCTTGCCGGAGTTCGGTGGCGGCATCCGCACGCTGTCGTCGTTCGACAACAATCGCTTCAGCAACTCGCTCGCGTCCGGTTTGCCGGGGACGATCGCAGTCGCTCCGGATTCGGCGGGCTTGAACGCGATCTCTGAGACATCCAGCCGCAGGCCGGCTTTGCGTTGCTTCTCGTCCGCACCGTGACATTGGAAGCAGGAATCCGCCAGGATCGGCCGGATGTCTCGATTGAACGAAGGGCGATCGGCGGCGGGAGCAACACCACCGAATAGCACAACAGCGATGGCCGCAGTCAGCAAACGACTCATGGTTTTCTCGCGAACAGGGGAGGAACGACTACTGTGGGAACAGCGTGCTGGAGTCTTTGGAGAAGGATTTTTGGGGAGTGAAGTTCTCTTCGTAGCGGACGGAGTTGGAAATGCGAATGCCGCCGAAGCGAGCGGCACAGGCGGGGCGGTCGCGTGAGCAGCCGAACTTCCAGGGGGACGCCGAAGCCAACACGGCGGCTTCGGTGGCTCGGCTGCCGAGGCGGCCGTCGACGTACATGCTGATTTCGTCGTGCTTCTTCACGATCGCGATGTGATGCCACTGTCCGTCGTTGATTGGTGCTCCCGCGCCGCTGCCCCCTTCGCCGCCTCCTTTTTTGATGCTCAGGTTCGGTGCGCCGCCATCGACGTGAGCGATGATCGACGAGTCGCCGACGTTGTGGCACTTGGACAACAACGTTCCGCGCGGGGTGCGGGTCGAGACCCAGAACTCGATGGTAAAGTAATCACCGGGAGAGAAGCGATCGGTACCGGGAATGGTTGCTCCGGCGGCGTTGCCGTTGGTAGCGACGAACGAGTTGCCGAACATTTTGGCGAATCGCTGATCGACCTTTTGCTCGGTCTCGGCCTTTCCGATGTCGGGAGCTTTCGCGATCGCTTGTTGCCACATTTGATCGGCACGGTCGCGAGCGATCGGGCGGATCGGATCTTTCTCACGCTCGCCCGCCTCGAACCAGTCGTCGCCGAGTTGCAGGAAGTCGCTCGACAGCTTGTCCGCTTTGAGTTCTCGCTGAGCGATCGGTGCCCACACTTTGTCGTTGGCCTTCGCCAGCATCGGCAGACCGCGTGCGAGATCCTGTTTGAAGAAGCAGACGAACTTGCCCCACGCGAGATTCGCGGCGGGATCGTCCGGGTTGTTCTTGAGCGTGTCGCGCGACGGCCGAGCAGCTTCGAAGGCATCGCGAATCACACCCATCCGTTTGCCGGTCGCGAGGGCGTCGTCCTTCAGCGGTTTGAAGTTCGGCTTCACCAATTCGGTGGCGGCGGTTTGCAGAGCTTTGACGGCGGTACCGTAGTCCTCGGCCCGCACCGCCTCGTCGGCGAGGTCTTTGTATTTGGCGAGCAGCAGCGTCGCTTCCTCAGCGGTCTTCACCGGGGGAGCGGCCGCGAGCGCCGTGATCTTCAGCGGGAGGACATCGACAAAAAACCGGTCGTCGAGTCCTTTGATGGCGATCAACGCCAGGTCCAGTTGGCCAGCTTGAGCCGCGTTGATCGCGGCCTCATTCAGCAATGCGAAGGTCATCGCTGGGTCGCCCGCCTTCTCCGCATTCTCGATCAACGTCCGAGCCAGCGTTCCCTTTTGTTCGGGCTTCTTGGCTTTGACGTACTCCGACTTGAATTGCTCTTTGACCGCCTTCTTCGCCGTTTCTTGCTGAGCAGCCGTCGGAGCCGGCAACTTCTTGGCGGCTGCCTGATACGCGAACTGCGCTTCCTTCTTGTCGAGCGACTTGTCGTCCGACGTCGGCTGGGTGACGAATGGAACCATGCGAGGAAGAACTTCCTCATCGCCGTCGAAGAATCGGAGTCCGCGAATGACCAACGTGCGGCTGCTGCCGGCCTGTAGACGCAGCGACCACTGCTTCGATTCGATCGGCTCGAAGCGGACCAATTCATCGACCGACTTCAACGGCTGCTCGGCCGCGATCAGTCGTTTGCTGTCGTCGCGAGCTTCCAGTCGCATGGCGGTCGCGTTGTGATCGATCCCGCTGTGCTGCGAATGAATCGCGAGACCCGACAGTCGGACTCGCATCGGAAACGTGATCTGCAACTCGGCGAAGCCATCGGATAGCGGCTTCGAATGCCACATCGTGTTTTGGTCGTAAGTGATGCCGGGACCGGCGCTCGGCTTGATCTCTTCGCGAACGATGTTGATGACCTTGCTGCCGACATCCTCGCCAGCGGTGGTCGTCACGCGCGGGTAGAAGTCGGGATGCCCCGGCAGTTCCATCGGGCCGAGCGGGATGATCCGCTTCGCGATCGTGTAGCCGGCCGGGACATGCTTCAGCGGGTCAAAGGTTGTCTTGGGAAAGACGCGGTCGTTGAGCGCGAGTGCTCGGCGGTCTTCGGGAATGAGCATGCCAGGCGTCGCGCTGGGCTGCTTGCCCTTGTTGTGATGCTTGGGGTTGTACGACATCAGCGAATCGTTCTTCTGCATGTCGTAGCCGTAGACATCGACGTGCGGCAGTCCGAAGGCGTGTCCCAGTTCGTGCTGGAGCGTGCATTGGTAGTGCTCGTTTTGGGTGAGCTCGCCCGACGAGATGTGCAACATGCCGCCGCCGGTGTTCATCCCGCCGTTGATCGTCCGCCCTCCCCCTTCCGGAAAGCGATCCTTCGAGTTCATGAACATGATGCAAAACACATATGGGCACTTGAACCGGCTGACTTGGAAGTGCTCGAGCAACTCGGCGACGAGATCGGGCGCACCCCGCTCGCGAGCGTTGCGGTAATAGTCGAGCGGTCGCTGTCCCTCAACCACTTCGACTCCCAGCTTGGCGATGTGAAACGTGTCGCCGCTGAGCAGCTCTTCGTAGCGTTTCTGGGACCACTGAATGTGCTCGATGAAGAGCTGCCGTTGCTCGTCCGTGGGGGACGGTTCCCCTTTCGGCACGAACGCCACGGGCATCACGCTGACACGTTCGGGCAGCGAATACTCCGCCGCCGACACCGGGCCGGCGGACGTCAACAGCAGAACCCACAACAGACTTTTGACACGCATCATCCCCCTCCGAATCGCTGGAGTCGAAAGCCGATCCATCTTAGCCAAATGGAACTCACGAACGCAGCCGTCCGGTCGTGCGAGGCAGAGAGCCTCTTTGACAATTACGCCTCAGCGGCACACATTGGAGCACCTCGTCTGTTGAGACCTGCTTGATGACCTCTCCGATCTTCGCCGAACCGCGTGCCGCTTACTTGCATGTGCCATTCTGCGCGCATCGCTGCGGCTACTGCGACTTCACGCTGCTGGCCGGGCGGGACGACTTGGCGGGGGATTATCTGCAAGCACTCGACGTGGAACTGCGGTCGCTCGGACAGCCGCGCGAAGTGGACACGCTCTTTTTTGGCGGCGGCACGCCGACGCACCTGGAGCCGGACAAATTGGCTCGGCTGCTCGAATTGGCTCGCGAATGGTTTCGGCTCACGCCGGGTTACGAGTTCTCGGTCGAGGCGAATCCCGCCGGGCTGACCGATGAGAAGCTGCGGCTGATGGCCGACGCGGGAGTCAATCGAGTCAGCCTCGGCGTGCAGTCGTTCGACGAAGGGCTGCTCAAGTTGCTGGAGCGGGATCATCGCGAGGCAGAAATCCTCGATGCGGTCGCTCGGTTGCAGCAACGGTTTGAGAACGTCTCGCTCGATCTGATCTTCGCGCTGCCCGGTCAGACGCTGGCTCACTGGCAAGAAACATTGCGCCGTGCAATCGAACTGCGGCCGACGCATCTCTCGACCTACGGCCTGACGTTCGAGAAGGGAACGGCGTTTTGGTCGCGGCGAGAGAAGGGGGCGATCGAGCAACTCCCCAACGAGCTTGAACGAGACATGTACGCCGCCGCGATCGACGACCTCGCCGCCGCCGGTTTCGAGCAATACGAGATCAGCAATTTTGCTCGGCCCGACTTCCGTTGCCGGCACAACCAAACCTACTGGCGAGCGCTCCCCTATTTCGGATTCGGTCCCGGAGCAGCTCGCTACATCAACGGCCGACGCGAATCGAATCACCGCAGCGCGACGACGTGGATCAAGCGCGTGCTCGCCGGGCTGAGCGGTGTTGCGATGAGCGAAGAGCTTGATCCAGAGCATCGCGCCCGTGAGGCGATCGTGCTCGGCCTGCGGCAACTCGATGGGATTCGCCGCGACGAATTCCAAACGCTGACCGGCTTCGATCTCGACACGCTCGCAGGCGACACGATCCAACGCGAGGTCGCGGCCGGGCGAATCGAGGACTTCGGCGACGGCATCCGCATCACGCACGAAGGCCGATTCTTTGCCGATCCGGTGATGATCGCTTTCCTCTAAGATCAACGTAAGTTGCGAGCAGCGAGGCTACCGCCGCGAATTCCTTGGTAGCCTGAATCTGGTGCAGAGTGGCCGTCTTTTGGGATGGACGACCTTACGAACCAAACGAATTGGATTGGGGAGTGTGGTGTGCGGAACAATGAGTTGTTCCGAGCACACTGACGCGGCCGAGGTTGACCGGCGATTCGGAACTGGCCGTCGCTGTCGCCGGCTTCGATGTGGTCGTTCCCTTCACTGCCGCCGATCTGGACGTGGTCTTCGTCGCCAGCGTTGACCACGATCAAGTCTATTGCGTCGGCGTCGAACGTCCCACGGATCCGATTCCTCGCCGTCGTCGCCGACATTCAGTTGGAGATCGGCCGTGATCGTCTCTTGTTGCGGATGCTATCGGACGCGGATGTGGTCCTCGCCGTCCGTCCCCGCTGAACTCGACACGCTCTGCCTGAAGTGCCTGGAGAACGACGCCGCACGGCGCGACCAGTCCGCCGCCTCAGAAATCTCGTGATACGCTCACGTCATTCTATGTTGGCCTTCCCGAACGTGCGGGTTTAGATTGTCGCCTGATCTGCGAGTTGCCGCGTTGGGAAGTGGCGAGCGCCGAGATGTTGTTTTGATCAAGGAAGAATGAGCCAACGAGAGGCTGAGCAGCAGCCTCAATCAAAATTTGGAATTGACGCGAGTGTGATAAGACTTGCTTCCACCAAATCGCCATGAACAATCCAATCGAACTTAATTGCGTCAGGCGTCATGCGTCATTGCGTGTGGCTCGTGTCATCAACGAGCGATTGCCGCCAAGCGTTCTGATTGGCTCGTGGTGTTCCGCCCATCGAATTCTTCTGCTATCTCGTCGGACGCGCGGAATCGAGTTCGGCAACTTCTCAACGGGCGGAGTTTCTGTCCGCGCCCAGCCTGCGCGTTTTGAGCGAAGTTGTCTTTTGTACCCATCGCGGGAGCGTGAGGGCTTGTTGTCCGAATTCCCTCAGCGAAAAATAAGAGAGGCAATGAGATCGAAACAACCGGATCCTCGTGGATTTACTCTGATCGAGTTGCTGGTGGTGATTGCGATCATCGCCATCCTGATCGCGCTGCTGTTGCCGGCGGTGCAGCATGCGCGGGAGGCGGCTCGACGATCCCAATGCAAGAACAACATCAAACAGATCGGACTGGCCATCCACAACTATGAAGGGAGCACCAAGAAGCTCCCACCACATGGCGGTGGGAAGACTCAAAACGGCGGCGTGCTGAGTGGCATTGTGATGCTGTTGCCGTATTTGGATCAGGCTCCGTTATGGAAGAAGATTGCCGGAGCACCCGGGCAGGGTGGATCTCCGATTAACGCGATATTTCCACATCCAAATTCTGCTTTGCCGGTGCTGCTCTGCCCGTCCGCACCCCAGCCCCCCCCGCCTCCTCCAAGTCTTGGCGGCCCCGGGCGCTGCTACCACCTCAGCCTTGGTGATAGCTCTTTTGGTGGTCCAGTCTCGCGCGGATCATTCTCACCCATCTCTGGACAGACACGTGCGATGAGCGACATTCGAGATGGGATGAGCAACTCCATCCTGGCGGCGGAACAATCCCCGTCGGAAAGTGCGACCGCTGCGGCGAACGATCTGCTCGGCGGATTCAATAAGATCTCAACGAAGAGCCCACCGACTTGCCTGTCATACGTCGTGGGCGGAATCTATGCATATCCGTATGCCCACGGACACGGCCGTTTCTGGGCGTATGGCGTTCCAGACGCGCATGCGACCATTCAAACCATTCTGCCACCCAACAAGCCGTCATGCACTTGGTTGAGTACGGCATCGAGCCGACATGTCGGCGGCGTCCATGTGGTGATGGCGGACGGGAGCGTGCGGTTCATCAACAACTCCATCAACGCTGGGAACCAGACGTTCGATGCGGCCAACATTACTGGCGGCCCCAGCCCATACGGCATCTGGGGTGCCTTGGGCACAATCGCCGGACGCGAAGTCGTGACGGAGTTCTAACTGCCCGTGGGTGAATCGCGTCGATTCTCGGAGTTGCGTTCATTGAGTTCGTGTTGGCTTGAACCAAGTGACTTGCTGGCCATTCTAAGTTCTGCCGACCGAGTGCGGTTTTGTCCCAACGGGGCTACGTCACAGTTCGCTCGCGAGTGGAAATGAATGTGTTGTGGCCGGTCTCCTGACCGAGCCACCCGGACCGACCGAATGTCTCCACGAACGGCCAAGAGGCGTTGAAGTCGAGATCCTTCGGCCGTTCGCATGAGGAGACCTTCGGTCATCGCACAGTGGCTCGGTCGGGAGACCGGCCACAACAGCGAATCACATCCTGTGAGACCACGACAAGCCACAGTCCGAATAGCTCAACGCCACTTCCTCCGACCAGACGATCAGCGAGCCAGTTCGGCAACGGGCGCTACAGTTCGCTCACGAGTGGAAATAACGTCCCCCCTCGCGAGGGGCCGCGCTCTGTAGCTACGGACGGACTACGGGCGCTCGGGCACCTCTTGGATCGTGGCATCTTCCTGCTTTCCGTGTCGTAGCCTCAAAGCGCGGGAACCTCCGGGGGAAGACTGGAGGCGGCTTGCAAGTGTGTGATCGCTTCGCTTGGTAGCAGCACGGAAAACGTCGTGCCACTAGGTGACGTGTCGGTCAGTTCGATGCGGCCGTCGTTGCGTTCGAGGATCAGCCGGCAGACGAATAAGCCCAGGCCGGTGCCGGTCTCTTTGGTGGTGAAGTACGGTTGGAAGAGGCGTGCTCGGTCGGATTCGGCGATGCCGCAGCCGTTGTCGCGGATCGCCACTCGCAGCCAGCGGTCGTCGTGCTGTGTGGTGATTTCGATCGTGCCTCCTTCGGCGGTCGCGTCCAGTGCGTTGAGGATCAGGTTTAGGAAGACCTGCACCAACTGGTCTCGGACGGCGTTGAGTTTGGGAAGTTCGTCGGTGTAGTGTGCGACGATCTGTTTGTTCTTGCGGCGTTTGTAGTATTTGGCGATGTTGAGCGCGGCTTCGAGCACCTCTTGCACATCGCACTGGCTTCGTTCGAGTGTGGCGGGGCGGCTGAAGTCGATCAGCTCGCGCAGCGTGCGCTGGATGCGGCGGAGTTGGTCATCGACCATTTGGTAGCGTTCGCGGGTGTAGTCATCGACATCGCGGCGGTTGAGCAGTTGGATCACCGAGCTGATCCCGGCCAGCGGGTTGCCCACCTCGTGTGCGATCCCGGCCGCGAGCAATCCAAACGCGGCTTGCTTCTCTTGCTGCACGACGAAGGCTTGCGATTCGCGGAGCTCGCGCGTGCGGTCCTCGATGCGCTGTTCGAGTTCGTGTTGATGCTTTTGTAGTTCGTCGTTGAAGAACGACAGGCGACGTCCGGCCGATTGCAACAGGCCCGCCAGCGCGGTGCTGGCCCACGTCACCCAGCCGAGCCAAACCAGCATCAGCAGCACGCGCGTCGGTTCGTTCGGCGAATGCGGTGACGTCGCGAACGCCAAAACCGCGAAGCTCAGCGCGTGTAGGCAAAACGTGGACAGCGTGAGCCAGCGCGAATATCGAAACGCACAGACCAGCAGCGACAAGAAATAGTAAAACCGGAAGGGACTCTCCAAGCCCTCATCGAAGTGACACAGCAGCCCGATGAAGAGCGCCTCCATCAGCGAGATCACCATTGGGACACGGTTGAGGAACACTCGGCCGCGCAGGCTGAAGTACGAGTCGGCGATCGCGTAAATGGCTCCCAGAGTCAGGATGCCGTTTAAGACGTGCCGATTCGACAGCCACTCCGGCAACACGGCGTGAGTCTCGCTGGACTCGCGTCCGAGAAAATTCACCAGCGCGTAGCCAACCGCCAGGCCAAACCAGCGGATGCGAACCGTGATGGCCTCGGCCGAAAGTTCAAAGCTGCGATCGTCGCGAGGAGATGTGGCGGTCATGGTTTCAGACGGCGACGAATTTCTGCAAACTCAACTTGGTAGTCCATACTTCCGCTTGAGCTCCTGCAAGAAGTCATTCATAGGAACGGTACGGCCGGCTTGGACATCCTCCCAACCTTCGCGAATGGCCTCGATTGAGGCGGCGTACTCATCTTCGGAGTCGATGCCCAGCAACTGGCGATAGACGTCCAATCGCATCAGTATATACGACTGATCGTCGCCACTGAGCATGGCGCAACCCTGCTGTGACGCGACTGCTTCTTCAAGTTCGGGAGTCAGCTTGGTCATCATTTTGAGATTCTCCTATGAGCCGCCGACAGCTTACCACCGACCTTGAGAACGACCAGTCAACAATGGCGACCAGTTCGTGAATTTGATGCTACGGGATTCTCAGATGTTGCACCCACGCGGGGGGGACGTTGACGAAGACCCAACTGCGGTCGATGCGGTGCTTCGTCAAATAACCGTTGGCGATGCGGTCGAGTTCGTTGAGCCGCGTCTTCTCGTCTTTGTTTGCGACGAGCTTGCGCAGCGGGCGGACATACATGTACTCGAAATAGCTCAGCGTGCCGCCTGGTGCGAGCAGCTTGAAGTAGGTCTCAAAGATCGACTGCACCAAGTCGGCGGGGAAGTTATTCAGCGGCAGACCACTGATGATGATGTCGAAGGGTTCGGTTGCGGCGAACTCTTGAATGGGGCAGACGTGGACCTGCGAACGATCGGCGGCGGCGCGGTAGCTCGGGTCGGTTGCGAAGCGATCTCGCAGCAAGCCAGCAAACGTGTCGTTCAATTCAACGAGTTCAAAGCGATCCTCTGGGCGGAGCAACCGCACGATGCGCTGAGTGACGGCACCCGTGCCGGGACCGATCTCCAAGATGCGGCCGGGGCGTTCGCGACGAGCCATTGGACCGGTCATCGCTCGCGCGAGGAAGCGGCTGCTGGGGGCGATGGCCCCGGTGGTCTCGAATCGCTGCCGGAATTGCCGCCAGAATTCCCAATGATCTTTCAGAAACTGAGCCATGCTCGACTTTGTAGCGGGCCGCTGGGTGAATTCCCAAGCCAGCGGTTTCGTGTGGGGCGACGTGCGGCAATAATCCGCTCGCGACTGTTCAAGGGAAAAGGGAGGCTGCGATGCGAACGAATCTCAGCGGAATTTGTTGGTGTTGGCTGTTGATGTCCAGCGCGGCCATCGGTCTGGGGCAGGAAGGCGATGCAAAAGCCACTCCTAAGTTGCCGGGCAATCCGGCGGTCTGGATCAATTCGCCGCCGATCACCAATGAGATGCTCGCCGGCAAAGCGGCGGTGTTGTTCTTCTTTGATGCGCAGGACCGAGGCGTGGCCGACGGCTGGCAACGAATGCTGGTCACCGCGCAGAAGTTTGAAGGAACACCGCTCCTGTTTATCGGAGTGAACTCCGGTTCGCCGCGTGGTCAGTTGGAAGGCTATGTGAAGCGAAACAAAATCCCGTGGCCGGTGGTCAGCGACTCGGATCGGTCGTTCGAGAATCAATTCGGAATTCGTGTTTCGCCGCAGGAGCCTCGACAGTTGCAACTGCTGATGCCCAGCGGCCGATTCAAAACGTCGGACGCGAACAACATCGAAGGTGCTGCGACCGACGCCCTGCGCGATGCCAAATGGAAGATCGAGGTTGAGCCGAAGGACGTTCCGCCGGTGTTGCTGCCAGCCTGGTTGGCCATCGAGTTCGGCAAGTATCCCGACGCGGCGCAGACGCTCAAGAAGAATCTGAACGGCAAAGGGGAGATCAAGGACTTTGCGGAGCGACTCAATCAATTCGTGCTTGACGACCTCACCGCACAGGTGGACGCCGCGAAAAAATCGCTCGACGACGGCAAGAAGTGGGAGGCCTTCAAGCGGTACTCGGCGATCCCGCCGAAGTTCAAGGGCTTTACCGTTCCCGCCGACGTGAATTCGACCCTCAAGGAACTGGCGACCGATGATGCGATCAAGGAAGAGCAGGCCGCAATGCGGAAAATCGACTTTGCCATGCAGGCCGCGGCGCGCTCGCCAAGTGCTCGCAAGGGGGCGATCAAGCAACTCGAAAAGATCATTAAAGACCATCCCGATACCGAAGCGGCAGCCGAGGCCCAGAAGTTGATCGAGCAAGCTGCGGCCATGTGAGATTCGGGCCGATCGTCTGCGGTCACATGATCGCCAGCGTTTCCGCCCCGACGAGCAGATCCTGAACTTCGCTGGGGGTGCCAAAGAACCAGTCCGAATCCAAGCTGCCAGTCAAAGTATCGCTTCCGTCATCCGTTTGGACTGCCGTGGCGTCCAGCTTTGTCGGAACATTGGCACCGCCGCTGCCGTTCTTCAGATGAGCCACGCGGTCGCTGTAGGAATTCAAGCCGGTCCATTCGGCCATGACGCTGACGAAGCCATCGGCATTCAAGGACGTCGTCCCCGCGATCAGGATGTCGTCGCCCTCTTGACCATTGAGCGCATCGTTGCCCGGTCCACCGATGATCAGATCGCGGCCTCCGCCCCCGAGCATCAAATCGTTGCCAGCTTCGCCATTCAGCACGTCGTTACCTGCGCCGCCATCCAGTACGTCGTTTTCGGTTCCACCCAGCAACGTGTCGTTGCCGACGGCGCCGATCAGGCTGTCGTTGGCCGCACCGCCGTCGAGCGAATCATTTCCTAATCCGCCAAGCAGCGTGTCGTTACCTGCCAGGCCAGAGAGGCTCACGTTTCCAGTGAATGCGGACGCATCCAGTCTGTTTTTGTTGGCACTGCCGATGAGGATCACTAATTCGATCCCAGGCACAAGCACGTCGGTTCCCAATCCGACCAGTTGCGTGTCGATGAGTTTGAAATTGACGTTGCCGGCCTCGATCAATTGATCAGTTCCAGTGCCGCCATCGAACGAGTCATTGCCAGCTTCTCCCGTGAGCGAGTCGTCACCGGCAGAACCGAGCAGCACGTCGGCATCGGCTTGGCCGTTGAGCCGGTCATTGCCGCTTCCGCCATCCAAACGGTCGAGTCCGGCACCACCGGTCAAAAAGTCGGTGCCCCCGCCGGCTTGTAAAGAATCGTTGCCCAAGCCGCCGTCCAACGAATCGCCGACAGCCGTTCCAATCAGCGTGTCGGCACCGCGATCACCCAGCAGTGTCACGCTACCGAGCGCGAAGTTGCTGGCATCGAGTGTGTTGTTACCAGCTCCACCCGTCAGCCGAGCGGATTCAATACCGCTCAATGAGTCAGCGCTGCCCGTCGCTCCGATCCCCGTCAGCGATGAATTGATGAGCGTGAAGTTGACGTCGGCCGTTTCAGAAACACAGTCGCTCCCCGTGCCACCGGTCAGACTATCGTTATCGAGGCCGCCGGACAGCGTGTCATTGCCGTCTTGTCCATCGACGGTATCGCTGCCCGCTCCCCCCTTGATGACGTCATCTCCGTCGCCTCCTTGCAACAGATCACTCGCACCACCACCGACGAGACTATCGTTCCCGCCCCCGCCAATCAGCGTGACAACCAACGCGGCGGTCGCATTGCCGGCATCCAGCGTGTCACTTTCACCGCCTCCAGTCAGCAAGACTAGCTCGAAGGTCGATTGCGCATCCGATCCCAAAGCACTCTTCAGAGCATTCGCGCTCAATATCGCTCGGCCATTGATCGATTCACGCAGCAGATCCTGGAACCCAGCGCCACCAGACAGCGAGTCATTGCCAGCCCCGCCAGAGACCGTGTCACCGTTGCCCTCACCACCATCGACCTTGTCATTTCCGGCGTCGCCACTGAGCAAGTCCGAACCAGCCGAACCAGCGAGTATGTCATTCCCGTCCGCTCCCAGGAGTGTGTCGTTCCCAAGTCCCCCGATCGCGTTGTCGTTTCCGACCCCACCCATCAAAAGATCATTGCCATTGCCACCGACCAGACTGTCGTTGCCCCCTTCTCCCGACATCGTCACGGCGAAGTTCATGCCAGTCGCATCCAGCTTGTCAGCCCCTTCTCCACCGGTGAAGACGAGACTTCCCAGGAAATCGGCCAGTGACGCATTGAGGACGACCGCATCCGCTGCCACGCTGCCGACGATCTTAATCTCCAACACTTCGGCAATATTTTGCGCGGAGCCGACCGGCACCCCGTTGGAACGATAGACCTGCAAGATGTCACCAATTCGGTCCAACCGGAACTGACCACCGCCGGTCGGGAGCGTGATCCTGACATCCGCAACAGTCACATTCGTGACCGTCACACTGATCGTCTGCGTGTTCGAACTCCGGCTGCCGTCGCTGGCTTGGACCTGGACCACATACACGTTGTCTTCGTTCGCATCGGTCGGATGCTCGAAATCCGGAGCGGACTTGAACGTCAAAACCCCGGTTGAGCCATTGATCTGGAACCGTGCCTGATCCGAGCCTCCGATCACGGAAAACGTCAGCGTTGATGCCGGAATGTCCGCGTCTGTGGCGGCCACCGTCAGTACGCTGGTGGTGCCTTCGGCAATGCTCTTGGAGTTTGGAGACGTGATGATCGGATCGTCGTCGTTCAGATCGAACACCGTCACGTTGATCGTCTGCACCGCGGAACTGCGGCTGCCATCGCTGGCTTGGACCTGCACCACATAGACGTTGTCGATGTTCGCGTCGGTTTGAGCATCAAAGTTGGGCGCGGCCTTGAAGGTCAGCACTCCGGTTGCACTGTCGATTTGAAACTTCACCTGATCCGCGCCGCCGACAATCGCAAACGTCATTGCCTGCGCCGGGAAGTCCGCGTCCGTCGCCGTGACCGTCAGAACGGCCGTCGAGTTCTCCGCGACGTTCTTCGTGTTCGCTGAGGTGATGACCGGATCGTTATCGTTGACTCCGGTGACCGTCACGCTGATCGACTGGATTGCCGAAGTCCGGCTGCCGTCGCTGGTCTGCACTTGCACCAGATAAACATTGTCGCCGTTCGCGTCCACGGGAACATCGAAGTTGGGTGCGGCGATGAATGTCAGCACGCCCGTCCCGCCGTTGATCTGGAACTTCGCCTGATCCGCACCTCCGACAATCGAGAAGGTCAATGCGATGGCTGGCATGTCAGCATCGCTACCCATCACGGTCAATACGCTCGTGGAGTTCTCGGCCACGCTTGCCGCGGTCGCCGAGATGATCACCGGATTGAAGTCGTTCACTCCCGTCACCGTCACACTGATGGATTGAATTGCAGAACTCCGGAAGCCGTCGCTGGCCTTGACCTCCACGGCATACAGGTTGTCACCGTTTGCGTCGGTGGGAGCTTCCAAGTCTGGTGCCACGTTGAACGTCAATGCTCCGGTTCCGCTGTCGATTTGAAACTTCGCTTGGTCCGCGCCTCCCACAATCGCGAACGACAGTGTCTGTGCCAGCAAGTCCAAGTCGCTCGCGGTGACGGTCAGCACGGCGGTCGAGTTCTCGGCCACGTTCGCTGTGTTCACAGAAGTAATCACCGGGTCGAGGTCATTGACTCCTGTTACCGTCACACTGATCGTCTGCGTGGACGATGTCCGGCTACCGTCGCTGGCTTGCACCTGCACGACGTAAACATTGTCGCCGTTCGCGTCGGTCGGACTCTCGAAATTCGGTGCGGAGAGGAACGTCAGCACTCCGGTCGCACCATGGATTTGAAACTTGGCCTGATCCGCGCCCCCCACAATGGCGATCGTCAGCGTGTCGCCGGGTTCGTCCAAGTCGCTGGCGGTGACCGTCAACACTCCAATGGAGTTCTCCGCGATGCTGGCGATATTTCCCGACGTGATCGTGGGGGAATTGTCGTTGAGTGCCGAGACCGTCACGCTGATCGACTGGGTAACGGAATTGCGGCTGCCGTCGCTCGCCTGAACTTCGACCAAGTAGACGTTGTTCCCATTCACGTCGGTGGGATTTTCGAAATCCGGGGCGACCTTGAACGACAACAAGCCCGAAACGCTGTTCACTTGAAACTTCGATTGATCCGCACCTCCTACGATCACAAAGGACAATGCCGGTGCCGGGATATCCGCGTCCGTGGCGGTCACGGTCAAAACGCTGGTGGTGTTCTCGGCGACATTTGCCGAATTCGCGGAGGTGATGACCGGATTGTTGTTGTTGGAGAGCACAACCCTGGCCTCCAGCAGCTCGGTCTGCCAAGCATCAATCCGTGCTGTGATCAAACCTTTTCGTCGAGGAGTTCGTCGGCGTTTCGTCCGCACCGGCAAACCGTCCAACCAACGCCACAACCAATTGTGAAAGCGCATTTCGTCAATCCTTTGTGCGCAGCAACGGACATCCCTGTCCGCTCGGGAGGAGTCAGATTCTCCAACACACTCAAGTATTCCGCATTTCGAGTTTTTCCCACAATACGACTTTGAACGGCCAACCGGCGAAAAGTGCGCAAGAATTTGACCGTCTCTGGGACCGCCAAGCGAACGCCGTCGATCACTGGTCACCAGCATCAAATTGCAAATTGGGCCGGACAGCACTCAAATGCGACTCACCCTGTCCGCCAATCACCTCACGACACCTCTTGTTCCCATTAGAGACTATGACTGACAACGCTTTGGCCGATGCGCATTCCAAGCTGGACCGACTCAAACAGAACCTCGCGACGGTCATTCAAGGCAAGCCGCAGTGCTTGGATATCTTGACGATCGCGCTGCTGGCGGGCGGTTCAGTTTTGATGGAGGACGTGCCGGGAGTCGGCAAGACGACACTGGCGAAAGCTCTGGCCCGGTCGGTCGATCTCACGTTTCACCGCATCCAGTTCACCCCCGATTTGCTTCCGGCGGACATCCTGGGATCATCGATCTACAATCCGAACGACGGCTCGTTCCACTTCCGCAAGGGGCCGATCTTCTGCCATGTCCTGCTGGCCGACGAGATCACCCGCGCTTCCCCGCGCACACAGTCTGCGCTGCTGGAAGCGATGAGCGAATCGCAAGCGACGATCGAGGGCGAGCGACACGTCCTGCCAGCTCCGTTCATTGTTCTAGCGACTCAGAATCCGGTCGAGTATCACGGC
>SXGU01491479.1_pt1 | contig 17482 bp, 24 predicted proteins | sample 3174531 | NCBI WGS metagenome assembly SXGU01 (sample SAMN11356863, study PRJNA531348) | freshwater metagenome | isolation source: freshwater sample F1-140 | place: China: Fuxian Lake, Yuxi | collected 2017-12-25 | reverse complement strand
TTGAGGTGTGCACACAGAGATTTGATTTTAATCAAGCTCATTAACTTGATTAAAATCAACTGCTTGCAGGAAATGTGAGAAGTTATTCACAGGGTTAAACACAAAAACTGTGGGTAACTGTCAAATGCGCAACATATTCTGCGCAAAGTAACCTTTAGGTACCCGGTCCTTATCGTTCCAGCGCCCGATGGTGGCGGGCGCCGGAACGAAACGGACCGGGTTTTCGGATCAGTGATGTCGTTCCTGCTTTTTGCCGCCGCCTGCGCCTTCGTGGCTGTTTGCCTTATTGTGGCTCATGGCGTCGTGGCTGCTCTTTCCGCTCTGTCCAGCCATGCCGTCCACTGATTGGGCTTCGGCTTCGGTACGGGCGTTGGCCTTTTTGCGCGCGGCCTGTTCGTCCTGCCCAGTGGCGTCATTCTGAGCGTCGAGCTGAGCCGGCATTTTCGATGCGTCATCAGGTTGATTGTGCGTGGGGTTTGTATTCGCCATGGTATGACCTCAATTGATAAGTTGCTATGGTCAAGGTAGACACCCGCAGCGCAGGGAAGATTCCGGCAATCGAAGCGTTCCTTCCATCCGGTGCGGTAAACATGATAGGCCGTGCAGCTACTGTTGATCGCGCCGCCGCCCGGCCGCCACCCATAACAACCCGCAGGGGCGATCCGATTAAGAGGCCGTCAATCCGCCCGGGTTCCAGGCACTCTCGATGGGCGTCTATCCGGATGCGAAACACACATCCTCCACCGCTGTAAAACACCGGTATCAGCTGTCGCTAGCATCTTCTGTCGGATGCCGGGAAATATCTTGCCGCATGTCATTGGGCAGTATTCTTTTCAACGACTTTTCGGGCGGCGACTGAACTACATCTCTTAAATTTGATCTTTTGGATGTTTATTCCGGAATGACGATTCCCAGGACAAAATGATTGAAACGAAATGGTTTTATCTCGGCATGGCGATTGTGAGCGAGGTGATTGCTTCCTCGGCGTTGCGGGCATCCGAAGGCTTCACCCGACCATTGCCGACGCTTGCGTTGATGGCTGGTTACGCCATTTCCTTTTATTTTCTGTCGTTGACCTTGCGTACCATTCCGATGGGTATCGCGTATGCAGTCTGGTCGGGGGTGGGCATCTCACTCATTTGCCTGATAGGTTGGGTCATGTTTGGCCAGAAGCTTGATCTGCCGGCCGTCATCGGGCTCGGATTGATCATTGCGGGCGTGATCGTATTGAGCGTGTTTTCCAAGTCGGTCGGCCATTGAAGGCGCAGCCGTTCGATACTGCGGGGGCGCGGCGATGCGATGCCGCGGCGCTCGCATTCCACTGCGACTTCACATAGAATCCACTGCAAGCGCCTGCAAAGGACGATGCACGTTCGCCTAAACTACTGACCCATGTACACATTCGAATTATGCCGCCAGTATCAGCAGGCGCTGAGAAAAGGCAGTCTCAGCGAAATTCTCGCGTTGTTTGAGCCGGAAGCCACTGTCGTAACGCCGCTGTCCGGCGAACTCGGCGTCCGGGCCTTTCATGAGCGATTGTTCCGCAATACGCAGGACTCGATCGTTCGCCTGATCAATATGTTCGAAGGGCTTACCGAAAAGCCGGCAGTCGCATTGCAGCTCCGGCATACATGGGTGCTTCGCAACGGCAAGTCGATCGACTTCGACTGCATCAGCATCTTCGAATTCGCGCCGCATCTGCAAAAGATCAACAAGCTGACACTGGTGTACGACAGCGCCTGTGTCCGCAAGTATCTCGATCAGGCAGAAGTCGAAAGCCTTGCCGGAATCTGATCCCGCTTTCCGTTCGCCGTTTCTCCCTGCGCACGCCTGCTGGCCGCTGCCTGGCAACAAACCGATAGCTGCTGCCATGCGGCGGGCGATTCCATCGCGACTGTTACTTGGACCCGCCGGACGAACGCCCGGTGCCGTCGCTTTGCTGCTGCATGCTGGACAAATAGTTGCTGAGATCGCTGCGATATTTCGCGTCGTTCAGGTTCGGCCACTTGTCTTCGTCGAATGAGCGGGCCATATCGATCTTGTCCCGCTGCAGGTTCAGGAAAATATCCACGTCCGGGCGTCCGGGGAAAGTGAATGCGCTGAGCGGTAATGCCAGCAATTTATCGTCCGGATTCCAGGCCTTGTCGAAATCCAGGACCGCATAGGTGCGGCCATTGCCGAAATTGACCACCAGCTCCTCGATCTCTCCGGCGCTGTGGGCTGCACGGTCATTGACATCCTTGCCGATCAGGTCGCTGGCGCTCATCAATCGACCGGTTGTGGCGCGTTTGGCCGTATCTTCCTTGTAGAAAAAGCTGTCGACCTGGCTGCGGTAGGTATTGAGAGACCAGTTCGGCTTGCGATTGCGTTCAAAGCCCGGGGCTTTTTTCAGTTGCTCCTTGTCGACGGCGAGCACGAATTCCTCCTTGCCTTCCGTGCCGCCCGTTTTGAAAAGCTCGGCGGGATAAGCGAACAGCTTGTCGCCCAGTCCGAGGAAGCCGCCTGAGGAAATGACCGCATATTGCAGCTTTTCCGTTCCGACATTGATCACGAGATCCTCAATCTTCCCAAGCTCTTCCCCCTGTGGATTTTTTACCTGCTTACCGATCACTTTGCTCGCGCGCATATCCGGCGCCATTGCCTGCGACTGTACCTGCTGCGTTGATTTGCCGGCCGTATCGACATTCTGCGCCAGTACGGGAATGCATACCGCGAATACCGCCGGCACCAGCACGGCGCTCAGCAAGCCTCTTTTCCGCTTGAATTGCATTGTTCAGCTCCTTGAATTTCATGTTTGAAGAACGTCCTGCCCATGAATGGAGCAAAATCTAAGCCTGCATCCGTGCAAGGCGGAAGCCGGGTGGGGCGGGTTGGATTTCAGTGCCCGGCGGGAGCCGGCGTCAGCAGGTCCTGCCGTGGAAAAGTCCATTGCGGTACATGGGACGGGCAGGCGCGGCGCTTGAAATCCTCGAAGCGCATGGTGGTGAAATTGCCGCGCGGCGAGGCCGAGTAGCGCAAATCCATTGCCTCGGTGTCGCTCACCGCCGGTGCGCGCGCAAATCGCAGCCATGCTTCGAAATGGCAATTGTCTTTCCTCAGCTCGCGCAGTACAGCCAGTTGCCCCGTCTGTTCGGAAAACAGGGCCAGCGACGCCGTCATTTCCTTCTGCGATGTCCGGTCCGATAGCGCCGCTGGGCAGCGGGTCACCGGAAAGCTGCCGGGAAGGGTGCTTACCAAGCCGCGCCGCAGCCGGTAAGTGCCGGCGTTCTCATTGCTCTCCACCGACACGAAGCTCCAGCAGACAGGGTTGGTCGGGAAGGATGTCATCGACGCATCCAGCAGGCGGCTGGCCGGGTCGCGCGTATGCAGCGCATCGGCGATCAGCTGCCTTGCGCGGCCGGACGCGAAACCCTGCACGCCAATGAATCCGGCGCCAATGACCACGGCCATTACCAGCGCAGCGACACCCTGCGCGCCGGCCCTGCGTTGCAGGAAGGCCAGCGGCACGGCGATCGCAACCAGGGCCGCCATTGAAAGCCAGGGCAGATAGCTGTTCAGCGTGAAGTACAGAGGTATTGCGAGCAGGACCAGTACCAGAGCCGCTCGCAGCCATGGCCTGCGGATCATCATCGCCATCGGCATGCCGAAGGTTACCCAGAAGAGCGGCTCCAGGATGAACACCATATCGCCATAGAACCATCGCGAATCGAATGGATGGAAAGGATGGATGCCATAGGAATTCAGGTAGTCCATCGACATATGCAGCAGAAAGCCCGCAGTCAGGCTGAGCGCAAGGCCGGCGCGTGCGGCCGGGCTTGTCTTTAGCAGTCGCCGCGCGGCGGGCCACAGCAGCCACAGCACGCCCCAAAGCAGCAATGCCTGAGGAATGGCATAGAGCAGCGTATGTGTATGTCCGCGATGATGCAGCAGGTAACCGAGCGGTTCGGGCAGCAGCGGCGTAAGAACGAGATCGAGGTCCGGGAAATTGCTTGCCAGCCAGCAGGACACCAGCAGCAGGGTACGCCGCAGGCTATGGCGGGCTGAATCCGGCTCGGCAGGAAGGTTTCGATGTATGAGTTCGCCGGCCGCCAGGCCGACAACCGAATGACTGAGGTTATCCATAGAGGGTATGCGGCGGCTTGGGCGTGACCGCGAATCGCTGCGCGAAAGCCGCCGCAGGCCTTCTTTCTTCGAATTTTTGGTGGGAGAGAGTGTAACCAAGCTGTCGCAAAAGCGCTTCCGGCTTGAGGCCGGCTGCCAGATTCGGCCACAACGAAGCTGTGAGAAATTTGCGACGATTCGAACAGTTTTGTGTTCGTCGTCACACTTATGCACTGACCGTACTTTTTATAATTGAGCCATCGAAGATTCAGCAATACGGGAGGCAATCATGCCAAGAACACTGCATACCAAAATCCGGCTCGGGGGAAACCGCTACGCGCTTTTCAACGCCAGGCGTGCACAGACTGCGGTTTGCGTCGGCGCAACGGTCGGTATCAGTCTGGTCATGCTGGCGGTACAGATGTTCAGCTAAGCCCCTGCCCTTCAAACAGAAGCCCGTATCGAAGCGATCGATGCGGGCTATTTTCTTTCCGGGCGCACCTGAAGGGCGACAATACGATAACCCTCGCGAGGAACACGGCGTCCGCTGATCGTTGTCGAATTTTCCGGAGTGTGGCGTTATTACACGGTAGCATGCGCGTAGCCAGGTACTTCCCCATGCCCAGCGAGGCAAATGCAATCGCGGGGTGGGGGATTGCGGAATGCATGCTTGAATGCTGCCCATGCCGGCGCAGCCTGACTGTTGCTGCAGTTGCTTCAGTCGCCGCCTTCACAGTCCTTTGCGCAGGCTGCTCGCATGTTACTTCCGACATCTTTTGCCCGATAATGGCCCCATTATTGCGATAGCGCATATGGGGAAGCGGTGGCGACGACCATCTGCTTCATCAACCGCTGCCAAAACAGAATTCACTCAAAAATTTTCGTTGCGCCACAGAACTTATGTTGAGCCTGGGAAACTAAGTGGTTTTGGGGGATGACAGTATGAGCGAACGCAAATTCAATACACTCGAAGAAGCCAATCATGTAGCGCGACTGGTGCGAATCTTGTCCGGGCAACCGGTTTCGGTGGTGCAGGATGGAGAACAGACTTGGGTTGTGCGCCCCGACATCGGCCAGAGATCGATTGTTGAGGTTACCCAGGCTTTACTCCGGCAGGTTGGCAAGTAACCCGTATCGCCGACATGCGGAAATGCGCGCGGAATCGCCACACCGTATTGCAAGCGTTGAGAGGGAGTTCATGGGAAGGTGCAAAAAAAGGGATTACACCTTCTTGAACAGGTAGCGTGAAAAACGGTCGATCATCATGCGCGCCTTTTCCATGAATTTCGGCGCATTGAAGAGCGATAGATGACGGGATTTGCGGCTATGTGAGCGCCGTCTGCGCCGGACCTGCCCTGAGGTGCTTTCTCCTGGCGCCGGGTAGGGGGACGGCTTGCTTTCCCTGGTTTCCGCGCCTTCCGCTTCCGCCCGGTTGATCCATTCATCGTGTTCCTGGCGTTTCACTGGGTCCGAAAGCGTCTCATAGGCCAGATTGATCATCTGTATGATGCGGATGGCGTTTGGACTGTTCGGATTTCTATCAGGGTGATATTTTTGCGACAACGTCTTGTATGCCGCGCGAATGACTTCCGGAGGTGCGTTTCGCGCAACCTTCAGATTGTCATAATGCGTATGAATTCGCGCCATTGGTGACCCGGAAATGATGTTTTTGTGGGCGATGCAAGCTTGCGTAGTCAACCCATGCTTTCGCAAAACCGACTTGGCTGTTCGGGAAAGCAAACGAAGGATCGGAACAAATGCAGCTTTCCGACAGCTTAAGGATAGTAGAGAGATAAGCTACTGCTGTAAATCAATAAATCTTTATATTAAGAACGACATCCGATGGCGGGCCTGCCGCGGAGGCCCAATCATCGCGCTGGCATGTGAGGCTGTCGATTCAATCAATTTCGCGGCAGGACATTGACGTAGGGGAGGGAGCGGACGCATTCGGGTTCGTTTCCTTCCGAATCCTTTTCCGCCAGCATATGCACCCAGCCCAGGACTTCGTCGACGCTTGCCAGTCCGCTCAGGAGGCTGGTGCGAACGCGATCATACGTGTCCATAAGCTCACGGGTTTCTTCGTTTCCGGGATCCGGATTCTTGTCGACGCGACGGATCAGCCGCTCGACGGTGCCAAGTTCGCTTGTGAGCAACTGGCGCAGCGCCAGTACGCCGGAAACGGCATCATCGGTGTCCTGGAGACGCATTCTTTCCATTATTGATTCACCCTTGAAGACAGTAAAAGTCTCTAGAAATCACACCGGCACCTTCGATCCCGGCTTTTATTGCTGAATTGATCCGCGTCAAAGCGCGTCATGCCCGCCGGTCCGGCGGGAAAGGACGAGCCCGGGCCGCACCGCCACCGGCGCTGAAGCGGGAATTCGGAACAGAGCACAAGAGCGGCGTGCGCCTCATTGTTGCCGTGACTGTCCTGACGTGCGCCTCGCGCGATCGATCAGTATCCCGGTTTCTTCCCAAGCCGAAAATTCCTCGTAACCCTTCTGATAGCAGGATAAGGCGATGTCCATCAGAGAGTAGAGCTCGTCTTCGGTCAATCGGTCGGATACAGCCAGCAGGCGCGTCGAGAACTGGGACACCAGCACATTCCAGGGCGCGCTGCTTTTAAGCCTGCACTTCGCGATCAAGTCCTGCATTTCTCGATCCGTCATTCCTCTTTCCTTTCGGCAAAAAAGGATAGGCAATCGCGGCGTTATTAAGTTCTGGAGATGTATCGGTATTTTTACTTGTCGCTCATGCTCCGACGAGCCACCGCACTGATCCGCCATGCTGAAGCGATTCACCCTGGCGAGGAACGGACAAGCCGGGTGCACGGCGGCGTATTGCCGCCGGAATGCATAACCGATCCGTCACCCGGATTAGTGAAACGATGCCGGCTGCTGGTTCGGCGCCGGTTGCGCCCCTTCCACGGGTTTCGGTTTGCCCTGCGCGTCGCTGAGGCGGTATTTGGTACGCCTGTCGCCCATCAGATCGCGCAAATCACGGATGCTCATGCCGGTGGTCTCATGCATCCGGATCAGCAGGGAAGCGCCGATCGGCAAACGCCGATGACGGATCTTGCTGATCACCGGCGGAGCCACTTCCAGCATGCGCGAAAGGGCCGCGTCGTTCTTCAAGTTCATTTTTTCGAGCAGTGTGTCGAGCAGACGGTTCGGATCGTAAGTGGTTTGGTCGATCAGTTCGTGCTGGGTCATGATGTCCTCATCAGTTGAGCTGCTAGTCAGTAAGCAGATGTTACAAATGACTCCTTGATCCCCGTTAAGTTTCCCAATGCGACATAAATTATTGAGAATTTAATTTCCTATGAGGCTGATCAAATCGTCGGCGGCGGCAACCGGAAAAGTTGTTAAGCAAGCATACGTTGACTTTTGTACCACACGATAACGGGGAATTATTTGCCTTGATTTTTATCAAAGAGAAAATTTCCTTGGGGATCATGGGTTTGCGCTAAATCACTTCGGGTTGTCCACGTATTTATCCACAGCAAATGTGGGTAATTATCCGACCATGAAACCGTACTGAAATTTCACCGGATCTTCGCCTGGCGAAAGATTTTTTTCTTTGGATGAGGCCATGGACATTGCGCGCATGGTAAGTGCCGGAGTAGTCATATTCCTGATCGCAGGGTGCGTATCCGCACATGGCACGGGTTGTGGCACGGGCGGCCATGCGGCCGGATGCCAGCCGACGCCGGCTGCGGTTCAAGAAGCTGCGCGGAATGAAACACGGTGGGCCGGCGCGGATGCCGTTATTCCACAGCTGACGCCCCGGCCGCCAGCCGCGGGATTGCCCAATGCGGGCATGGCTCCGTCCACCCCGGTTGTGAAGGGAATTTGCAGTCCGGGTGGTTGCACGGGAACGGATGCGCAGACCTACCAGGGAGGCGGCGGCACGACCTACTTGAACAGCGGAGGCAGGCTTTGCCATCGGAATGGCGTATGGATGCAGTGCTTCTAGCTATCCGGCGGGCGGGGTGTGGCTGTGAGATGTGGCTGTTATTGCAATCACCTATAACAGTCATTCGGAATATAAAGCGGCTTTGACGAGGCGGAGGCGCTATAGTGATCGCGTCTCCTCCAACTCTCCGTGAATTGGATTTGCCCGCGACCGAAAGGTCCGCGGGCTTTTTTTTGCCCATCACTTCATACCGAGCATGCCGCAGCAAGAGCAGCGCACGAATCCGCGCTGGTGAACTTCAGGAGCGGTTGTCGACAGGCGGAGCACCGGGTGTCATCCGGCCAGGGTCATTCAGGTCCTGTCCGTCCACCTCATTGCTTGGCGGAGCGATTGTCTTCGCGATGCGCTCCAGTTTGCCGTCGCTTGGTTTCACATTCTCCGTATCCAAACGTTCGGTATCGGACCGCTGAGGATCGTTCGGCAAGGGTTGCTTGTTTTGCATGATTGACCTCCAAATAACATTGGAGATTATGCAAGCGTGAATGTTCCGCCGTAATCGGCTTCGGTCAGGAATCTGCGGTCCGTCTTTTCGCGCTGACTGGGTGCGGGTCGGGTACCGGGTCCTTGTCCGGAGATGGATTTTTATCCGGCATCGGATCGTCTTCCGGCACGGGTTCGGGGGGCACCTGATGATCGATGGTCATATCGCTTCTCCTCATCTCGTTAGGGCCATGGCGAGGGAGAAACAGGCAAAAACGGCGCAGCGTTGGGGTCGCCGGGCCTGCGACTGGCAGTGCCTCCTTCGGTGCGATCGCCGCCGTCCTGCGAAATACCCTCGACCTCGGGCCCGGACGTTTTTTCCGGATCGGGTTCGCCAAGCTTCGGGCCGATGATTCCGGATAATTCGCGACGGGACTCCGCGAAGTCGGAATCGAGAAGCGGAAAATCAGCGTTCGGCCAGTTTGCTATCGCCCATTGGGCGTATTCATCGAACCGCCGCGTCAATTCGGCCGCATATCGGTCGTATTCTTCTTTGCTTGCCATGCCCGTCTCCAAATATCAATCAGATAACGGTATGACCAGAAGGCGGCCTCAATGTTCTCGCATGCCGTCGCGATCGCTGCGGACCGCGGCGCTTGCCGACGCCATCATGGACGACATCGGCAATTCCGGATCGACAGGTAATGTCGGCGAGAGCGCGTTCAGGAACCGTTCTGCGACGAGCCGTTTTGCGCGGCTCCGTTCTGGCCTTCCTTCGGCTTGAACTGTTTGTCGCTGATGCGGAACTTGGTGCGACGGTCACCCATCAGTTCACGCAGGTCCTTGATGCTCAGATCGGACACCTCGTGCATGCGGATCAACAGCGATGCTCCGACCGGCAGACGGCGATGGCGGATCTTGCTGATCAGCGGTGGCGCAACTTCAAGAGCACGCGACAGGGCCGCATCGTTCTTGAGGTTGAGTTTTTGAATCAGCGTCTCCAACAGGTGGTTGGGATCGTATTGATAGCGCTCTGTGTTTTTAGTGTTTTCCATCTGCTCTTTACCTTTAGTTGTTTCGAAATGTTTCGATCCGATTCCATTGTGAACAAACCGCATCATGCATTTTTGATAATTCTCAGCAGTCCTTATTTCTTTGGCGTCACTTGCAGTGTTACTGAGCGCCGTATGAGCTGTGTCAATCGGTAGACGCTGCTCATCAAAATCAAAAGAGAATCAAACCAAAAGAGTCAAACAAAATAAGCAGCGCCCAGTACCAGCGGCGTACCACTCACGCCGGCAACGACAAGCCTGCGTGCCACACCATGAATCTGGTCCTCGAATGCATGATAGGTTTCCATGAAATCGAGCTGGCCGCCTTTCAACCGACGCAAGTGAGCCAGCGCGTTTTTCGACACGAGGCACTCTCGATCGGTGAAGCCAACCTCAACCGTGAAAGTCACACCTTCATCCGCCAACCGGGGTTCTGCGACTGCTTTATTCATTTCGGTCTCCATCTCTCAAGCACAACATGTTGCCGATGCAAAATGCATAGCCGATAGTAAAGACACGACGGCTTGCTGCTTTGACAGGTGTCAACCGAGCGCCATCAAGTATCAAAGGAGTGGTTTGATCGCCTTACGGCGGTGTGCCGGGCGATTGAAAAAGCGTCATTTCCCACTCGCCGGAAGCAGTGTCATGACGCAGGATGTAGCGGGCGTTGTCGCTGGCCGCGATCTTGAAATAGCCATATGCGGGCGAGAGCCAGCGGTCGATGATCTGCACGACGTCGAGACGCTGTTCGCCCAGTATGAATGCGCGCGGTTCCACATCGCCATGCGGTCCGACGCCGTGTTCCACTTGCAGGATCATTGCAGCGGTTCATCTCCGAAATGCCCGGCATGATTAACTTGCTTTACGCATCCTGCCGGGCGGGTGCCTGGTTGCATGCCGCCGTTCTCCGGACTTCGTGGCGCCGGGGTCGACCTGTCAGTCCACCTTTGCGCCGGAGGCCTTGACGATGGCGGCGTACTTTTTCAAGTCATTCTGAATCAGTGCCGCAAATTGGCCGGGAGTCGTCGGTGTAGGTTCGGCACCGAGCCGCGTCAAACGTTCCCTTACGTCCGGTGCGCGCAATGCATTGTGAATTTCGCTGTTCAGCCGCATCACAACGGCGTCCGGCGTATTGGCCGGTACGAGCACGCCGAACCAGGTGTTGAGGTCGAATCCCTTCAGGCCTTTGCTGCCGCCGGCTTCCGCCATGGTGGGCAAATCGGGCAATGCGGCGGCGCGGGAGGCGGTGGTCACGGCAAGCGGTTTCAGTTTGCCGCTGCGAATGTTCTGGGATGCGGATGCGAGATTATCGAACATCAGATCGGTCTGCCCAGTGAGAAGGCCGAGCTGGGCCGGCGCTGCGCCGGCGTAGGGAATATGCAGCATGCTGATCCCGGCCATCATCTTGAACATCTCGCCCGCAAGATGGCCCGCGCTGCCGTTGCCTCCCGATGCGTAATTCAGCTTGCCCGGGTGGGCTTTCGCATAGGCCACCAGATCGTTGACCGACGCGATGCCGAGGGTGCGGGCCGCCTCCGGATTCATCACCAGCACATTCGGCACGTTCGCCACCAATGATACCGGCGCAAAATCCTTCACTGCGTCGTAGGGCATTTTCGGAAAGAGCGTCGGGTTGATGGCGTGCGTCGCTACCGCACCCATCACCATGGTATAGCCATCCGGCGCCGACTTTGCGACCATGTCTGCGCCGATATTGCCGCCCGCGCCAGGCTTGTTTTCGACGATGACAGGCTGGGCCAGGCCATCTTTCATCTTGTCGGCGAGGGTTCGTGCGACGGTATCGAGCGGACCGCCCGGCGGGTAGGGCACGATGAAGCGAATCGGTTTGCTCGGGAAGGACTGGGCTGCCGCGACTGTGGCGATCATGCCGGCTGCAGCCGCGGCGAGGAGTTTGGTAAAAATTAATTTCATGTCGGTTGCCTGTTGATTGAAATGCAAATGCCTGCGCCGGGGGAGGTGAAGGCAGGGGCAGTGTAAATCATTCAACGAAGAGGTTCCGGCATCGGGGGGCGCAATACTCCATGCGGAGGGGACTTGCGGAAAATGGAATTGTCCCCAAGAATGGCGGCAACGCCGGCCCGGCCGATTGGAGAAAACCATGTATCTCGACCACCCGAAAATCACCGCCACCAACAGCACCACGGAGGCCGACCGCATCGAGCGCCTCAATCGCGTGTATGGCTATGCGCTCGGACTTGCCGATGCGGCCGGCAACCAGGAATTCCTCGGCAAGCTGTCGCACATTCACGATCACAAGGGCAGGTTGATGGTGGTCTGGTTCAACCCGCCGACCGAGCAGGAAAAAGAGTTCTTTACCCGCGCCTGGCAAAGCAAGATCGGCGACGAAACCGTCAACGTCGAGCACCAGGTCGAGCAGGCGTCGGCCTGACCGGCAGCGACAGGGAGCGTCTGCCCGCATGCCCCGCGCGCTATCGCTCCCGTCCCTTGATTTCACTTCCCCGCGATATTGAAAGACAGGACGTTGGTGCCCGAGATCTGGTCCTGGATCTGCTCGATTTCCGCAAGCAGCGTCATCAATGCGCGCAGCCACGGATAGCGCGTATAGCGGGTGGCCTTGTTGCTGGCTTCCAGATCGGCCAGATATTGCGGCGTCATGATGTGCGGATGCCTGGTGCTGTAGACGCCGCCGTGGACCTGCGCGCGACGTCCGAGATAGGCCAATGCGCATGCGCGCTGGTATGCATTGCGATCACCATAACGGTCGGCGAGCGCCGGGTTGCCGTTGTACTTCGCTAAATGCTGCAAGTACGATTTCCAATCACCCTCGCGGATATCGATTGATCCCGACTTGGATGCGCTGCTGACCGCTATCCCTTCCGACTCAAGCATTGCTGACACACTACCTCCCTGAAGTTTCATCCGTTTAAGAATTCTGCCGTTTGTTCAATGGCCTGGCCGAAGCGTCAGCCTTCGCGAGTCGGGCATGCAACTGTCGGTGGGCGCATGCCGTGGAAGGTTTGATACGAGCGGTGCCAGTCCTGCCGTTCAAGCGGACTACTTGGATGGGGGCGTCCGGAAAAAGTTCACCGTGGAAACATTTGTTTCAGCACTGTCGATAAAAGCAGGAGACTAGGCGATCCGGGTGAGCTTGATTTCAGACCAAGGATTGCAAGAATCTGGTACCCCGAATGGAGCAGCATCATGGACGATGGAGGAAGTTGCCAGCCTGTTCAGGCAGCAAGATTGCTTCCAATAACTTTCGGGATGATGATGTGCGTCAATGCAGGCAGGAGTCGATTGAGGCGTAGTATCACGCGAAGGATGTTGATTGGAATCCTTTTTTATTGAGGCCGCCGATCGGACTATACTTTGTCACGGTGGTCACCTCACATGCAGTCGGCAGAGATCAGGATAACGACATCATGAGCGAAGCAAATCCCATCGATAATTTCATGGACACGGTCCGGCAGGCGACACCGGTACTCGGCATTGCGGCACTCAAGCCAAAAGGTGCGTGCTGGTATTGCAATCAACCGCTCGACAACGTCCGCAAGTTCTGCAGCAAGACCTGCGCGGATGATTACCGTACCGAAGAAGAGGTGTTCCGCAACATCGCCAAATAATCAACCGCCTGCAGGGCAAGGCCTCCTCGGTGAAGGTGGCATGCCCTGCACATCTCCCTGGCCCGCCCATTTTTCATCCCGGGATTGCCTTAGCGCAGCGTAAACTTCCAACGCGCAATAAATAAAAAACAAAGATTGAGCGTCAACAATAGACGGGCGGCCGCTGCCGTCCCGACTGGCGGCTGCCTGACTGATAATCAACTGATATCAAATTTACACCATTCAATCACTCAGTTGATCTATCGGGAGCACACTATGACGCCTGAAGAAATCGTCTCGGATTTGAACAGCAAGAACCGCGAACTTTTGTACGTCCGCAAGGACTTCCAGAACCTGACGCATGAACAGGTGCTGGCCCTGATGGATGCCGCCGCGATGCAGGGATTTCGTCTCGGCAGCAACGTTGCGCTCTCGATGGTGAAGGGTACGCTGCTGGTGCAGTTGACCAAAACCGCCGGAGCAAGGACCAATAAGTCGGTTTAGGGACGGACCGCACGTATCCGTCGTCCAGGGCCGAAAACGCGTAAGCAGGCATGGCGCCGAAATCCGCCCGGACGACACCCGCCGCAGCGGCTGCTGATGCGAGCCGGCTCATCCTCCGGTTGCCTCTCGCGAAAAGCTTGCCGCCGGCCTGCGCCTTCATCGACAAGTACATTACCGACTATGCAGAATTCATCATCGCTCGAATTATGGGGCGGCATTGAATGCACTTTCGCGCGCATTCGCGACAACTATCGAAACCAGATTGTCGAGACCGGACACAACGCGCGCATCGAGGATATCGATGCCATCGCGGGGCTGGGCATCCGGACGCTGCGTTACCCTGTACTTTGGGAAACCATCGCACCCGACCATCCCGATGAATGCAACTGGCACTGGCACGACGAACGGCTGGCCCGCCTTCGCGCAGCAGGCGTGTCGCCGATCGCCGGCCTGGTGCATCACGGGAGTGGACCGTACTACACCCATCTGCTGGACCCTGCTTTTCCGGAAATGCTGGCGCGGCATGCGCAACGGGTTGCGCAACGCTATCCCTGGATAGAACAATTCACTCCGGTGAACGAGCCGCTGACCACAGCACGCTTCAGCGGCTTGTACGGGCATTGGTATCCGCACGGACGCGATGTGCGCACGATGCTCCGGTGCCTGGTCACCCAGTGCAAGGCGGTGGTGCTGGCAATGCAGGCGATACGTCGCGTCACGCCTGCCGCGAAGCTGGTGCAGACGGAAGATCTCGGCAAGGCATTCAGCATGCCGGACCTGCAGCACCAGGCAGATTACGAGAACGAACGGCGGTGGCTCAGCCTCGACCTGCTGTGCGGCCACATTGACGAAGGTCATCCATGGTATCCCGCATTTCTGCAGGCAGGTATCGACCGGCGGCAGCTGGAATTCTTCCTCGACGCGCAATGCGCGCCCGATATCATCGGCATAAATCACTACCTGACCAGCGAACGGTTCCTCGACCGCCGCCTGCGCGAATATCCTGACTTCCACCGCGCCGCCGACCAGCCGCCGTACGCGGACGTGCAGGCGGTGCGGGTGCCCCATGCCGATGGATTGACCGGGCCGGAGCTGCGCCTTCGGGAAGCATGGGAGCGATACCGACTGCCGATAGCGGTGACCGAAGCCCATCACGGCGGCGCGCGCGACGACCAGTTGCGCTGGCTGATGCAGGTATGGAATGCGGCGCGCAAGCTGAAGGGTGAAGGCGTCGATATCCGTGCGGTGACGATCTGGTCGCTTCTCGGCTGCGTCGACTGGAACTCGCTGCTGCTGGAGCGGAACGGCTTCTATGAAAGCGGTGCGTTCGATGTCCGGTGTGATCCACCGCGTCATACGGCGATCGCGAAGGCAGCGGAATCCCTGGCCCACAGCGGGGAGTTCGACCATCCGGCGCTCGACGGCCTCGGCTGGTGGCAGCGCGACGACCGCTATTTCGCCCAGATCAAACGCCTGGAAGCGCCGACGGTCATCACGACGCAGCGCCGGCTTCTCATCACCGGCGGCACCGGCACGCTGGGACGCGCGTTCGCCCGCATCTGCGATGCACGCCACCTGCAATACGATCTGCTCACCCGCGCGGACATGGATATCGCCGACCGGATTTCGGTGGAGGCAGCCATCGCCCGGCATCGGCCATGGGCGGTAATCAATACCGCCGGCTATGTGCGTGTGGCCGATGCGGAGAATGAACCGGAGCGATGCTTCCGTGAAAATGCCGACGGCGCGGAACTCCTGGCGCGCGCCTGCGCGCATCTTGGCATTCCGTTCATCACCTTCTCTTCGGACCTCGTGTTCGACGGCAGCCTTGGCAGGCCGTATGTCGAGAGCGATCCGGTGGCGCCGCAATGCGTGTACGGAAAAAGCAAGGCCGAGGCAGAGAAGCGCGTGCGCCAGGTTGCTCCCGATGCACTGGTTGTCCGCACCAGCGCATTCTTCGGCCCCTGGGATCGCTATAACTTCGTACACGCAGTGCTGCGCGACCTTGCCGCGGGCAAGCCGGTGCAGGCAAGCGACACGGTGCTCGTCTCGCCGACTTATGTGCCGGACCTCGTGCATGCGACCCTGGACCTCGCCATCGACCATGCTTCCGGGATCTGGCACCTGGCCAACCAGGGCAGCCTGTCCTGGTATGAGCTGGCGGTAAGGGCAGCCCGCGAAACGGGGCTCGATACCGGCATGATTTGCCGTGCGGAATCGGAGGCCGCGACGACCTCGCTCTCCAGCGAGCGCGGTTTGATCCTGCCGCGCTTCGACGATGCCTTGCAGCGATATGTGCGTGAAAACACGATTGCCTGGGAGGCTTCGGGCCGGGAGGCGGCGTAAAAAGAGTCAGCAGCGCCATTTTCCTCGGAGTTGGGAACAGGCTAAGCCGGAATCACTCAAACCCGGGAATTTATCCGAAAAGGAACAAGAATGGCCGATACCGCATATCCGCGCCCGCAGTTGGTGCGCGAACACTGGCAGTCATTAAATGGCCAGTGGAAATTTACCTTCGACAACGAAAAGAAATACCGCCATCCCTCGGACCCGATCGAGTGGACGCACAACATCGAAGTGCCTTATGCGCCGGAGGCCGCCGCCAGCGGTATTTGCGACCGGGGTTTTCATCGTGCATGCTGGTATCAACGCGAGTTCGACATCCAGCCCGAGGGCGGGCGGATCCTGCTGCATTTCGGGGCGGTCGACTATACCGCCCGGGTATGGGTCAATGGCTTCCTCGTCACCGAGCATGAAGGCGGCCATATTTCATTCCATGCCGACATCACGCACGCACTCGGCGAAGGAAGCCGTCACACGGTGACGGTCTATGTGGAGGACGATCCCCACGACCTTGCCAAGCCGCGCGGCAAGCAGGACTGGCAGCTTGAGCCGCATTCGATCTGGTATCCCCGCACCACCGGCATCTGGCAAACCGTATGGCTGGAACGGGTGCCGCATACCTATATCCAGAAACTGCGCTGGACGCCGCACTTCGAAGGATTCGAAATCGGATGCGAAACCTTCATCGCCGGCGCGGTGGAAGAAGACCTGACGATCGAAGTGAAAATCCGCCACAGCAACAAGAAGCTGGCGGACGACCGCTACAAAATCATCGGCGGCGAGGCGCACCGCAAGATCGGCCTTTCCGACCCGGGCATCGACGACTCGCGCAATGAACTGCTGTGGAGCCCGGAGCATCCGACGCTGCTCGATGCGGAAATCCTGCTGTGGCACAAGGGGCAGGTGCTGGACAAGGTGAAGTCCTACACCGCGCTGCGGGCGGTGAACATCAATCGCGACCGCTTCATGCTGAACGGCCGTCCGTATCACCTGCGGCTGGTGCTCGACCAGGGCTACTGGCCGGAGACGCTCCTGACTGCGCCGTCGGACGATGCGCTGCGGCGCGATGTGGAACTGGCGAAAGCCATGGGCTTCAATGGCGTGCGCAAGCATCAGAAAATCGAGGACCCGCGCTACCTGTACTGGGCCGACCGGCTCGGCCTGCTGGTGTGGGAAGAGATGCCGTCGTCCTACCGCTTCTCCCCGCTGGCAATCCGGCGCATGGTGAAGGAGTGGACCGAAGTGATCGAGCGCGATTACAGCCATCCCTGCGTGATCGTATGGGTGCCGTTCAATGAATCATGGGGCGTGCCCAATCTCACCTCCACCCAGGCGCACCGGAACGCGGTGGAGGCGCTTTACCACCTGACCCGCACGCTGGACTCGACCCGCCCGGTGATCGGGAACGACGGCTGGGAAGCGTCGGCAACCGACCTGCTCGGCATTCACGACTACGAACCCGATCCGGAGCGATTGCAGGCGCGCTACGGCGGTTCCGCCAAC
>SXGU01050469.1_pt1 | contig 17486 bp, 18 predicted proteins | sample 3174531 | NCBI WGS metagenome assembly SXGU01 (sample SAMN11356863, study PRJNA531348) | freshwater metagenome | isolation source: freshwater sample F1-140 | place: China: Fuxian Lake, Yuxi | collected 2017-12-25 | reverse complement strand
TCAAAAATCAAAGCAAGCAAAACTCTACCAATATGTAATGAGTTCAGAGTTTTCAATGATAATTGAGGATATCTCTTCAATTAATGAAAAACTCTACTCTTTGCAGACAAAAGAGGAAAAAGACCACAGTACTCTGTGGAAAACAAGACGGGACTTGTATGACCAATTAGTAAAATCATACAATGGATTCTATAGTGGAATAGAATCCATTACCCAAACAGAACTAGAAAAAATTCCTTTAGAGGAAAAGTATGATACACATAATAATATATTTTAAAAATTTGGAAAAAGTTTAGACTTTTCCTGAATTATTTGTGTGATATATTTTCTAAATGTCTAATTAATTTTTCACATGCAACGTTGTAGAATATTTTTTCATTATCTGTAAAATCGTCTTCACTATTTTTGGTGTTAGGATGTGCTGATATGTGATTTCTAAATTCAACAATTAACATAAGAAAAGCCCTGTACTGACCAGTCCATTCAGGAAATTTATTTTTTAGTTTGTTTTTAAAATAATACAAAATAGATTCACAATCGCCTAAACTTAGTGCATCTATTTCATCTCTTTCTTTGGCTTTATCTAAGATGATTTGATTGCGTAGGTGTTTTTCTATTTTTGCTCTTTTCATTTCATTATACTCAAATATTTCTTTTATTGGAAATTGCCTGAGGTATTTTTTAATTCTAAATTCTATGTCTTGAACTTTATCTTTAATTGATTGAACCGTTAGTTTTGTATTTGATGTAGGGATCACTCTTTGTTTTTTTTCAAGAGTAGTCATATGGGTCATTTGATCATTTGTAATTTTATGTTGAATAGTAAGAGCAAGTAAAGCATCGTCGATTTTTCCTAGTTGAAAATAACAATCAGATAATTGAGTTAAATTGTATATTGTTTCATCTTGTTCCGGATCTATCTGATGAAATGGCATTGGCAAAACATTACAACATGTCTTTGTTTGTTCTAAATCCATCTCAAGGATTTCTGTTTTGTAATTAGATTTACAATACAACGGAAATGCACCTTCAATTTCAGCATAACGCATAATTCGCATGTAAAAAAGTTCGTTAAAAAAATCCTCATAATTATTTACATGTATTCTATTTCCATCGGCATCCCAGGAATTTGGCCAATCATCAAAGTAATTATCTGGAATATTTGAACAGTGATGTGGTAGATCATCAAAATCCATGTATAAAGCATAGACAAAGCCATCAGAGAAGTAGTATAAAGCTGGGTAAACCTGCTGACCGCATCCTGTTCTACATTGTATAGTCATAAAATTACTCTCTCAAAACTAATTTTGAATAGTTATTCAAAAATGCATCCATATTTGACATATCTGCACTCTCCTAGAGATAAAATGATGCTTTGCCAATTCATTATCTCTATTTCATATCCTCTTGTGTTTTTTGATTGTAAAAATTCATTGATTTTGATTTTGGGGAACAAACATCATCCGAGTCTGTCATATTTTCAGATTTTAATGATTCAGGAATTTTATTGACTTTATATGGTTTTTTTAGATCTTCCCAAATGTATACTAGAATCATGAGAATTCCTAGTGCAGTTCCAATACCTGAACATGACAAAAATATGCCAAAAAAAAGCCAGAATTTATTCATGACCATTCACATCCACAGACGTCACATTCAAAGAAAGATTCTAGTGCAGTTCCAACAGGTTTTAGAAACCTTTCAATCTTTATGTTTCCACATTTAGGACACTTCATTTTCTTCCTCTACTGAAATTACATTTTCTAGAATTTTTGGATCATGTAAATCTCTTTTTCGTATATCTATTAGATATTCAAAATCAATTAAATTAAGATCTTCCTCTTTTTTCATATCTTGCATTGCTTGTAATGTGTAAATCATTCCTGCAAGGAAAATATCATTTTGTAAACTCAATTACAATTCCTCATCATTACAATCTGATTATTTCAAATAATGTTCTTCTTAGTTGTCCAATCATTAGTAGACACCTCCAAAGAATTGTCTTGCCCATGATGGAATTGGTACAAAATCAAATACTTTGTTAGAGTGTTTGAGTATTTGAGATGTAGTCATCTTTACTTCAAATAAATGAAGTATCCTCTGAATTGTAGCAGGGGAAAGTCGCATCTCTTGATGCAAGTATCCAACGGCTTCAGAGGTTTTAGATTTTTTCAATCTATTTTTTTTGGCATCAATAATAGTTTTGAATGCCTGTAAGATATTGCCATAGGCATACTTGTTTACACTCTTGTAAGTGTCTCCAAGTGTTGACATTACTATATCATAATGTCTGTCTATTGTGAATTTTTTGTAGACAATATTTTCTTCCAAGTCTTGGAATACAAAGTTGTCATAGGATACAGATATTTCTGTGACGTTAAGGCCGTCATCCATTTGGTATGAAAGTTGTTGTTTCATACCTTGTATATCAGGCTTAGATTGTTATGTTATTATTTGGATTATACAAATAATATTTGTATTAATTTATATTGCCTATACGAACCTGCGTGTCAATCCATATTTGCAAAATCTCAATGAATGCATACACTGATAATATTACAAGATTACTTAGCACTACGTAATTTCCTGGATTGTCAAGTCCTGAAATAGGTTCAACAATTTTTCTTTTTGCCAATTCAAATTTGCTACTAGTAAATGCATCTCTTTTGTGTGTCTGAAAATTACGCATTGATGAAAGTAATGTTAAAACACCATCGTAATGTGGATAGAATTCATCAGTAGCCTTTTTTCTCCAATCATAATTAGAACTATTAGTTCTTCTATATTGAGGACTTAGATATGGATTCGAACGTGGAACAGGATATCTCAATTCAGCATTTTCATTGTTAAATTTTGTAAGCAAGTTGTATAATGTCTCATCTGGTATCAATTGATTATTAATAGAATTTTTCAAGTATGCTCGAAATAAATCATTGAATAGTTTTCTAATTGATTCTGGAATATATTCCAGAAGTGGAGTCTCAATCTGACGTAGCTCTTTAAAATTTTTAGGAATTGGAAAATTTACAGGAAACATAGTGGGTATAATCCCATCAGCTAATCCATCATATGCAATTCGTATGTCTTCAATAATTTCTGGAGTCACATCATTTGTCTGTTCAATTAATGAGAGGATTTTATCATTTAGTAACTCCCATTGTAAATAATGTGAATCTCTAATTTGTACCCGTAGATCTATGTATTTTTCAAAATCACTGACTTCAGTCAGAAGGGTCACCAAAGTCAAATCTCAAAAGTTTTCTTTTTTCATGCTCAAGTTGTTTTTCTAATTCTTTGATTTTCTTTTGTGTAATTTGGAATTTATCTGCAATTCTACGTTGTTCTGTTAATGGTGGTACTGGTATGACGACATTTGCTAAACTATCTAGATTAATTCTAGGGATGGTTGAGCCTGTACTCATTTTTACTAGTTGTTCTTTTACTATTTCTGAGCCCAAGATTTGTACTAAATATTCTGGAAGAATTTTTTTTGAATTAATTCTAATTACTGCAATCTGTGGGCTTGGCAGACTTCCTACATCAATCTTTCGTGCCAATGCTGTTTTTCCAATAGTACCTTGACAAGACAATAGTACATCATTTTCTTGAATTAGTATGTCTGAAGTAACTGGGTCTTCATTAATTAGAACCGTTTTGATATTTTTTTTATTTATCGACCCATTCTGAATGTCGCTAATTCTAAGATATGGTACTGGTACACTAGTTTGTTTTTCAATAGAACCTGGTTTCCCATACCATATCTTTCCAACGGTTTCTAATCTTACCCCACTTTGAATTTCAATAATCTTTTGTAATTCTGGAATCTTATCTGCAACAGTCCATGATTTAATTAGTTTATTTTGATGAACAGCAAAACTAACTGATGTTTGTTCAAAGTTATCTCCTTTCTTAAATTTCTCATAATTTCTTAATACTTGATTTAGAACTTTCTCATCTAATTTCTGTTCTCTGTTATTTGATGATGGAATTTGTGATAAAAACACATTATTCCAATTAGGAATGCTGTCATCTGGCTTGAAATCTATTAAGATCATAGTCATTGGAATTCCAGATAATGGAAAAAATATTCCTGCAGGTAATTGGATTATTCCTCTGAGATATCCAGGATGTGCAAATGAAAGTCTCAGACCATTTTTATTATCAGCAACCAAAAATGATGGTGGAACAAAAATTACAATTTTTGATTCTGTATTTTCTTTTAATCGTAATTTTTCAAATATGTAGTTTATAGCTTCTTTTCCTTGATAGGAAAATTTTGAAGAGAATCTTTGAGAATCAATTATTTTTCCAAGAGGTGGGTCACAAATGAAATAATCAAATTCTTCTAGTTTTGATTCAAGATTTAGAAAATCATCGTTGATTATATTTACAGGTTTTTTAGTCAACATGCCAATTATTTGTAAAATTTCTGCATTCTTTGAGTTGATTTCTATGCCTGAAAAACACTTTTTCATATATTTTTCAAGATCTTTTTGTTCTAGTTTGAATTTTTTCTTTACTAATTCTGCTACTTGAAAAATATGACCTTGAGTAGCATATGGGAAGAGGATTTTTTTATTTTTTTCTATATCTAATAATTTAAAAATAAATTCTAATAACTCATCAGGAATATTTGCATAGTCTTTGTTAAGTGTATATTTTAAAATTAATTTTGAGATAACATCTGTTTTAGATTCTAAAAGTAAATGTGACCCAATAAAACGAAATAATTGAATCGTTTGTTTTGCATTATTTTCATCTAAAATTCTTGAATTGCTAAATAAATTTGGAAAATTTTGTTTTCCAATGTGAAATAACTCTTTAATCTCTCTTAAATCATAATTTTTTAATTCTAAATTTTTAAATAATCTTCCAGCATAATTTGTTTCATCTAATATTTTTAATGATAGACATTGAATTAATGGTGTATATTCATAAAAATCTCTTCTTGAGATATCTGCAATAATTGGAATTTGTATTTCTGGAACAGTGAATTTTTTTGCATCTTCTAGTATTTCATCAATAGTTTTTTTCTTAGATACAGTGTTTTTTGGAATGTCTTTGATTGCACGAATATTTGTTTCATGTAATTGATATGATATTTTTTCAGTACCATTATACATAATTCCATATGGGGATTGAGTCTCAACCATAATTCGTTTTAATTGATGCTCAAAGAGAGGTAGTTTTAGATCACCTTGTTTAATTTCAACTACTATATGTGGAGAATTATCTTCAAAAACAACTAGGTCTATTAGTGAACCTTGCTTTCCAATTTTTACATTTGTTTTAATTTTTGATTCAGAGTAATTGTATTTCGAAACAAGAATCTTCTTAATTTTTTCAATTAATTTTAATTCATTTTCCATGCTCTTTTCATCATTATTGCTGTTTTTAGTATTCCTGCTCATATTATGATTATATTATTAACTCAATAAAGTTTTAAGTTGGATAATACAAATAATATTTGTATAATATGATCCAACTAGCCTTAGTCGGGCTCACTCCAATAGTAGTTGAAGAGGGTCTCAAAAAAGCAGTACCTGATAAATTATACGTAATTCATACAAAAGATGAAACAAACTACAAGTTTGAAAAAGAAGCAAAAAATCTTAAAGCCAAAATAGAAGAGCAATACAAGATTCCAACTACTCTAATCAAAGTAGATGCATTTGATATGGATGAAATAATTAGAACTATACTTTTAACAATTCAGCAAGAAAGAAAGAAAAATCAAAACCTTGCAAAAAAAGATTTTATAATTAATTTAACTGGTGGAACAAAACTAATGGTAGCAGCTGCTTCTACTGCAGCATATCTAGCAGGTGCTCGTGTATTTTATGTGATGGATTCTTCAAAGTACAGAGGTGAAGATACAGTCAAAGAACTTCCAATGCCTGCAAGACCAGAAGATGACAATAAAGGAGCTACATCTAGAACCACGGCAATAGTACTTCAAAAGATCAAAAAACTTGGTAAATGTACAAATCAAATGTTACTTGATGCAATTCGAAAAGATGCTAGAGTGAAAAAGAATCAGAGACTAGAATATCATTTAAAAAAACTAGTTGAAAATAATCTCATATCAATTACAATAGGCTGGGAAAAACCTACTAGAAATCTTCGAACAGGTAAACCAGAAATTGATCGTAAAAAAAGAACAATCACACTTACTCCGTCTGGAGAATATTATGCAGAATTTCCAGGATTAATGGGAAGCATAATTTGATACAAATAATATTTGTATAATCCAAATTTAGACATATTTTTTGGAATTTGTAATGATATGTATGGAAAAATCTCTTAAAATCAAGGCTAAAAAATATGAAAATGATACTGTAAGGATAAACAAAACCCCCTTAAACCCAGATATTAGTAAAGAATCCATGAGCATGAGTGATATTGAAAATCTAGCATGGGGCGCAAAAGAGATTCTTCGTGATGATTTTAAGAAAACTGAATGGGGTAAAACAATTCTACCGTTTATTGTTCTACGAAGACTAGAACGAGTTTTAGAATCTACTAAAGACAAGGTTTCTGCTGAATATGAAAAACTAAAAGGCGAAAAACCAGAATACCTTGAAGCAAGACTAAACAAGATTTCAGGACATCCATTTCACAATAAATCAAAGTACAACCTTGAATTTTTATTAGCAGATAGTAAAAATATTCAAAAAAATATGCAGGCATATCTTAGAGGATTTTCAGATAATGTTAAAGATATTTTTGAGAATTTTGGATTTGAAACTACAATCAACAAACTAGACAAACAAGATATTTTGTATCAAATGATTCAAAGATTTGCAAGCTCTGAGATTGACTTTGATCAAAAGAAAATAGACAACCACATGATGGGAATGATCTATGAGGAGATAATTAGAAGAGCAAATGAAGCCACAAACGAAGAGGCAGGACACCACTTTACACCAAGAGAAATAATTACACTAATGGTAAATTTGTTATTTGCCGAAGACAAAGAAGCACTAAAGAAAAAAGGAATCATTAGAACAATTTATGATCCTGCATCTGGAACAGGTGGAATGCTTTCAATATCTTCTGAATATATTGAAAAAATCAATCCCGATGCAATAATTGATGTGTTTGGTCAAGAGATCAATGGAGAAACTTATGCAGTTTGTAAATCTGATATGCTCATCAAAGATCTTGATCTAAACAGAATAAAGTTTGGAAATAGTCTTACTATGGGTAAAAACGGTGACGGATTTCCAAATGAAAAATTTCACTACATGTTATCAAATCCACCATTTGGCGTAGATTGGAGTAAATATGAAAAAGGAATCAATGATGAGGCTGAAAAAGGCTTTGAAGGAAAGTATGGTGCAGGATTACCACGAAAAAGCGATGGTTCTCTTTTGTTTTTAATGCACATGATATCTAAAATGAAGCCAAAAGAAGAAGGTGGTAGCAGAATTGCAATTGTTCTAAACGGTTCTCCATTATTTACAGGAGAAGCAGGTTCAGGTGAGAGCAATATTCGAAAATGGATTATTGAAAATGATATGCTAGAAGCAATCATTGCCATGCCAGATCAAATGTTTTACAATACTGGAATCTTTACTTATATCTGGATTGTAACCAATAACAAAACTCAGAAAAGAAAGGGCAAAGTTCAGCTAATCAACACTATTGGGGAGGAATTTTACACAAAGATGAAGTCTAGTCTTGGAAACAAGAGAAATTACATCAATGATGCTCAGATACAAGCCATTACAAAGATATTTGATGATTTCAAAGAGGGAAAATATTGCAAGATTTTTGAGAATAAAGACTTTGGATATACAAGAATCACAGTAGAAAGACCATTAAAAAGAAACTTTCAAGTCTCGCCAGAGAGAATCAAAATACTAGAGCAAGAAAATACATTCAAAAAACTAGACGAAGTAAAGGCAAAACCAAAAGAACCAAAATGCAAAGATGTTCTTACAATTCTCAAAAAGATGCCAACTAAACTCTACAAAGACTATGACGAGTTTTCAAATGATCTTAAAAATGCATTTTCTCATGCAGACTTTAAGCTGAGTGCTCCACTACAAAAAATAATTGAAAACTCACTATCTGAAAGAGACGAGACTGCAAAACCACAAAAAGATGCAAAAGGAAATCTTGTATCTGATTCTGATCTTAGAGACAATGAAAACATTCCATTAAAACAAGATATTGACAAATATTTTGAAAAAGAGGTACTACCATACGTTCCTGATGCGTGGATTGATGATTCAACTCGTGATAAGATAGGCTATGAGATTCCATTTACTCGTCATTTCTATGTGTACAAGCCATTACGTTCACTAGAAGAAATTGATAAAGAGATTCGTCAATTACAAAAAGAAATCTCCAAAGGATTGGAGGAGTTGATGGATGAATGAAAACTTATCCAAAGATGAAAGATTCTGGAATCAAATGGATTAAAAAAATCCCAGAACACTGGGATGTTAAAAGACTAAAGTTTACTACAAAATTTGATTTAAGTACAGTTGATAGACATGAAGATCACGAGTTCCAAGTTTCTATTTGTCATTATCCACAAGTTTACAATAATGAAAAAATTACAGATTTAACCGAATTATCTTCTGGAACTTGTACTAAAAAAGAAATTGAAAAATTCAGATTAAAAAAAGATGACGTGTTAATTACAAAAGATTCTGAAACTCCTGATGACATAGGTGTTCCTGCTTATGTTGTAGATGATTTACAAAATACTGTTTGTGGATATCATGTTGCACAATTAACTACCAACAAAAAAGAACTGTTAGGACTTTTTCTTTTTAGATTCATTCAGTCAGATGTAGTAAATGCTTATTTTGAAACTGAATCTAATGGCGTTACTAGATTTGGTTTAGGAAAGGATTCTATCGCAAATCTCAATGTTGTGATTCCTTCTATTTTGGAACAAAATTCAATTTCTTGTTTTATAGATATAGAAACATCAAAAATAAATTTAGAAATTACTAAAAATCAAAAATTAATTAAACTACTAAAAGAAAAACATCAAAGTATCATCAATCACGCAGTAACCAAAGGATTAGATCCTACAGTTCCAATGAAAAATTCTGGGATTGAATGGATAGGTAAAATCCCACAGCATTGGGAATTTAAAAAAATTAAATGGGATACAAATGTAATGCGTGGAGCCTCACCTCGTCCAATAGATGATCCAAAATATTTTGATGATGATGGTGAATTTAGTTGGGTTAGGATTTCCGATGTAACATCATCAAATGGATTTTTAAAACAAACTGAACAAAAACTATCTGAATTGGGAGCAAATCTTAGTGTAAAACTAAATGTCGGTGAATTATTTTTAAGCATAGCAGGTAGTGTAGGGAAGCAATGCATTACTCACATACCATGCTGTATTCATGATGGTTTCGTATACTTTCCAATGTTAAAATTATTGAAAAAATATTTGTATTTTATTTTTGAAGCAGGAGAATGTTATAAGGGATTAGGAAAGTTAGGTACTCAACTAAATCTCAATACTGATACTATTGGAAATATTGTTGTCCCATACCCTCCAAAAAATGAACAAAAACTAATTGCAGATTATTTAGATAACCAAACATCAAAAATTAATTCTTTAATTCACAAAACCGAAATTCAAATTGAAAAACTACATGAATTACGTCAATCATTGATATCTTCTGTAGTTACAGGAAAAATTAATGTCCTACAGGAGATAGTCACATGACAATAAAAATCTCAGAAAAAAAGTTTGAGGAAAGCATAGAATCAACACTATTAAAAAATGGATACATTAAAAGAACTTCATCTGATTTTGACAAAGAGCATATTTTAGATTCCGAATTATTTTTCAAATTTATACAAGACACACAAAATGAAAAATATCTGAAAATCCAAGAAATGTTTGGTATTGGCTCACACGATGAAATTATACATGTACTAGAAAAAGCATTAGACTCTGATAGCATGATTCATGTAATTAGAAAAGGAATTTCAGTATCTAATGTAAAACTAGATTGTGCATACTTTAAACCAGTATCTGGACTAAATCCTGAATCAGAAGTAAACTATCAAAAAAACATACTTTCGGTAACACGTCAAGTACGGTATAATGAAGAAGGAAACTCAATTGATCTACTTTTGTGCCTAAATGGGTTACCCGTTGCCACTGGAGAGATAAAAAATCCTGCAACAGGGCAGTCATACGAAGATGCAATAAAACAATACCAAGAAGACAGAGATCCAAAAGACAAATTACTTTCATTCAAGCGAGGTGCACTAGTTCACTTTGCAATAGATCCTCATCAAATCTATATGACTACAAAACTACAAAAAGGCAAAACACAATTCTTGCCATTTAACAAAGGAAGAGATGAGGGAAGTGGTAATCCAGATAATCCAAATGGATACAGAACATCATATCTGTGGGAAAATATTTGGCAAAAAGATACTTGGCTTGGAATAATCTCTGATTATATTGAATTACAAATTACTGCACAAAAATACCCGCTTCCAAATAAAGAGATTCTAGTATTTCCAAGATACCATCAGCTAGAGGCAGTAGAAAATCTCACAAATGCTACAAAACAAAACGAAACTGGAATAAATTATCTAATTCAACATTCTACTGGTAGTGGAAAAAGCAATACAATAGCATGGCTTGCATACAAATTATTTTCTTTACATAATAAAGTAGAAAAACCAATCTTTGATGGAATTATTGTACTATCAGATAGAATTGGTATAGTAAACCAACTAGGAAACACAATACTACAATTTGAGCAAACAGCAGGAACAGTGAGAGCAGTAGATAGTGCATCAGATTTGGCAAAAAATTTGGAAACTCAAAGAAAGATCCTAATTACTACACAGCAAAAGTTTCCATTTGTACTGGATTATTTATCCAAAGTTAAAGGAAAATATTTTGCAATAATAATTGATGAGGCACATAGTTCACAAACAGGTGACAGTGCAACTAGAGTAAAGCAAGTCCTTACAACTAATCTAGATGAAGCACAAATAGAAGAGGCAAAAATCGAAGAACAACAAAAGGATCTAGTCGATCAAATAGAAAAAGAGATGGAAGTCAGAGGTCATCAAAAGACACTAAGCTATTATGCATTTACTGCAACTCCAAAGAAAAAAACACTCAAATTATTTGGAACCAAAATTTCAGACGAAGACTACGCCCCATTTCATGTCTACTCTATGAAGCAGGCAATTCAGGAAGGATTCATACTGGACGTGCTCAAAAACTATACCACCTATGAGAGATACTTTAAGATAGTAAAAGTAGCCTCAGAAGACAAGACTGTTGAAGGTAAAAAGGCGTCAAGGGCACTTTTAAAATATGTAGATTTACATCATCTGAACTTAAAAAACAAAGCCCAAATTATTGTTGAGCATTTTAAAGATCATACTCATCCAAAGATAGGCGGTCTTGCAAAAGCAATGGTGGTGGGAAACTCAAGATTGCAGGCTCTAAGGTATAAACAAGAAATTGATGAATACATCAAAAGTAAAGGATATCAAGGAATCAATACGCTAGTAGCGTTTTCTGGAACATTAAAAGATGAGACAGGAACACATACAGAGCAATCAATTAACCAAACAAAAACAGAATGGGAATTACGAGAAAAGTTTGATCAAAAAGAGTTTAACATTTTAATTGTTGCAGAAAAATATCAGACAGGTTTTGATCAGCCCTTATTGCATACAATGTATGTTGACAAGAAATTAAATGGAATTAAGGCAGTTCAGACATTATCTAGACTAAACAGAACCACTCAAGGAAAGACTGAAACTTTTGTTGTAGACTTTCAAAATACTGTTGATGAAATTTTTAGCTCATTCAAGCCATACTATGAAGGAACATTGCTTGTGGACAAGACAGATCCTGCATATCTATTTAATTTGTATGACTTGATAATTAAACTAAATATTATTTCAGAGATAGATCTTGATAAATTTGCCGAGATATTTTTCAAACCATTATCAAAACAAACAGATGCAGACCATGGAAGATTATATGCATCTATTAATCCAATTCTAAATAAATTTGCAGATGCAGATGAAAAAACACAAGATGAATTTAAGATAAAAATTTCAAGATATGTTGAAGGATATTCGTTTTTGACTCAGGTAATTCCATATGATGATACTAAACTAGAAAAAATGTTTGTTGTCTTGAAATTTTTAATTAATGAAAATCTAATTAGAAATCTAGGTACTACAATTCCAGAACTCAAAGGGGATGTATCATTACAATGGTATAGGCTAGAAAAGACACATGAAGGAGAAATACTCATGGGAACTGGAGGTAGTCTACGGCTTGGTGATGATTATGGTTCTCCGAAACAACCAGAAGTTTTAACCTCATTATCAGAAGTAATCAAGGTTGTAAATGATAGATTTGGTGGGAGTTTTACGGGAGCAGATGCCATCTCTCTTGAAGAATGGCTTGTTGTGCTAAAAAATGACCAATTGCTACGAGAAATAGCAAAGGAAAATTCTTTTCAAGACTTTTATCGTATATTTGAAAAAAGATTTCTAGACATTGTAATTTCAAATGATTCAAACCAAACTCTAGTAAAAAGAATTTACTCAGAGCCAGCATTCCAAAAAGAATTGATTATAGGTGCATCGCAAATTTATCATGGATGGATAAAGTCAAACAATCTACCACCAATCACACCAACTGATCCTGCAAGAAACAGAGAAATCTTTAGACAAACAATTCACAGATGTAAAGGATCTATTAGCTGGCTTGATATGTATCTAAACAGAGAAGGATTAGATTTTATGATAGATAATTTTGATAAAAAAGAAGTCAAAGAAATAAAATTATTATCTAGTCTTTATGGCAACGAAATTTCAATTAATGAAAGATTGCTAGAGCAGTTCAAAGCATATCAACAAGAATTACAAAAAGATGGAATTAGTTTAGAGATGAAAGTTGTAACAACTAAAGATGGACATGATAAAGTAGCCCATGATAGATATCTTTTAGGAGATAATGTAAAATTTAATGTTCCATCATTTACTTTGGTTTTAAAAGGTAGATTCTCAGAGATAAAGAAAACAGAAAATGAAATTCCATTTAATGAATATTGGAATGACAAAGATTCTTTGGATTTAGTCAAAGACTGGGAAAAAATCAAACATTTGGGAACTTTTGATGTAACATGTTCTGATTGTGGAATCAAGACTACTGTTCCATTTAGACCAGATGGAAAACGTCCTGTTTATTGTAAAGATTGTTTTAGGAATCATCAAAAGTGAAGAAATATCTCATTACTGCTTAATTTTATGCCAAAATTATCACATTATACGTAAATTTTTCGTATAATACGAAAAAATCCTCAATGATTCCATATACATAATTAATTCATGAAGCAAACAGTTTCAAACCAAATGGATGACTGCCTTAACGTCACAGGAGCAATTCCTGTATTATATGACAACTTTGTGTTCCAAGACTTGGAGCAAAGTTGTGTCATACAAAACCACTCACTAGATAGACACTATAACTATGTAATATCTAGTCCCAAAAAATATCGTGGAATAAGCAAACATGCTTATGGCAAGACAATACGTGCAATCAAAACTATTGTAACTTGCAAGACACAACACCCAAGACGTACAGAATCATGTAAAAAAGCAATAGCATTTTTACATCAAGACATGAAAATGTCTCCCGATTCAATTCGAAAGATATTGTTCCTCTTTGGAGTAAAACTGTCTATATCACAACTCTTGGAATACTCTGAACAAGTGTTCTCTCAAAGACCTACCCCAAGATGGGTTTCAATCTTTACAGGAGGAATCTAAAATGTATGGTCAATTAAGAAAGACACTGCCAAAACGTCTTGATATTGTGAATCTAGAATACGAAATTCAGAGAATGGAGGCGGATTTGAATTTCCACAGAGAAAAGGTTAGAATCTTTGAGGAAACTCTACAAGAACAACAATACATCCTATCAAGACTTCAAAAAAGAGATAATCGATCTTTGGAGGATGATTCAGATTGCTAAGAGCAAAAGAATGGATGACATTACGTTACTGTAAATCATGTAATGTACAAGCATTGATCAGAGAAGATGAAAAACTATGCAATAAATGCAAGGAGAAAACAAATGACTAGACAATGTCCAAAATGTGGCAGTAATGATACACGTATTTTTCTAACTTCAGTATCAAGTAATGAAAAGCAAGAATTTTGTTGGTACTGTGAGAATTGCAGGAGTGAATGGAAATGAGATGCAAGATTTGTCAACTACCGCACAAGAACACATCTAGGCATGAATTATGGGTTGAATTTCAGGTATGTAGAGAATGCTCGTTTATTTTAGAAGTGTTTTCATGGAATGGTGCAAATCTAAGTGAATATTGAGATGATAAAAAATCTATAGTCACATAGAACAAAATAAAATTGAAAATGTACTTAAATCAACATCAAAAATTACAAATTCATGCCTAGTAATCTCGCAGAAGCTTTTTCTACATATTGTTTATGATCGACAATATGCGATTAACAAAATTTAGAGTGATAAAATATCGCTCAATTCGTGATTCAGGAGAAATACCCGTAGATGATAGCATTACAACATTTGTCGGCATAAATGAGAGTGGTAAAACTAACATTCTTCGTGCATTGAGAAAATTAAACAATACTATGGATAAAACATTTGATGATCTTACAGAACATCCCATGTGGGATTTTGGAAATTTTAATCCTGAAGAAATTTTTGTTACTGCAACATTCAAACTGAGTGTTGATGAAAAACATGAAATCACAAAAATAGATTCTAGTTATCAAGATCTACAAGAAATATCTTTTAGCAGAAAAAAGAATATGCAATTAATTTGTCACTTAAAATCAGATCAAATAGCAATACCTTTTGAATCTTTTCAGAAAATGTATCTTAATCCAATGTTTGAACTTATTCAACAAATAGACTCCACCACAATTGATGATGGCGTTAATGCAAAACAGAGAGTACTTAATAGTTTTAATACCATAGGAAATGGTTTTACTGGTCACCTTAATGTAAGGTTACCAGAAAGTTTAAGCAAAATTAATGAACAGATCAATGCATTTAAAACTCAAATAAACTCACTTCCACCTACACAATACAATCCTTCACAGATTCATGCATTATTAGATAAGATTACCACCGAAGTGAAAGAAGATAGCATTGAAAAGGTAAAAAATTATCTGATTAAAAAACTACCTCGATTTATTTACTTCGAGAATATAGCAATAATTGATAGCAGAATACATCTTCCAACTTTTGTCCAGAAATTAGATGCAGGAGATCTTGATGACGACGAACAAACTGCTAAAACATTACTGGATATGGCAGGGTTGAATCCAAAAGAACTGTTTGCTCTTGGACAGGAGAAAGGAAAAGACTTGGCTACAATTAGGAAAGATAAAGATCGATTACAAATAATGTGCAGTTTGGCATCTAAGAGAATAACAGAGCAAATAGATGCAATTTGGACGCAAAATGATCATAATGTAGAAATTGTAGTCGATGCAAATCATTTGAGAGTTTGGATTGTAAATAGAGCAGATGGGACTAAACTACAATTAGAAGAAAGGAGTAGGGGTTATCAATGGTATTTCTCGTTTTATGTTGTATTTAATGTACAATCAGAAACTAGAAACAAGGATGCGATACTATTGCTTGATGAACCTGCATTATTCTTACATGCTATAGGTCAAGCAGATTTCCTTGAAAAGTCTCTACCCAAACTAGCAGAAAAAAATCAAATAATGTACACAACACATTCCCCATTTCTAATAGATCTAACTAGACCAGAATCAATTCATACAGTCATAGTTGACAATACAAAAAATAAGGAAACTCAAATTTCTGTAGATGTTTGGGCTTCTGATAAAAATGCTTTATTTCCATTACAATCTGCGTTAGGATACCATCTATCTCAATCCATGTTCATTGGAAAACGCAATATGATAGTAGAAGGAATAACCGATTTTTGGATAATTAGTAGTGCATCTGAATTATTTCGTGCTAGCGGGAAAGTTTCATTAAACGATGATTTTGTGTTTAGCCCAGCTGGAGGTGGAACTAAAACCGTTTTACTCTCAACTATGTATGTAGGACAGAAATTAGATGTGGGTGTATTACTTGATTCAGATAATGAAGGAAAACAAGCATTAGAGATGCTGACAAAAAATAAGATTTTGAAAGAGAATAAAATATTATCGTTAAGTGATGTATTAGGTAAGTCAGGAAAAGAATTAACCATTGAAGATATTTTTCCAGAAGACTATTATCTAAAATTTGTAGAATTAACATATCAAACAGAATTGAAAGGTAAAAAAATTGTCTTGGACAGTAGTGATGGAATGCTGATAAAACGAATAGAAGCATATTTCCATAAAAATGGTTTAGGCAAATTCCACAAATCAAGACCAGATAGAGCAGTAATGAAAGAATTTTCTACTACATCGATTGATAAAGTACCTACGGAATTGATTACAAATCTTGAAACTATTATCTCTACAATCAACAAAGTAATGAACTAATCTACAAACAATGTTTTACGTGGAATTAAAACATAGAAATCTCTGATCAAAACAAATTTTCTCTAAGAATAATTCTAAACTCTTTCTATAAATCTTCATTGCAATTCATACAATACCAAGTTTCACCACATTTGTCTCGATCTTTTTTAGGGTGCTTACATTTGGTTGATTTTTTATTCTCTAATGATTGAATTATTTTTTCAAGATACTTAACTTCATCTGAAAGAAAATGTGCTAACCCATCAGCCATTTCAGATGGGAGTTCATTGTTACCCAAATTCCATGGTTGGTTTTTATCTCTAAATGCAGAAATCAAACCTTTTCTATGCTCGACAAGTTTCTTCAAGGAAATTATTGCATCTTTCATAAACAATGGTAATTTTTATTGCTTAGATTATGTTGGTAATAACATAATTTCAAATAGGCTTAAATTCAAACATGGTGAAAAAATCTTCTTTAGCTCTGTAGGCATTTGGCTTTTGTTATTTTATCCAGTTGGACTCATACATGAGGTCGGACATGCTGTTATCTGCATATCTCAAGGCGGTGTATTTCCATCTGAGATGTTTTTTCAATTAAGGGTAATCTGTGCTCCTTTACCAATCCAACTGAATCTTTATTGGAGCATGGGTGGAATTTTTGGATTAATGGCAAGTATGATTCCACTTTTTGTATCTAAAAGAATAAGAAATAATCCTCTACTTGGTGGTGGTTTGGCAGGTTCTTCTGTTTTTCAGTTTTCATATTTTCTTGCAGAAACTTGGGCTCATGATAAGTATATGAATAATGATCCAATTCTTTTTTTGCCAATTAGTTTGATTGTTCTTGCAGTTATTTTTTATTTTTCTAGAAAGATTGATAAAAATATCAAACAAACTTCCTAAATCTCCAATAATAATGCACGATTGTAATTTCTATAACTAAATTCCAGAACAAACTAATGC
>SXGU01139589.1_pt1 | contig 17489 bp, 19 predicted proteins | sample 3174531 | NCBI WGS metagenome assembly SXGU01 (sample SAMN11356863, study PRJNA531348) | freshwater metagenome | isolation source: freshwater sample F1-140 | place: China: Fuxian Lake, Yuxi | collected 2017-12-25 | reverse complement strand
GGCGGTGATATCAGCCGTAAGAAAAAATTACTGGAAAAGCAAAAGGCCGGCAAGAAACGCATGAAGCAGGTCGGCAATATTGAAATACCTCAAGAGGCGTTTTTAGCCGTATTGCAGCTCAACAAAGAATAACGCATTCAACTCCCTTTACTTACTAAATACACATTATCTATGGATTTTGATTTTTCCTTTTTTCTTCTTGTCGCCACTGTCGTTACCGGCATAATTTGGGGCGGCTATCTGTTGATGCTGAAGTCTACAGGCGCGACCTTCGATGAAGAAAATGAACCCTTAATAGTCGAGTATGCGCGTTCTTTTTTTCCGATAGTGCTGATTGTTTTATTGCTGCGTTCATTTTTAGCGGAACCATTTCGTATTCCTTCAGGATCCATGATGCCGACCTTGTTGGTCGGGGATTTTATCCTGGTTAATAAATTTACCTATGGAATACGCTTGCCGGTTATTAATAAAAAAATAATCGAATTGAATGAGCCCAAGCGAGGCGACATTGTGGTTTTCCGCTACCCTAAAGACCCGTCGGTTGATTATATTAAACGTGTGATCGGCTTGCCCGGCGACAAGGTTTCTTACTACGATAAAAAACTGTATATCAATGATGCGCCGGTCAATCAGGTGTCAATAGGGCGTTATGAAGGTTTCGGCCAAGGGCAGGATATGACCGGCGCCGAGCATTTGCTGGAGGATTTAACCGGTATAGAACACAGTATACTGATTAGAAACGGAACTCCTTCCGCTGAAGGCGTTTATGTTGTGCCGGCAGGCAACTATTTTGTAATGGGCGATAACCGTGATAATAGTAATGATAGCCGGTACTGGGGAACGGTTCCAGAGGGAAATCTGGTCGGTAAGGCATTTTTTATCTGGATGAGCTGGGATTGGCAACATAAAGGTATCGGATTTGACCGTATCGGTACAGTCCTTCAATAAACAACGTCGGAATTTTATTACCCTATTTTCTGGAGAAAAAAATGAATGTATCGCTAAAATCCCAGCACGGCATGACCTTTCTGTCGATGATTTTTGTTCTTGGTCTGATTGGTTTTTTTGTATTGTTGATTTTGAAGATAGGTCCGATTTACCTGGATCACAGTAAAGTAGTGAATGCGTTGGCTGCGCTTGAACAAACCACGGATATCCAAACGAAAAGCGAAATGGAAATAAAAAGTACCCTGGACAAGCGGCTCAACATGAATTACGTATACGATGTTACCAAGGATGATATCAAAATTACCAAGAACGGTAATTATCTGAAAGTCGAAATCCAATATGAAGTTGCCAAAAAAATTGTTGGAAATCTGAGTGCTTTGGCTGAATTTGATGACGTGATTGAGGTTGGTGTTCCAGAGTGATAAGAAAGCCGGAAGCATTATGCAAAAAGCTGGGATTGGCGTTTAATAATCCCGAGCTTTTTGTCATGGCATTAACACATCGCAGTTTTGGATCGAACAATAATGAGAGACTGGAGTTTTTAGGTGATTCAATACTGGGTTTTGTGATCGCCCAAAAGCTCTATGATACCTTCCCGGATGCCTGTGAAGGAGGCTTAAGCCGTTTAAGGGCGAGTCTTGTCAATGAGTCGTCATTGGCTGAATTGGCGAGAAAGCATCAACTGGGTGATTACTTGCTGTTAGGTTCGGGAGAATTAAAGAGCGGCGGGTTTCGACGTGATTCCATCTTGTCGGATGCGCTGGAGGCCATTATGGGGGCTTTGTTCAAAGATCAGGGCATAGAGGTTTGCCAGCAATGGATAGTGCAGTTGTTTGCAGAGAAACTGCAAGGGCTGTCCATGAATAACTGGCAAAAGGATCCAAAAACCCGGTTGCAGGAATTGATGCAGTCAAAAAAAATGGAGTTGCCGGAGTATACGTTAATCACCATGTCTGGACTTGCGCATGAGCAAACATTTAAAGTCAAATGCACAATTCCCCTGATAAAGGACGCTTGTATCGGTACGGGGATTTCCAGAAAAAAAGCCGAGCAGGCGGCGGCAGAGCAAATGTTGAAATTATTGAATACCAATAGCTTGAATACGGATCCCTTAAATATGAACAGCTTGAATAAGGATAGTGAATGAATTGCGGTTTTGTTGCATTGATAGGACGCCCCAATGTCGGTAAATCAACGCTGATGAATCATCTGCTGAAGCAGAAAATCAGTATCACATCGCGCAAGCCGCAAACAACCCGGCATCGAATTCTCGGCATTAATACCACGGAAGCAGGGCAAGCCATTTATATGGACACGCCGGGTATGCATAACAGCGAAAAAAGAGCCTTGAATCGTTATTTAAACAGGACAGCGGAGACCACTTTACTGGGTGTTGATGTGATCGTCTGGTTGATTGACGGTTTGTCCTGGCATGAATATGACGAGGTCATCTTTAAAAAGCTGGAGCAGGCTGGATTGCCGGTTATTCTTGCGGTTAACAAGGTCGATAAGGTTAAAGACAAGGATGCTATTCTGGCTTTCTTTGCCGAAGCGCAACATCGCTTCCCCTTTGAGCATATGATTCCCATCTCCGCATTAAAACAAACCAATCTTGAGCAGCTTGAACGCTTGATTATGGCACTGTTGCCGGAAGGCGGGCTGATTTATCCTGAAGACCAGATTACCGATCGGCCCGAGCGATTCCTCGCTGCTGAAATTGTCAGAGAGAAACTGACCAGACGTCTGGGTGATGAATTGCCGTATGCCTTAACGGTTGAGATTGAGCGCTATGAAGAACATCCTGAGATTACCAAGATATATGCCATTATCTGGGTTGAACGGCTGACCCAAAAAAATATAGTGATCGGCAAGCAAGGCGAAATGCTGAAGAAAGTCGGCACGGATGCCCGATACGACATAGAAAAGCTGATTGGCAATAAGGTTTACTTGCAACTTTGGGTTAAAGTTAAAAAAGGCTGGTCGGATAGCGAACGCGCCTTGCAAAGCTTGGGATTTAATGACTGAAACTTCAGTTTATTTACAGCCCGCCTTTATTTTACAACAGCGCAAATTCAGGGAAACCAGCCTGATCATTGATGTGTTGACCCGTGATTTCGGCAGGATTTCCTTGCTGGCGAAGGGGGTGAGAAAAGCCAAATCCAAAACAGCGGGCTTGTTGCAGCCTTTCGTTCCTTTACTGCTTTCATACGTCGGTAAGCCTGAGTTAAAAATCCTGTCGGGTATTGAAATAATACCGAATGGCATTGAATTAAAAGGTCTTGCCCTTTATTGCGGCTTCTATATCAATGAACTGATCGGTTTTTTTCTGCATCAATACGATCCTCATCCGGAAGTATTCAGCGATTATGCGGATTGCCTATTGCGTCTTTCTGCAGAGAATAATCACTTATCCAATAACTCAAAAATCGAAGCGGCTTTACGAATTTTTGAGTTTAATCTGATGGTTAATGCCGGTTATGGTTTGCAGCTGGAACATGATTACCGTCATGAAAAACCGGTCGATCCATTAAAAAAATATGCATTTGATGTCCAACAGGGGCCGGTTGAAGCGGAGGATGGTTGCTATTCAGGAAAAGCTTTGTTGGCGCTAAACTCAAGGCAATTCAACGATCCTCAGGTGCTGATGGAAGCAAAAACTCTGATGAGGACAGTGATAAATGTGCATTTGCAAGGTAAGCCACTCAAGAGCAGGGCAGTCATTAATCAAATCGTTAAAAACTTATAGAAACAGTTGATAAAAATGGATAAAACACAGATATTGTTAGGCGTTAATATTGATCATGTCGCGACCTTAAGGCAGGCCAGGGGCACGCTTTATCCCGAACCTGTGCAGGCTGCATTGGTTGCCGAGCAGGCTGGAGCGGATGGTATTACCGCGCATTTACGTGAAGACCGCAGGCATATTCAGGACAGGGATTTGTTTTTATTGAAAGAGATGATTCACACCCGGCTCAATATGGAAATGGCGGTGACCGATGAAATGGTCGCTATAGCGACGGAGCTGAAACCTTATGCCTGTTGTTTGGTACCGGAAAAGCGGGAAGAGTTGACGACTGAGGGCGGGCTGGATGTCGCCGGTAATTTGCAGCGTATGCGATGGGCTTGTGATCAATTGGCGGGAGCCGGTATAGAAGTATCGCTTTTTATTGATCCCGATGAGGTCCAGATTAAGGCGGCAGTGAAGGCCGGCGCGCCCGTTATCGAATTGCACACCGGGTGTTATGCGGAGGCGAAAAATCCGCAGCTACAAGCGGAAGAACTCGAGCGTATCAGACAGGCGGCGAGTTTCGCCCACCGTGCTGGTTTACAGGTCAATGCGGGACACGGTTTAAACTTTTATAACGTTGAAGAAATATGTAGGATACCGGAAATAGTCGAGCTCAATATAGGTCATTCAATTATTGCCCAAGCCCTGTTTTCGGGATTGGCTCAAACGGTCAAAGATTTGAAACAGCTAATGAGGCAAGCCCGCTTACACAGTTAATGCGTTGTAAATCCGTGCTTTTGCATGCGATAGAGTAATGTATCCCTGGACAGGCCCAATAATTTGGCGGATTTGCTGCGATTGCCTTGTGTGCGACTCAGGGCCTGCTGAATCAAGTCGGCTTCCAGGGTATCCAGTTGCAGGCCTGCCTCAGGTAGCGTGAAATCCCTGGTTTTGGGCGAACTGATGTTGTTGTAAGTGCTGAACTCGCGTGGAAGATTTTCCTGCTCGATAGTCCTTCCGGCTAACAGGATGCTCAATCTTTCACACAGGTTACGCAATTCACGGATGTTGCCGGGCCAGCTGTAAGATTTCAAGGCTTTCAAAGCCTGTTTACTGAATTTAGGCGGGGTTATTGAGTGTGTCTTGGAAAAATATGCCAAAAAATGCTTGATCAAATGTTCGATGTCTTCGGTGCGTTCTGCCAATGGCGGTAGGTCCAGTGGAACAACATTGAGTCTGAAGTACAAATCCTGTCTGAACTCGCCTGCATCGATCCGATTGCTCAGATCGGAGTTTGTGGCGGCAATAATGCGAACATCAACTTTATAAGGTGTGGTTTCCCCGACCGGCAGGCATTCCCCAGAATCCAGGAAGCGTAACAGTTTGCCCTGGATTGACAGCGGTAGTGAATTGATTTCATCAAGAAAAATGGTGCCGCCGTCAGCGGCTTTAAAAAGACCTTGGGTATTTGCAGTTGCTCCGGTAAAGGCGCCTTTTTTATGCCCGAACAATTCCGATTCAATCAGACCTTCAGGTAAGGCGGCGCAATTTAAGGTAATAAATTTTTTATCGGCTCTGGCGCTGGATTTTTGAATAGCGGTAGCGAGAACTTCCTTTCCCGTGCCTGTCTCTCCTTTGAGCAGGATGGTTACATCGGTGGAAGCCGCTATTCTGGCGCTACGAATTAAAGAATCCAATGCAGGAGATTTACCAATGATCGAGTTAAAATGATCCATACAGATGCCTCTTTAATGAATTGATGTATGATTTGTAAACGCCATGGGATTGAGCCAGGGCAGGGCGGCTAACAGAGCAAGCATTATCATAAACAGGCCGATTGCCTGCTTGAAACGTTGCATTCTGGATAACCTTGTTAATATCCCGGTCATTATACCTACACCCATGACAGCGGGTAAAGTGCCTAATCCGAAAGACAACATGGTCAGTGCGCTTTTTTCCACATCACCTGCCGTTGCCGCGAGCGCTAAAGCGGCATAGACCAAACCACAAGGCAACCAGCCCCAAACCATGCCGAAAAGATAAGCCTGGGTGCGATTTTTTACCGGAATCAGTTTACGGCCAAACGGTTCAATGGTTTTCCAGAAATGGGTGCCGACTTTTTCAATATAGGCAAAGCGGGGGAACCAGCCGGCTATATACAATCCGGCGCTGGCCATAATGATTGCCGAAAATATTTGCAGAAGCCTGTGTCCATGTAGTTCACCCATCTGCATGGTTGCTATTGACTGGATAATGCCGGCTAACGCGCCAGCTATTGTGTAACTGGTGATGCGTCCGAAATTGTAATTAAATACAAAGGGTAACAGCAGGTTTTTTTTGTTTCGTATTTCCGGGCTGAGACTTAATGTCAGCGTCCCGATAATTGAGCCGCACATGCCGATACAGTGTAAGCTACTGACCAATCCCATCATAAACGCCACTAGATAGGAGGTAGTAAAAGCGGGATCAAACGGCATAATATACCAACGCTATTACTGTGTGTGTATTCAACATTGCTTTTATAAGGGTAAAGTTTTTCACGGCATGTCAGGAAATTGGCTGAGAATTTGCGCCTGTATTTTTTCTGCCATGGCTTTTCGGTTGTCGGCATCACGAATGGGCCGGCCTACGACAATATAATCCGCGCCGCTTTGGAAAGCCATTTCCACACTGACTACACGTTTTTGGTCGTCATCTTCGCGATTATCAACCGGCCTGATACCCGGTGTAATAACCAAAAGCTTATGATCCAGCTGTTCCCTGAGCATGGAAGCTTCAAGGCCTGATGAAACAATACCGTCGCAGCCGATTTGCAACGCCCGCTTGGCGCGGGATAAAACCAGTTCCCGCACATCGCATTGAAAGCCCAAATCATCAAGATCACCGCGATCCAGGCTGGTTAGCGCGGTGACGGCCAATACTTTAAGGTCACCCTTTTCTTTGGCCGCCGCTTCCATAATGGCATCATTGCCGTGAATGGTCGCCAGATCAACGCCCTTGCTGCTTAATGCCCTGATAGCGCGGCCTACGGTAGCGGGGACGTCAAAAAACTTGAGATCGACAAAGACTTTTTTATTGTGTTGTTTCAGCCATTCAATAAAACCGAAATAATCACCCGACATAAACAATTCCATACCGACTTTGTAAAAAATTACAGAATCGCCGAGTTCTTCGACAAGCGCTTGTGCTTCGGGGATGCTTGGAACGTCCAGTGCCATAATCAGGCGTTCACGAACGGGAATGGGTTTGTTTGAGATGAATGATTGAGACATAAATGAAAAATAATAGGTAAAAACCCGGCTATATTACCCGAACTTCATTTAACGGTGAATGTTAAAATTACCGAACCAATCTACACTAATCAATTAATACGTTCAAACCATGCACTCGACACTGATTCAAATGACCTTACTGATGGCGTGCGGGGTAGGTTGGCGAATGCTAAAGCCGGGCGGCTTATCATCTGAGCAAACCCGGTTGGTATTGACCACGGTTGTTTATTATCTACTGTTGCCCGCGATGGTTCTGGATGTGTTGTGGGAAGCGGAGATAGGCTTGCATTCACTGCAGTATAGCTTACTGGCGGTTGCTTGCATCGTGTTTGCCATACTCTGCAGCTGGATTGTCGGGACGCTGGTCAAATTCGAAAACAGGCGTTTGGGAGCCATCATACTGGCGGCGGCCTTTCCTAATGTGACTTATCTGGGATTGCCGGTTTTGGAACAGACTTTCGGGACTTGGGCGCGTTCCGTCGCCATACAGATAGATTTGTTTGCAACAGCACCTGTTTTGTTTACGCTGGGGATCATGATAGTGCGGCATTACGGCGAGGAGTCGGCAGAAAACTCGCGGTCGGTTTTGTCTTACCTTAATGCGCCGCCTTTTTGGGCGGCAGCCGTTGCTGTCATATTAAACCTTAATGGAGTGCCTGCCCCGTCATGGTTTGCCGGTGTATTGCAGAAACTGTCCGCGGCAGTTGTGCCGTTGATGTTATTTTCGTTGGGTTTGGCATTAAGCTGGAACTCGGTAACGGTTCGTAACGTTCCTTATGTTATACCGGTGCTCCTGATAAAAATGCTGCTGATGCCGTTGTTTGCGATTTTCCTGGTTGGCTATTTGTCTATCGACGGCGATTACCGGGCGGCGGCTGTGCTTGATCTGGCGATGCCCAGCATGGTTCTGGGCATTGTATTCTGTGATCGTTACCGATTGGACAGTTCTTTGTATGCCATGACCGTTACGATAACGACGCTGTCAAGTTTGATCACCTTGCCGTTTTGGCATGATGTGGTGATGAATCATTGGCAGTAGTGGCGATAATGACGGTTTTTCGTGCTTGTCATGCAGATAATTTAACCTCACGAAAATCTAGTGAACGGGGTAATATATGCCATGGATTTAAGGGTGTGCTGTAGACACTGTAAACCCCAATTGATGCTGTTTTACAGACGAGCAACCGGGCAAACGAAAAACCATTGTCAAGACGTGTGTCAACTGTTGTTTTTAATGATAAATATAAAAGAGGTAAGCTGTGTCCAAGGTAATTTATAAACACTTATTCAGGGTGGCTTTAGCGGTGTTTCTTGCAGGATGCGCCAGTGAGCCCGAAAAACCATCGAGTGTTTATTCCGATCAGTTAAATCAACCCAGTTTAATTGCGCCGATCAAGAGACCGGCAGTTCAACCTATCCAGCCATATTCAAATATTCCTCAACCTTTGTCGTATCCTTCATACGACTATTCATCCGGCTCACTCACCGGAGATTACGCACACTCGATAGAAGTAAAGAACTTCATCCAGCACATGGTGCAAAAGCACGGCTTTTCAGAAACCTATCTGAATGGTCTATTTTCTCACGCCAAGCGCCTGGAGTCGGTAATTCGCCTGGAAAGCCCGGCGCCTTCTACAGGGCCATCAAAGCCGTCTTTGGGCAGTTGGACGCGTTACCGGAATAAATTTCTTACCGAGGCGCATATCAGCAACGGTGTGGAGTTTTGGCGCAATAACGCCTTTGCCGTTGAAAAAGCCAGTACAACTTATGGCGTCGATCCTGAATATATCGTCGCAATTATTGGCGTAGAAACCTATTTCGGCAAGAATATCGGCAAAACCTGCGTTTTCGATGCCTTAACGACTTTGGCATTCGACACCTACCGGCGCTCGAAATTTTTTACCTCGGAACTGGAACATTTCTTGTTAATGACGCGTGATCAAGGTTATGAACCGCGCGAGCCGGTCGGGTCCTGGGCCGGCGCGATGGGTTTGGGGCAGTTTATGCCCAGCAGTTATCGCCGTCTGGCGGTTGATTTCGATAACAACGGCCGTTGTGATATCTGGGATGCGGATGACGCCATCGGTAGCGTAGCGCATTATTTTTCACGCAGCGGATGGCAGATGCATGGCCCGGTGACCAAGCAAAGCAGTCCTGCCAACGATCCCTCCGTCATTGAGCTGAGCACCTACAGCGGCAGCGAATACTGGCGCGTTTACCCCAATTTCAAAGTCATCAAGAAATACAACAACAGCAATAAATATGCGATGGCTGTGCATCAATTGGCGCAGGCGATTAAGCAGAGATATCAATAGCTAAGACAGCAGTTAGAGGTGATTGCGCAAAAAACAGTCATGCGATATCTATCCCTTGCCCTTGCGTTGTTGGCTCAGACGGCTTTTGCTGACGACCTTTATCAGACTTACCATAATCTAAGATTTGGCTATTCAATCGCTTACCCGAAAACTATTTTATATCCGCAAGGTGAGTCCGATAATGGCGATGGGCAGAAATTTTTGTCAAAAGAGGCGGACGCAAGTCTCATCGTCTATGGTTCATATAATGCTCTCGATCAGACTTATATCTTGAAGAGTCACGCGGCGGAACCCATGAACATCCTGAAAAAGTCGTCACTTATCGAGTAATAAAAAATAATTGGTTTGTTGTTTCCGGCCACAACTCTGGCCGGGTCTTCTATCAAAAAACGGTTCTGAATAACGATCAATTTAAGACCTTTTACTTTGAATATGATGAGCGTAAGAAAAAGATTTACGATCCCATTACAAGCCATATTTCAAATTCATTCAATTAAATGAGAGAGCATTGATCGTTGTTTTCCAGGATGTGCAGATAGCGATTACCGGTTAGTTGAATTTCAACCGACAAGTCATTCGACATCGGCGCTGCTCACCTTGTCGCTCAAAAATCTTTTTTATTGCACTTCGGACTTGAATCCACGAGACAAAGATTCATAAAATACTTAGCCCGCCAATGCATCTTCTTGAGTGGGCACCAGCCAGGACAAAGAAGGGAATTCGTTACATAGCCCGATATGTTCACCATCTTCCTGCGACCAGGTTAGACGATAGGTATAGTGGTCAATGCTCATTTTTGCGCTCCTTTAATTTATCGATGGCTAAATGATAGTTTTAGTTACCGTTTGCTGAATTATTTACAACACTTCCAACTGCGCATAAGCCAGCATCAGCCACTTGGTTCCGACTTGTTTAAAGTTAATCTGCACTCTTTCCTGGGCCCCGTCGCCTTCCATGTGCAGGACCACGCCTTCACCGAACTTGGCGTGGCTGACTCTTTGTCCCGGTTTGTATTTGCCTTTGGTGTTCCATTGTTCGCTCGTCGATGTTGATGACGCCGTCGATTTTACTGCCGTAACGGGACGACTGATGGTGGCGCGTAATCTGACTTCCTGGATGTATTCGGCGGGAATTTCGCGCAGGAACCGCGACGGTCTCGGATAAGTTTCGCGTCCGTATAAACGCCGGGATTCCGCATAGGTCAGGTACAGGCGTTGCATGGCGCGGGTTATGCCGACATAACACAGTCGGCGCTCCTCTTCCAGTCGCCCGGCATCATCAACCGATTGTTGGGAAGGGAATAGTCCTTCTTCCATGCCGACCAGGAAAACCAGCTTGAATTCCAGGCCTTTAGCCGAGTGTAGCGTCATTAACTGTACGCAGTCTTCAAAGTCATCGCCCTGCATGTCACCGGATTCAAGGGCCGCATGCGCCAGGAACATGTCGAGTTCGCTCAGGTTTTCTTCATCGTCTTCCTGATCGCCGATTACGTTAAAATCAAAAAGCCGTGCCGCATTCACCAGTTCTTCCAGGTTTTCTACTTTTTCCTCGCCTTTGTCGGCTTTTTCCTTTTGATACATTTCGATCAGGCCGCTTTTTTCCACCACCAGCTTTACCTTTTCATAAAGCTCCAGACTTTCCGCCTGTACGGCAAGATTTTTAACCAGATTCAAAAAGCCTGTTAATGCGTTAACGGCGCGTGCCGACAGGGTTTGCTGATTAATCAGGACAATGGCGGCTGCCCATAAAGAAATATCCCGGTCGCGCGCAATCAAGCGAATATCGTCTATGGTTTTTGTACCGATGCCGCGCGTCGGTGTGTTGATGACCCGCTCAAATGAGGCGTCGTCATGCCGATTCGACATTAACCGCAAATAGGCCAGCGCATTTTTAATTTCGGCCCGTTCAAAAAAGCGCAAGCCGCCATAAACCCGGTACGGTGTGCCGGTCGTCATCAGTCTTTCTTCAAACTGACGGGACTGGGCGTTGGATCGATAAAGAATGGCAATATCATTGCGCAGACCGCCTTCATTGACCCAGGCCCTGATGCGTTCAACGACAAAATGGGCTTCGTCTTGCTCATTAAATGCCGCGTACAGTGAAATTTTCTCGCCGTCACCGGAATGGGTCCATAGTTCCTTGCCCATGCGGCCATCATTATTGGCGATAATTTTATTAGCTGCTTTAAGAATATTGCCGGTGGAGCGGTAATTTTGTTCGAGTTTGACGACCTGATGGTTTGGGTAATGTTTTTGAAAACTGTAGATATTTTCAATTTTTGCGCCGCGCCAGCCGTTAATGGACTGGTCATCGTCACCGACGACAAAAATATTGTCTTTGTCCATCGTTAATAAGCGCAGCCATGCGTACTGAATGGTATTGGTATCCTGAAACTCGTCGACATGAACCTGCCGGAAACGCTGTTGGTAGAAGTCCAGTACATCGGGGTTGTCGCGCAATAACTCATGTACCCGCAACAATAATTCGGCGAAGTCCACGAGGCCTGAGCGCTCGCAAATTTCCTCGTAGGCCCGGTATAGCCTCAGCATTTGTCGCTGGTAGAGATCGCCGGTTTCCATCATGTGCCGTGCGCGGATTCCCTCGTCTTTTTGTGCATTGATATGCCATTGTATTTGCCGGGGCGGCCACTTGTCGGCATCGAGATTAAGTGAGCTTAACAGGCGCTTGATAACTCGTAATTGGTCGGCGGAGTCCATCACCTGAAAAGTTTCCGGCAATTTTGCCTGCGTTGCGTGTCGTCTCAACAGACGATGAGCCAGTCCGTGAAAGGTTCCTATCCACATGCTGTGAGCAGACATGTTGAGCAGCTCTTCAATGCGGTTGCGCATTTCCTTGGCGGCTTTATTGGTAAAAGTAACCGCCAGAATGCTGTGCGGAGATACCTGGTTAACTTGAATCTGCCAGGCGATCCGATGCACTAATACGCGGGTTTTCCCGCTACCGGCGCCTGCCAGCACCAGCATGGCTTGAGAGGGCGCGGTAACCGCCTGGCGCTGTTCATCGTTTAAGGGGTCTATTATTGAAGTTACATCCATTGCCTAAAGCACCTACTGTTGATATTTTTTATCGCTTGCACATTTTTGGGAGCTGTGTATATTTGTTTCGTTTTATGCCATGGTCTTGCAACCATGAGTTTTTAATAAATAATTGCTAAAAATAACAACTAAACACAGGGGATTTAAGATGAGTTTCGATTATAAGCGTATGATTAAATTTGAACACAATGTTGGCGATAAAGAAAAAAACTATCGCATGTATGCCGGTGCGGCATTGATTTTTATTTCAATTTTTAATGCTTCGATTGCTTTATTGCTGATAGGCCTGATTCTGGTCGGTACCGGTTTTTCAGGCTGGTGTCCCGTGTATTCCGGGCTCAATAGAAATACCTGTACGCCTGATGGTGAAGCCGCTGTGACTGCTGTCGAATCCGCCGTTGCAGAAGCTGTAGAAAAAGTCGAAGATGTCGCTGCCGAAGTCGCCGAGACGGTGAAAGAAGCCGTCTCTGAAGCTGTCGAAAAAGTCGAAGAAGTTGCCGCCGAAGTTGTCGAAACTGTCAAAGACGTTACCGTTGATGCTGCTGAAGCCGTCGAAGCGGCTGCGGCTAAGGTCGCCGCTGCTGTGAAGGGCGATGATAGCGATAAGCCTGCCGAAAGTTAAAGCTGCAAAGGACTACAGGGATGTAGTTCTTCATCATCAGAACCTCAGTCTTCCTTGCGAAACTCACCTTCCAGCACATTTTTTTCAGCCGCTCTTGCCTGTTGGAAATTCCCTGCCGCCTGAAGCAGATGATTTTCCAGCACATACTGGGCGATTTTTCGGCGCAGTGAGGGAACCAGGCAGGCAAAACCCAACATATCGGTAATAAAACCCGGCGTTAACAATAATGCACCACCCAACAGAATAATAGGCCCTTCAATCATTTCATAGGCCGGAATCTCACCTTGCGCCAAACTGGCTTGAAAACGCTGAAAAGTTGCAAAACCTTGCTGCCTTAATAACCAGGCGCCCAACGCCGCGGTAAACACGACTAAAAAAATGGTCGGCAATGCGCCAATTATGCTTCCCACCTGTAACAACAAATAAATTTCTGCAAAAGGAATGATCAGCACGACCAGAAACAACACTTGTAAAACTCTCATTTCAATACTCTTTACGTTTAAACATGATTGACAATATAAAGGCAATTGCTGTTAATTTCTAGGATAATATCGAACCTCAAGTTTTAGTGACCCGCAAAAATGCCGCAAGCCATCGAAATAATCTTCTGTACCTGTCCCGATAAAACCACTGCCAAAAAACTGGCCCGCCTGCTGGTAGAAAAAAAACTGGCGGCCTGTGTGAACATTTTGCCCGGTATAACCTCTGTTTACGAATGGGAAGGGAAGATAGAATCAGTGCAGGAGCAACTGCTATTGATTAAATCGAGTAAAGACAAATATCAAGCCATTGAAGCGAGTCTTTACGAACATCACCCTTACGAAATACCTGAAATCATTGCCGTACCTGTACAACGCGGTTTATCTGAATATCTCGATTGGATCGATACATGCCTATCTTCAAAATAATTTTTTTCTGGTTGCTTTTAATCGTTAATCAATCGGTTAACGCATTAGATAGTGCCGAGATTTTGCCGCCTGAACAAGCTTTTAAAATGTCTGCCGAGGCAAAATCCGGCAATGAGGTTGAGGTGGTCTGGGAGATTGCCGAAGGCTATATGCTTTATCGCAACAATATGGTTTTTGAGTCTCAAACCGACCATATCCAGGCCGTCACTCCCGTTTTTCCAGAGGGCAAAACCAAGCATGATGAGTTTTTAGGCGATGTTATTCATTACCGAAATAACCTGAAAATCCGGGTTCCGTTAACCCACGTAGACGGCGCATCGTCAATGCGGCTTCTGGTGCAGTATCAGGGTTGTTCCGACCAAGGTATCTGTTATCCGCCGCAGAAAAAAACGCTGGATATCGATTTGCCTGCCGCAATGCCTGTTGTTAAAGCGAATATGCTTGAGCAATTGGTCAAAAAGATGCCGGCATTAAGTTTTAGTTCAACCACTAACGAACTGTTGCCGCCTGATCAGGCATTTCAATTTTTTGCATCGGTCAAAGATGCTAATACGCTGCACATTAATTGGAAAATTGCCGAGGACTATTACCTTTACCGGGAAAAAACCCAGCTTGAATTAATTAAAGGGGACGGCGTCCGCTTGGCGACTTATGACATTCCCAGAGGCGAGCCAAAACATGATGAGGCTTTCGGACAGGTCGAAATTTTCCACAACGAGCTGGCGTTTGATGTGCCGATTATTCGCTCGAACATGTCTGCGCAAACTATTACCCTGAAGGCCGGTTATCAAGGTTGCGCGGAGCGTGGGGTTTGTTATCCGCCGATGAACAAAGAAATCGAGTTGCAGCTTCCCGTCGCACAAGGCCTAACTCGGCCCGATAAGGCCGACATCAAACCTGTTCCGGCTGCTTCCGAGCAGGACAGGATAGTACAATCCTTAAAGCAGGATAGCTTGTGGGTGACACTATTCAGCTTTTTCGGGTTCGGGTTTTTGCTGTCGTTGACGCCCTGTATTTTTCCGATGATTCCGATTTTATCGGGGATTATCGTAGGGCATGGCAATCACATTACCACCACACGAGCGTTTCTGTTGTCTTTCAGTTATGTCGTTGCTTCGGCTTTGACTTATACGGTATTCGGCATTCTCGCGGCGCTATTCGGCAGTAATCTGCAAACGACTTTTCAGCAGCCCTGGATCATCGGTTTGTTTAGCGCCATTTTTGTCATTCTGTCCTTGTCCATGTTTGGTTTTTACACCTTGGATCTGCCTAATTCCATCAAGACCAAGCTGCATAATTCCAGTGTCAGGCATCGGGACGGCTCGCTTTGGGGCGCGGCAATCATGGGCGCTTTATCTTCGCTCATTGTCGGCCCCTGTGTTGCCGCGCCCTTGGCCGGGGCATTGATTTACATCGGCCAGACCGGTGATGCCGTATTGGGCGGCAGCGCCTTGTTTGCGATGGGTTTGGGTATGGGGCTGCCGTTATTATTGTTGGGTGCGTCTGCCGGAAAACTATTACCCAAGGCCGGCGATTGGCTTAATTCCACTAAAGCCGTGTTCGGCGTTGTAATGCTGGCTGTGGCCGTCTGGATGCTCAGCCGTATTTTGCCGCCGACCGTCACGATGTTGCTGTGGGCTATGCTGCTGATTTTACCGGCAATCTACCTGAGCGCCATTGATCCGTTACCTGCGCATAGTTCCGGCTGGCGCAAGCTGTGGAAAGGCATCGGCTTGATGATGCTGGCTTATGGCTTGTTATTGTTGATTGGTTTCAGCATGGGTAACAGTAATCCTTTAAAGCCCTTACAGGGATTCGCCGTCAACAATGCCGAGGCGGCAGAGCAGGGACTCAGCTTTGAGCGCGTTGCGTCATTAAAAGAACTGGAAGCCAGGATTAAACAGGCGGCAGCTAATAAGCAATGGGTCATGCTGGATTTTTATGCCGACTGGTGTATCTCCTGTAAGGAAATGGAAGCCTATACCTTTAAAGATCCTCAAGTTAAGGCGTCACTGGCCGGTTTCGTATTGTTACAGGTGGATGTTACAAAAAATTCCGATGAGGATAAGGCGCTGTTAGCAAAATACAGCTTGATCGGGCCGCCTGCAATTTTGTTTTTTGGCACCGATCAGCAGGAAAATTCGGCTAACCGGGTTATCGGTTACCAGGATGCCGGCACCTTTATTAAAACCATACAACGAGTTAAATCATGAAGCAAATAGCACTGATTCTGTTTGTTGCCGTGATTGCCTTAAGTGGCGGCATTGTCACCAAGAGATTGCTTTTAAGCGGGCAACAATCAGACGTTATGATTCTGCCTGATTTTAATTTACCCGATTCATCGGGTGTTCAGCATAGTATTTCAGAATGGAAGGGCAAGATACTGGTCATAAATTTTTGGGCGACCTGGTGTCCGCCATGTCGTAAAGAAATTCCCGAGTTTATTGCTTTACAGGAACAACATGCGGCGAAAGGTTTATCTTTTATCGGTATTGCTATTGATGAAAGGGAAGCGGTTGAAGAATACATGAAATCAACTAAAATCAATTACCCGATGTTAATCGGCGGAAATAACGGTATTGTGCTTGCCAACCAACTCGGTAACAGTGTCGGGGCGGTTCCTTACACCGTCATCGTTAATCAGGGCGGACATATTATCTACCGGCATCCCGGTGGATTATCTGGAAAGCAGGTGCTGGAAATTATTAAGCCGCTGATCAAATAACAAAACGGCATAAAATAATCTGTTTAAGATGGGGTTTTTCGTTATTTTAAGTTGCTTGTCTTTAATAAGGTATTTGATTCAATGATGGTGTCAACGGGTATCCGGGATGTTTAAGCAAATGCAGTAATTTTATTAATCGACTATAATCAAAGTTTAATTCCGCTTTGCCCTCTTAACTCAAAAAGAAATCGAAGAATTACTCTGAGCGGCGTCACACTGGTTTGACGACCTAAACGATGCACTCAAGGCCTACAAGGAAAGCCACCCGAAATGAAAGACCGAAACGCGCCACCGAGCTTCCTGCGCGCCCTGCTGAAGCATTCCATATTGGGCACTGCCGTCGTGGTGTCGTTGCTGGCGACGCTGTACTGGAGCCTGATCGCCTCGGACCGCTATATCTCGGAAGCCCATGTCGTTATTCAGAGCACCGATTCGATGAGCAAACAGAGTATTGATATCGGTAACCTGATGGGACGCTCGGGAGGGGGCAACCCAATGGATCAACTGTTGCTGCGCGATCATCTGCTGTCGGTCGATATGTTAAAACTCCTTGATGCCAAATTGAACCTGCGCGCGCATTACAGTGATCGCAAACATGACCCGCTGTCCCGGCTCTGGTTCAAAGACGTCGACCTGGAAAAATTCTACAACTATTATTTGTCGCGGATCAGCGTCGAATTCGACGAATTTTCCGGCATCCTGGTGATCCAGGCACAAGGCTACGATCCCAAGACCGCCCATGCCATTGCCACCATCCTGGTCGACGAAGGCGAACGCTTCATGGACGCCCTGGCGCGCGAACTGGCGCAGGAACAGGTGCGCTTTCTCGGCAAGGAAATCGATAAAATCAAAGGCACCACCATACAGGCCCGGCAAGCTTTGCTCAACTTTCAAAACAAGAACGGTCTGGTATCG
>SXGU01077927.1_pt1 | contig 17489 bp, 13 predicted proteins | sample 3174531 | NCBI WGS metagenome assembly SXGU01 (sample SAMN11356863, study PRJNA531348) | freshwater metagenome | isolation source: freshwater sample F1-140 | place: China: Fuxian Lake, Yuxi | collected 2017-12-25 | reverse complement strand
TTCATGTGCGGCTTGCTGCGATCAAATTTTTTCTGGTCAGCCATAAAAGTAGGGGAAAAGGGGAATGATAGAGATTGACTCTAAGACCCTCTTTAAACCATGGGGTCATATCGTCTAAAGCGGAGGGAGTTTAGAGGAGGGCATGGGTCTGGTCAACAGCGTTTGTGTTGTATCGCCTAAGCCAGACCAAGTGGTTAGAAAATAGTGGTTAGTGGCTAGTTTCATACTAATCACTAACCACTAACCACTAACCACTCGTAACCTACTTCGCCGTTTCCTCCACTCTTCTCTCGCGAATCACATTCACCTTGATCACTCCGGGGTAGGTGAGTTCCGACTCGATTTTCTTGGCGATGTCTTTCGCAAGCTGTTGCTGCTTCAAATCATCGACCTTGCCGGCATCGACGAACACTCTGATCTCGCGACCGGCGGAAATGGCGTAGGCTTTCGAAATACCCTCGAAGCTCTTCGCAGTATTCTCAAGTTCCGTAAGACGCTTGATGTACGCCTCCATAGATTCTCGTCTTGCACCCGGCCTCGAGCCCGAGATCGCATCCGCAGCTGCGACGATGAACGCTTCGGCACTGTCGATGGGAATATCTTGATGGTGTGCCGCAATGCAGTGGACAACTTCCGGACGGACCTTGAATCTCTTGGCGATCTCGACACCGATCTGCACGTGCGTGCCTGCGACTTCATGATCGAGCGCTTTGCCGACGTCATGAAGGAGACAACCTTCGACGACGATCGATGCATCGGCGCCGATTTCCTCCGCCATCATGCGTCCCATGTGTGCCATTTCGACCGAATGCTTCAGGATGTTCTGGCCGTAACTGGTGCGGAAACGCAGGCGTCCGATGATCTTCAGGAGATCCTGACTGTATCCCGTGATGCCAAGCTCTTCGACGGCACGCTTGCCGAACTCCAGCATCATTTTTGCCACGTCCTCCTTTACCTTATTGACGACTTCTTCGATGCGCGCCGGTTGGATGCGACCGTCCTCGACGAGTTTCTCGAGTGCGAGTTTGGCGACATAACGCCTCACGAGATCGTATCCCGAGATCACGACGGCACCAGGTGTGTCATCGATGATGACATCGATTCCGGTTGCCGACTCGAATGCGACGATGTTCCTTCCTTCCTTTCCGATGATGCGGCCTTTCACGTCATCCGAAGGAAGTTGCACGACGGTCGTCGTCGACTCTGTCGCGACTTCCGATGCATAGCGGTGGATGGCTTCCGCGAGGAGGTTCTTCGACGTCGCCTCTACGTCTTCATCGAGGTGCTTTTTCACTTCTTTGATCTGCCCTGCGAAGAACGACGAATATTCACTCTCCAGTTCTTTCCAGAGTTGTTTCTTCGCTTCCTCGGTCGAGAGACCGGAGGCTTTCTCCAGTGCCTCTCGATGTTTCTGGGTCGATTCTTTCAGTTCTTTCTGCATTTCTTTGTTATCGACTTCTTGCTTCTCCACACGCTTCCGTTGCATCTCGACTTCGTTCACTTTGGAGTCGAGGCTCTTCTCTTTCTCTTCGATGCGTGCGTGCTCCTTCTCGAGTTTCACTTCCATTTCCTGAGCCTGGATGCGTGCCTGCGAAAGAATTTCTTTCGCCGCAGCCTTTGCCTCAGCTTCGCTGGTTTTGATAGAGCTTCTCGATTCGATGATCTTTACATTGATCGCATTCAATTCGCGTTCTTTCTGATCGATCTGCCCCTGGAGAGAGGCGCTGATTTGCTTTCCTTTCGAGAACCATGCCCATCCAAGGAGGACGCCGAAGAGCGTACCGGCTCCGAGAGACAGGAAGACAATAGGAGAATCCATAAGGTGGCGGGGCAAAGAATAAACGTTGCCGCTGTCCGTACCGTTTACTTCAGTGCATCTGACGCAGCCTGACCGTCTCTCTTCACGAGAAAGAGAGAATCATATGAAGCAGCCACGCTCATCGTCAGTAGTAGATGCATAAGGAAGTTCTTTTTTCAGTACGAACAAGCGAATATGCGACTATTGTAGAGCATTATTTCTTCGAATGCGAGCTTGGATTTACCCCAGAAACAAGCCACGAGACAGAAGCTATGCCGAAAATGCATATTGCGAAGTAAGAGCAGTTCTGTTCTTTTGATTCTTAGAACAGCATTATTGCCATTACTGAGAGATGAAAGCATCTTCATCGTCATTTTGTCCGTATTGAGTGTGCAGAGAAACATTCTTTCGTTGTTTGATGTCCGTATGCATTTCTCTCTCCTTTCGGTCTGCACTGCGATCGTTGGTTTCGCCTCGTTTGTGCCTACGGTCAGGGCTCATCCCGTGATCAGTGAAGTAATGTGGGCAGGCAGTGACCTCAGTAGTTCCGATGAATGGTTCGAGCTCGCGCTGCCGTCTTGCGATGCGAATGAAGCTTCCTGTGGAGCCTGGAATCTGGGAGGCTATACCGTGACGTACCTGAAGAGTACGGGCATCGAGACCGTGATGGTGACCTTTCCGAACGACTTCATGATCGAACCCGGGCAGTACCTCATCATCAGTCATTTCAGTGCTGATGCCTCCCGCCTTCTTTCGGAGCCCGCTCTTGTTGCCTCTTCGATAAGTCTTCTGAATAGCGGTTTGCGTCTTACCCTCAAAGATTCAAGCGGAACGGTGATCGACGAGGTGGACGACGGTATCGGCGTTCCGTTTGCCGGAGCCAACCCTTCGGCTCCAAGTCCCAAGGCAAGCATGGAGCGCATCGATTTGATGCTTGCAGGGACAATCAAGAAGAACTGGCGGACTGCAACGACGAGTTTCGGGCTCGACGAAGGAGCAATCATGCTTGCGACTCCGGGCTTTGAAAATGGAACATCAGAGGCACCAAGTTCTGGATCCTCAAGCTCTTCGTCGTCATCGGAGTCTTCATCTATTTCTTCTGAAATTTTTGCTTCTTCCGGCGCTTCTGTTTCTTCTGCCACATCCGAATCCTCATCCTCCTGCAGCAGTGATCTTTCGGTCGATATTTTACTTCAGTCGGGTGAGTATTCGGGTACTGAGAAGGTCACGCTGAACGTACAGGCAGTCGCAACCTCAGGAACACTCGTTGGTTCGACCTGTTTTTTCCATTTTGGAGATGGATACAGGAGTGAAAGTTGCAACCCTCCGGCACATTCCTATGTCGAGTCCGGTATCTTTATTTTGAATCTGGAGGTAAAAAATCAATGTGGTAATACGTTAATACAGTCAAGGACTGTCACCGTTCTTCCCGATCAAAATCAAAGCGTCTCCTCAGGAGTTGCCTCTGGCACCAGTCAGGCCTTCGATGATGCAAGAATGATCATCTCCGGCATTCTCCCGAACCCCGATGACAAAGACACAGACAGGGAATGGATTGAGCTTAAGAATCTTGAGGATCGAGAAGTCTCTCTTAGCGGGTGGCATCTGGCCGTAGGAGAGAAGACGGTGCGTCGCTTTCCTTTCGAAGCGGTTCGAAGCATCGGACCTTCCGCCTCGGTTCGTTTGTATCAGAGTGAAACAGGCATTGCGCTTTCGAATGCATCAGGAAAAGTGGAACTCGTGAACCCGCAGGGAATCGTTGTTTCCTCCGTCCATTGGGAGAAGGCTATTGAGGGAATTGTCTACAGGTCAGATGCTTTCAAAATTGGCAGCCTTCTTGCGACTGTGGAGAGCGTCATTGATATCGAGAACTTTAGAGTGACATTCGATGGTCCATCATCAAGGCTGATTGGTCAGAATGATGCAACGGTACGACTGATTGGAATTTCTCGGTTCGATACTGACAACAGTCCTAAACTTTTAGCGCTTCAATCTGAATACTATGAAAGTGTTAGAGCCCTTCTTGAAAAGAAGAAGGTCGAACTCTTTTTTGATACGGATGTATGGGATACTGATGGAAGTCTTCTCGCATATGTCATGCTTGATGACGGCAGAATTCTTCAGAAAGAATTACTACTCTCCGGTTTTGCAATTGCGGACACTTCTTCTGTTTACAGTGCGAGGAAGGAATTTATTGATGCGCAAAAGAAAGCCATTCTTGCAGAGTCCGGGATATGGTCTTTCGTTCAGAGCCCCGAGCCTTCATATGGAGGAAGAGCTCAAGAGGAAGACAAAAAAATAGCATATACGACTCAATCAGGTGTCGAATTCGGGTCCGGTGCATTTGCGAAAATCCTCATTACAGAGGTCTTTCCTTCGCCTTCTTCGAAGCATGAATCGGGATCGCTACTTAAGGAGGAATGGATCGAATTTCTGAATTCTGGCCCAGCCGATGTCAGTCTCGATGGTTGGAGTCTTCGTATAGGAAAGAAATCCGTTTTCTTTGGAGAATCGAGCATTCTGCAGTCCGGAAAACATACCGTGCTTTTTGTCAGTCAGGTAGGGCTGAAGCTCCGTAATGACGGTGATGAAATAGAACTTCTTTCCCCTGAAGGAATATCGAGAATAATTCTTGTATATCCAAGAACAAAAATAGGAAATTCTTATGTCTATGATGAATTGATTCAGTCCTACTGCGAGAGCAAAAGACCGAGCGGGGGAAGCAGCGGGCTTTGCTCTTCTCAGGAACCGACTATTGCCAATGAAAAAAGCATTGCAAGTTCAAAGAAGACGAAGCCTCGTGCAAGCGTCTACGACAAATATGCAGCAAGTTACAGAGCAGGCATTCAGGGGGGAGAGAGTGATGGAAATATCATTGTAGGCTTTCAGGAGGAAGCGTCCTCGTCTTCCATGTTATTTATTGCATTTCTTGGCATGATGCTGGGCTCTATGGGATCGGTATTGGCAATGAAAATTATACGAAATCCCTTCTTGGTTTCATCAAATTAAATTTGCTTTTAATGTGAATTATGATATAATATTTTCGATGTCATCACATTCCTCAGGAAACATGGGCTTTATCAAAAATCTCCATCCGCATGGTGAGTCTGCTCAAAAGACAGTCGAAAGTATCCCAAAACAGTGTGGTACTGAAGGTACCATGAGAAAGTTGCAGTACGACTTGGCGGCACAGTTTAGGGGTTTTGTAGCCGAAAAGAAGCAAGAGAAGCCTGCAGAGGCAAAGACTCCTGTCGATGCTGCTAAACCTGCGGCAGAGGGGCCTGCAAAATCTGAAGCAAAGCCTGAAAAAAAAGCTGCCTAGGGTCAGGTCACAGACGTCAGGGATCGACCGATGGATCTGTCTATTGTTTCAAAAGCATTTTTTTGCTATAATAGGTGGATTTACAAACAAAAATATTCATGGATTCGAGTGCAAACACTCACCACGGGCTTCATACCGTCTACTCGGCTGCGGATGCGATGGGAGATATGCCGGAGACAATCCGATCGAATGTTTCTCAGGCAGAAGCACTTGCGGTCGTACAGCATCTCCTCGGTCTTCGCACGACGCAGATCAGCGGACCTCGTATCGCAGTGCTGAGGCGAATCGAAGACAGAGTGTTCGATCTTGTTGATGAGACTCGATCTTCGGTTACCAGAGTTGCGCTTAGGGAAACTCTGGATTCAAATCTCGATCGTGCCATGAGGCAGATTCGCCCAGAGTTGGACTATGCGTCAGCAACCGAGCGCGAGAGAACACAGGCCATTGCTCAGGCAGTGTATGAATCTCTGCCATCGGATGTCACATTTCAGATGGCCGTGAGGAGTGCGCCGGTCAATTTTTCGATTGTCGATGGAGAGCCTTCATCGATGGTCACTCTCCCCGTTGCAATCGGACCTGCTACTGAAGTCAGGATCGATATGAATCATACGTTTTGGAGAGAGGCTGATTTTAGCGATAATGCTGCACTTGCTGCTGCCATGACGGGTAGGCTCGGCAACGAAATTGGAATCCGGAATGCAAACCTTCGCCTCTTTCCGATAGCACCGGGAGATGCATTTGTACTGGCGGCAGCAAATTTTAATGCGATTTCTGTCTCCCCGGTGAATATTGCACCACAGCAAGAAAGCGGTCTTACGCTCACTGCAGTTGGAGGTAGACCTGCTCGTACCATCGATCTTTCAATAAGGCTGAATGATCTCTCTCGTGGGGTGACGACTGCCGATGCTCCTGCGGGGTTACAAAACAGACAAATTGCTGATCTCACATCTGATCAAATTATGTTGCTTCTTAGGCACAGAGGGGCAAGGGGAGACTTTCCATACTGGAGACTCTATGTCCAACCAGGCACACCTTTACCTGATGATCCTGAAGCAGTGATTACTGCCTCGGTTTCAGGTAGATTTGTTGCTAATCAGCGACTTTATGACGTTGCTCAAGCTTTGGTTGAAAGCGCAACGGGGGGAGGGACACAGGCACTTGGCGTTCGGTCATTCAATCTTTTGAAGGCGCATACCGAAGTGCGTTCTGAACACGAGAGACTTCAAGGAATTATGACAAGGCTGACAACGGGTAGCGAAAATGAAGTGGGAGCTGCAGTTGCACTCAATCTTGCAGCCTCGAATCGTGCAGTCATGGAATCGGCAACAAGACAGGCCGAGGAAGCAAGGGTTCGTACGGATATCAATAGGTCTCGCGCTCAATTGGAGCTATCGAAGCAGCTTAGGCAACTGGGAGAACTCAAACTGAACCTAAGAATTGCCAATATGCCAGGAGGCGCTGCCGCTACCTACGATCGTATCATTACTGAAAGAAACAATATCAGACTAGATATGTCAGTTGTGGGCTCAGGTACAGCTTGGGCAAGCGAATTTTGTACCACGAGTGCATTCCCTGCTCCTACCGCGGCTAATTATCCTACAGCAGCGCTTAGGAATGACATGATTGCGAGAATGCAACCACAGTTGAAGGAAGTGTCCGATGAGATCGCTCGCTACGAAGAAGTTGAACAACTGCTTCGAAGAATTGCTCAATCAGCTGTGACAAGCGAGACCTATGCAGCATCTCCTCGATTAAGTGAGCTCATCTCGGCTGCCGGTGTCGTTAATCGAGCCAATGTTAATGCGACCTTCAACAATGTCGCTGAAGCTGAAACGATGAGGAATCAGGTGAGGCTCGATAGCGAATCTGACATCGAAGCTTCGATCAAGACAAATGAAGAACTATTAAAGAAGGCGAAGACTGGTGGAGCGAGCGGGGATGCGCTCCAGCAGAAAATTTTTGAAGAGCACTTCAAGCGTCAGGGGCTTTCTGCCGCAGAATCGCAGAAGGCTGGGAACTATCTCTACTCCAGAAGCCTCATGGATGGGGAATTGCAGGCACAGCAGGAAACCCTCATTCAAGACATGTTTGCCGATCACACGGAGGACGGAGTATCCGCATCTCTCGAGTATGCATATAAGGAGCGAAGGCCGAACAAGGTGATCCTCCGTCTTCTGAATATTTTGCATGTACCGACAGTCGACAGATTGAACAACGACGAAGGGATCGGACCCGAATGGCGTTCGGCATCCTATCCGACACTCATCACCGCATACTTCACCCTGAAGAAACTCTACGAAGGTGGAGGCTCCGCTTACGTCAACTGCGTGGGGTCGGAACTGGTGAAGAGGAATATGCGACGTATCGCAAGAATCCTTGCACGGATACATGTGAACATGCTTGTCACCGATTTCGGAAACGATTTGAGTGAAGAGGATCGTAAGAAAATTGCAAGCAGGAAAGCTTTGTCGCTCGAAACACTTGAGAAAATCCTCTTAGGTGAAGCTCCGGCGAAGTATGGTCCAAGGGTGAGCCAAATGCTTGGGCTTCTCGACGAGCGCGTCGACTCGAAGAGAAGGAAGCTTGGCAGAGCGGTCGCGAAGACCGGACACGTAAGCTGGACGGCTGCGAAGTGGAGCGGGGAGAAGGCGAAGAATAGTGTAAAGAGTGGAGTGAAGAGAACATGGGGACAGCGCAGAAACATCGCAGCATTTGCCGCTTGCAGTGCTCTCGGTGGCCCACTCGGTGCTCTCGGCTGGGTTGCATGGAAAGCGTTGAAGTCCAATACGTCTTCATCCGGACAGAGTTCCCATTCTCACTAATTTTCCATGGTCACTCAAACAATATCACCGGATCTCCTCAGCGATATCGCATGCGTCATTGCCGAAGCGAGTATGGAATTGCCACCGCTGGTCAATGCTTACGATGCGGATTTCCTGAGAAAAATGACGAGCAAGGCCATGGGTATTTTCTTCGACAGGTACAGCACTCTTGTCGGCGGCAGTGCGCGTTCCGAGTGGCTGAACGCTGCACAGAATAATGACTTGGATGCCCTTGCCGATTGGGTCGATGCATACGCCGATCTTGAGCTTGATGCCGTTGCTCGGGAGCGTGCCTTGAAAGCTCTTGCGGAGGTGAAAGTGGAGCTCGTGAAATCGATCAAAGACGATTATGAATCGTTTGTGCGAAACCTTCCGCAAGCCATGCCTGTATGAACATGCATTCCCGCAACCACAGGTTCGATCATTCCTTCTCCGAAGGAAGGTTGATCTTTGAAAAACCTTCTGAGGGGTATGCAGAGCAGGCTGCTCGAGTAACGACAGAAGTTGCGATTGGAACGGTAAAATTCGGGACCGATATCGGAAAGGATATGTTAAACGGTATCTACAATGCCTGGAATCGCGATGCCCAGTCGGAGCAAGTCAAGAACGAATACCTGACCTCTGTCTCGGAGTTCTCGAGGACGATGCCGTCAGGTATTCAGAAAATCATCGAGCAGAGATTCCAGAAGGGTGAACGCCCGAGCCTTCAGGAGCTCAGTGCTCTCCTCGATCATCGACACTGGATCGACATGTTCAAGGATCCGGATTCTTTCTCCGCGGATAAGACGGATGAGCCTGTCCTCTCGCAGGGTCCGAAGGGGATCTTCCTGTCACTCGACAAGGATCAGCGTAAAGAGATGTATTTCGATTATGTGAACCAAATGATTCCCGCAAGTGTTCGGGGGGATGATCGTCATCCGAATCTGAGAACGTTCATCGGTGCCGATACGAAGATCGATCCGGCAACGGGCAGGCCTATCTTGGTTCCGAAAGATGAGAACGTGCGAACCGTCTACGATAACAAAGACACGATCAATCGTTCGATGGAGGCCATTCTCGGCATCGATCCAATCAATAATTTTGGTTCTGATGAGTATGAACTTGCCTCGACGGCACTCATGCATCACTACTGGCGTGACGGACTTCGCACCGATCCTGTCACCGGCGAGAAGCTTCCTTTCGCACTCTCGCCGACCGGATCTGCGGGAACGGGTTCCGGTCTCAAGCCTCAACTCGTGCACGATTTCGATCGACTCGCTCGGGGTCAACCTCTTCTCGATGACCTCGATGTCGTCGAAAAGGAATTGCCTCCGTCGATCTTGAAGGGTGCGCTTCACGGCAATATGAATGTTGTGAATATCAATGATATTCCTGCTTTGCAGCAGATGCTTTCTGAGCGTGCGACCAAGCGTCAGGAAGTCATCGGGCATACGAGGCAAGATGTCTTGAAGGCTAGGGATCTTGGGAAGTTGGAATACGCTCGAAACGCAGAAACACTCGGAGAAACATTCAGCAATTTGAGTGGCACCGAGAAGGCTTTACTCATCTTTATTGCGTACAAAGCGTTCAAAAATATGCCCGGTATCATGACGGGTCTCGGTGCTCTGTACTTCGGACAAAAGTTTCTTGGGGGCGAAAAAGATCCGCTCAATGACAGCTGGAAACCTCTGGTGCAGGGACTCACAGGTAAGATCAAAAATTTCGCTCAGCCTGCGTTTGATAGTATCGGGCTCAAGAATAATTTTAAGAAGTACACAGATGTCGATATTCAGAAGAGGATCAATATTATCGAGCAGTACCTTACGGAAGTTGCGAAGACCGATATCGATACTTCGGTTGCAGGTTTCGAGATCCTTGGCGATATGAAGCTCTCCAAGCTTCAATCGGTGTTTGCGATCAGCGACGATGGATCTCTGGCGACCATCCGATATGGCGATGCGACTTTTAAGAAGGAAGTGCGCAAAATTATGGATGATCATGGATCCAGTCCGAAGGCGTCCGAGAAATTCTTCGGCGGGGCCGATCCGAAGGATCTGAGGAACTCCGCTGACCTGAGCGAGCTTTCGGGAAAATACGGTTCGGATGCCACGCACGATTACACCTCAGAGCTTGGAATTGATACGGTCAACAAGCACGTGCTCGATGCGGGACACGCTCTCTCGACGGTCTTTTACTCGCTCGCCGTTCGTCGCCCGGAACACAAGGTGGCGATGAAGCAGATCGAATACTTCCGCCGCACCTTCGGTCTCGGGACGTATCAGGATCTTCCGGATCAGGAGTACGACGTCGATTACAACAACGACGGAGTCATCGATCATTTCAATCCGCGCAGTCTGTACGTGTATCTCGTAAGGGCAGGTGCAGGAGAGGCGTCCGGAATGGAGATGACGCTGATGGAATTCATGACGTCCCAGATTTCGCAGTCGAATTTGCCACCGTCAGTTGCGGTTGCACCGGCAGCGGCACCTGCCGTGGTGCTCAACCCTCCAACAAACCCTCCTCTCAATCCTCCGAACAATCCTCTAGGACCGAATAATCAACCTCTCAATCCTCCGAACAACCCCGGAGGTCCAAATAACCCAGGCAACAATCCTCCGAACAATCCTCTAGGGCCCAACAATCAACCTCCCAATCCTCCGAACAACCCCGGAGGTCCGAACAATCCTGGCAACAATCCTCCGAACAACCCCGGAGGTCCGAACAATCCTGGCAACAATCCTCCGAACAACCCAGGAGGTCCGAACAATCCTGGCAACAATCCCCCCAACAATCCCCCCAACAATCCCGGAGGTCCAAATAACCCAGGCAACAATCCCCCGAACAATCCTCTAGGGCCTAACAATCAACCTTCCAATTCTTCGAATAATCCAACAGGCCCCAATAATTCATCGGCCAATCCTCAAAACAATCCTTCAAATCCAAATAATTCTCAGGCAAATTTCCCAAGCAACCCTCAGGGATCCAAGAACTCCGTTCCAAACTCTGCAAACAATCCTCAGGGAGCAAGCAATGCTCCTCTCAATGCTCCCGCACAGGCGCCTGCTGGCGCAAGCAACAATGCCCAGAATCAGCCAAATAATCTCGGTCAGCCGAAAAATAATGCTTCCAACGCTCCCGCATCAGGTCCATCGGCATCAGCAAATACGACACTGAATCCCCCGACGAAACTGAATCCTCCACGAAACAGGCAGTAGGAAAAAATGCGGATATGGGAAAGAAGCAGCGACGGTGAGTCGCTGCTTCTTTTGCTGTTCTCATCAACTCACAGAGAAGTTTAGGTCTTGGGATCGATCGGTTCCTTCGTTCCGGTGTCCGCTGGTGGCGGATCCGTTTTCGGCGGTACCGAGGAGTCCTTTTCAGCGGGAGTCGAAGACGTGTCTGTGACAGCATCCGGCTTTGCAGCCGAAGTCGCAGAAGTATCGTCTTCATACCGCACCGGTATCGAGTTGCTCGTTGCACCGGTTGCCCGGTGCTGGAGCCAGATTTCGGCTTCTTTCCGGTCAATTTTGACGCCTTTCGTCGTCACCGGATGTCTTTCACCATCGAACTCAATCACGAGCAGGAATTCATCCTGCACTTGTTTCGTCGGATAGATGGAGCCTTTTTCAACGCGGTACATTTGGTGATCTGGACCGTCCTCCAGCTTCTTCGACGGGAAAATGTGGGCTTCTCTCAATCCTTGCTGCACATAAGGCTGAATTGCAGGCGAGGAAAACAGAAGCCCTCCCGTGATGAGGATGAAGACGGAGCAGATGATCTCTCCTTTTCCAATTGTGTTGGGCTTGGATTCCATCGCGAGGAGTAGCGCAACGGAATACAGAAAGACACCCCCGACAATCAAGTGGTACAACATCGGTCCCCCGGCATAGTGAGTCCAGGCGGCAAAAGCACCCAAAATCATGAATGACCAAAACGTTGCCGAGTATGGCAGATGCAGCGGATGGTTTGTCGGGGCAGTCGTACGACTTTCCGATCGTTCTTTATGTGGTTCAACCACATCGGAAGATGGGGCAGTTGTCGTGACGTCGGGTTCAAGAGTGACAGGCATGAGCGTGGTCCTTTGAGTTTAAGTTCGGGATTGATCCAGGAAAATCGATTCTTTTTTATTCTTCCTAGGTTAGGTTGTTCCACTGGGAGTGGAGTCCTATTCACGTTCTGTAGCTTTTGACTCGGATACCTTCCTTCCTATTGTGAAAGTTGATGTGAATGAACAGCTTATATATTATACAACATAAAGCAAATATAGTAAATACACGCCAAAAGGCGTGGGAGGACCACCACGCGCTTCGAAATCTGGTTTTGGAGACTACGGTTAGTAGGTCCAGCCCCAGCGGTATCCGTGATAGACATGCACCGGACGGTGAACGTAGATCACGGCTGGCTCAGCCGGCACTTTGACGTACCGGACGACTTCCTTTTCGACGATCTTTTTTGGGAGCGTTTGCACGAGGGTTTGGCGGTCCGCGAGGGCCGCTTTCACCCCGCGTTCGTGATTGATGCCTGCCTGCCGGGCAGACTCGGTTCCTTTTCCGTTGTAGGTGATTCTGACGCCACCGATGGTGGCAGCGTCATGTTTCACCTCGTCGTACTCGAAGGTACCGATGTACTCTTCGGGAGCGACAGTCGGAGCCGGCGGAGTTCGACGCGGCGTGGTCACAGGTGACCGCGCTTGGGCGAACACGCTATCGGCGGAAACGATGAGGGCGACGAATAGGCACAGGGCACTGAGGCTTCGTTTCATGGCTGGATTCCTTTGCGTTGTGATGGTCCACCCCACGGAGTTCTGCTTCCACATGTTTCCGGTCCCCGGGAAACAAGTGGCTGCTGACGCAGGGCCTGCTTCGTGGACCGGAGGGTTATAGAAGCAGAACCCGTGAGAGGGAAAAACGGTGATGTAGAAAGAGCACTTATTATTATACAATAAAATATATATATTGTAAATTATTCGATTTTCCAGTATACTACTTATGAAACACAACACTCATGGAACCGACTTCCGCAACGGATCAGGCGAATCAGAATGCTCTCGCTTCTCAGATCTACGACAAGATCATGTGCGATATCGAGCCTGAATTGATGCTCAAAAATATTCCTCTGCTCGATGCGAAATATGTAGGAGAATCGAAGGAAGATAACGACCTTCGCATGAAACGTTATGCTGCTGCAAAAAAGAAATTTGAGGAGAAATTTGCTGAGTGCAAGGTCGCCGTCACTCCTGCAATCAGATCTTTAAAGAAGGATGAGTTGCATGCGGAGGAACAGAAATCACTTTCTCAAGATGCCGAGTCAATTCAATCGATTCTCTCGAAGTTCTAGGAAAGACGGCGGATCAGTTTCTTTCCGCGGTCGCTTTCTGTACCATGCCGTCAATTTGCTACCCCACTTCGCCCCGCAGCGGCGGGGCTACGAGGGGCAGGCGGCACTCTCCACTGCAATCATGACTACTCTCATTCTTAAGGACGGTACTTGCTTCCGTGGCCAGTCGTTTGGAGCACCCGTCGATACCGATGGCGAGGTTGTCTTCAACACGGGAATGGTCGGCTATCCGGAGTCGATGACAGACCCGAGTTACAAGGGTCAGATTCTCACGTTCACGTATCCGCTCATCGGCAATTACGGCGTGCCGAGTGAAGAGAAGAACGAGTACGGTTTCAGTAAAAATTACGAGAGCGAAGACATCCATGTGCGAGGGATCATCGTGAGCAGCGAGAGTCGCGATTTCAGCCATTTCAATGCCGTCAGTTCCCTGCATGAGTGGATGGTTCATCATAAGATCCCCGGCATTTCCGGCATCGATACGAGAGCACTCACGAAGAAGCTTCGCGAGACGGGGGTCATGCTCGGGCGCATCGTGCAGGATGACGAAAAGGTGGTTAGTGGTCAGTGGTCAGTGGCTAGTACTATTGTGGATCCGAACGAGAGTAATTTGGTTGCTGACGTCTCCTGTACTGAGGTGATTACCTATGAACCAAAACTAATCACTAGCCACTCACCACTAGCCACTATCATTGCGTACGACTGTGGCATTAAGCGCAACATTCTTCGTTCGTGGCTCAGCAGGGGAGTGGTCGTGCATCGTGTTCCCTGGGATTACGATCTTGCTTCGACGAAGCTGAAGTACGATGGACTCTTCCTCAGCAATGGTCCGGGAGATCCGAAGAAGTGTGACAAAACCATCGCGCAAATTCAGTGGGCGCTTAAGAACAACATTCCCACGTTCGGCATTTGTCTCGGAAACCAGCTTCTGGCTCTGGCGATCGGGGGTGACACTTACAAGCTGAAATATGGACACAGAGGCGCGAATCAGCCGTGTCTCGAGTGGAAGGACGGGCAGCCGACGAAGCGTTGCATCATCACGTCGCAGAATCACGGCTTTGCCGTCGATGCCAAAAAATTACCTTCCGGATGGCAGACCTGGTTTACGAATGCGAATGACGGAACGGTCGAAGGCATTCGTCATGAATCGGGAAAATTTTTCTCCGTGCAGTTTCATCCGGAGGCAACGCCGGGTCCGGAGGATGCGAATTATCTGTTTGATGAGTTTTTACGAGTCTTGAGACCTTAGTCATACTGCTCTGCTTCGAGACGCACTCACTGATGTTCGTGCTCCTCAGCATGACAGTGTTATAGTCTGTCACGGTGAGGAGCCCATCAGGGCGTCTCGAACCGTGACCTCTATGAACTTCATCGTCCTCAGCTCATCAAAAGGCACCGTCTTCAAGGCCGTGCTCGAGCGCATCGAGGACGGTTCTCTGCATGCGAAGTGTCTGGGACTTGTCTCAGACAGAGCCGATCGAGGATGCGTAAAAATTGCAGAGAAATTTGGAGTCTCCGTGAAAATCGTCGAGCGCATAAAAGATGAAGACCGTGAGGTTTACGATAATCGACTGCACGCTGCGATCGAATCCCTATCCCCAAACCCTATCCCCAAACCCCTCGTCGCTTGTATGGGTTGGATGTTCATTTTCTCACCGTGGTTTGTGAGGCAGTGGAACAATCGGATTTTGAACGTGCATCCGTCCCTGCTTCCGAAGCATCCCGGCAGCAACGCGCACGATCTTGTGCTTGCCGCAGGGGAGAAGGAATCAGGAATGACGATTCATCTGATCGATGAGGGAGTTGATACGGGAAAAATACTTGTACAAAAAAAGTGTTCAGTCTTTCCCTCTGATACAAAAGAACAATTAAAAGAGCGTGTGCAGGCTCTTGAGTGCGAGTGGTACCCGAGAGTCTTGGAAGAGATACATCTGGGTCAGATGAATTTTTAAGAGATTTTGAAAAGCGGATAGCGAGTAGCGACTAGAAATTTCTACCCGCTATCCGCTACTCGCTTATCGCTCAGATATACCCTTCCGCGTGAACGTTCCCTTTTGGCATGGTCCACGACTCGAGGGCCATCTTTTTAATATCACTGACCATCTCCGGTGCTCCGCAAATATACAGGTCGGTTGTCGCAGGATTCCTGATTGATCCAGGGATGAATTGCTGGATACGTCCTCTGTTTCCATTCCAATCAGGATTGTCGCCGCTCAGGCACAGGTGCAAGTGAAATTTTTTGTACTGTGTTTCCAGTGACTTCAGTTCTTCCGTCCAGAACAGATCCGCTACCGTTCGCACGCCGAAGAATAAATGCATGGATCGGTTGTCTCCTTGTTTCAGGGCATGCACGATGTGCGATCGAAAGGGCGCAACACCTGCCCCCGTTGCCGCGAAAAGAATGTCATGCGTGTTCTCGCGGAGCGTGAAGAGACCGAAGGGTCCTTTGATGCCGAGCATCGATCCGACCGTTACCGTCTTCGCTACCCAGTCTCCGAGCCTGCCTCCGATTTTGATTTTGATGACGAAGAGCAAGTCCTCCTCGTCCGGTGAGGAGGCGATCGAGCAGGCCCGAGTTTGGATGTCCAAGGGATCGGAGATCAGCGGGATGTCGAAGAGTAAAAATTGTCCCGGCTTGAATGAAAATCCTGCAGGTTTTTCAAAACGAAGTTCATAGACGTTCGGTGCGATCAGTTTTTTCTGCGTGCAGCGGATTTGGTAGGAGGGGGTGACCATGAAAAAAAATGTAGAATTGAGAATGTAGAATTGAGAATGACGCAGAAAAATCGAGGAGGCTCTTTAGAATTCTACATTCTACATTCTACATTCTACATTCCGCTGAACATATCCTTCCCTTCCTCTATCCCCTCCACCCATCCGCAGAAGTCGGAAGAGGGGATCCCTGAATTTCGAATGATGGCAGCGGGAATGCACTGAGCACTGTTGCCCATCACTGCGTTGGCGGCAGTCGAAAGCTGATCCGCGACGGCTTCGTAGGTCACTCTCATGGTTTTTCCGAACAAATCCTGCGTTCCTATTTCGCTTCGCAGCGGTTCGATGCCGGCGCAGACGAGAGCGAATGCGGTCACGCCCAGTCGCATGGGAACGCAGCAGGAATCGGAGATGATGACCGGAATGTCGAGGGACTGCCTAAGTTTCTTCGCTGATCGGACAGGATCGATCGGCCAGCCGATGGCACATCCCGGATCGATATTCGATTGATCCATCCCCGCATTCGGGCACAGAATTCTTCCGGTCTTCATGCCGGTCGGCTTCAGTGAGGTCAGGAGAGCGAAAGGGGAGGTGCCGGCCACGAGTCCATTCATACGCTTCGTCTCCTGAAGAATCGCTTCTATGAACGATCGGTCCAAATCGCAATCATTTGAGAGTTTTATTGCCTCAGGCGAAGCGACCAAGTTCTTCAGTGCGATGGACGCACCCTCGATCGATGCAACGGCTTTCGAGGAAATCACGAGAATATCACCGGATTCCATGCGTGAGTTCTTCAAAATTTCCGATGCGAGATCATCGCCTTTTTCGAGGATTCCTGTGTGGACTGGGATGATCTGCATGGATGAAGTATAGAGGGATAATCCGTTGTCATGCTTCGAGACGCACTCGCTGATGCTCGCGCTCCTCAGCATGACAGTTATGTGTTCTGTCACGGTGAAGAGCACATCAGTGCTTCTCGAACCGTCACTCCTCACTCTCCCACAACTTCGCAAGAACATTCTTCTGGAGAAGAACGGCTTGATCGCTGACGCTTTGTTCAATCAGATCGATCGTCCTGATGCTGATTGCCGCCGTCGATTTCGACGTCGTATCGAAGAAGAGCGCTTCCGGAACGTTCGGTGTCAAAAAGCGTATTTCACTTCCGGCAGGCATCGCGAAGCGTACGAATCCGAAGACGGGTTCGTCGCTCTGGATCTCCGAGAGCGCCGCTCCACTCACTTCGGTTTTCTGCCAGTCCAGAGGGACGCTGACGCGTATCAACCGAGCCGATTCGTTTCTGATCGATGCGTATCCGGTGTTTGCTTTCCGCGCGACGAGAACGGAGAGACGGAGAGGCTCGACGAATTCAAGTCCGATCGTCGTCGGGGTGTCGTTCGCCGCTCGACTGAGCAGCGTGGAGAAAGTCACACGGTCAACCATCCCCAGCAGGATCAGCACGGCGATGGCAGAACCGGAGATCAGAAGATGCATCCCGATGCTCCATCCGAGCTTCGAAGGA
>SXGU01527598.1_pt1 | contig 17494 bp, 17 predicted proteins | sample 3174531 | NCBI WGS metagenome assembly SXGU01 (sample SAMN11356863, study PRJNA531348) | freshwater metagenome | isolation source: freshwater sample F1-140 | place: China: Fuxian Lake, Yuxi | collected 2017-12-25 | reverse complement strand
GTTGTTGACGGGAGTGCAGCCGGTGGTCACGCTCGAAAACCACGGTGTGGAAAATGGGTTCGGCTGTTTTCTTGTGAGCCAGTTGGCCATGGCGGGTTTGTTGGGCCAGCGGAAGGTGTTGATTGAGGGGGTACGGGGTATTCCTGCCTGTGGCCGTAATGACGAAGTGCTCGCACAGCATGGGTTGGATGAGGGCGGCTTGACGAAATCCATCATGCAGGCCGTGAATTAATATGGCACTAACTCATGGGCATAGGGGGTATTGCTGACTTGAAGATTCTTGTCACGGGGGCTGACGGGTTTATCGGGTCGCATCTGACCGAGGCCCTGGTGCGGGCCGGCCATGAGGTGCGTGCCTTCGTGTTCTACAATTCCTTCAACTCATGGGGGTGGTTGGATCATTGTGGTGGGGATGTACGGGGAAAGTTCGAAGTCTTTCCTGGCGATATACGAGACCCGCACGGTGTGCGTGCGGCAATGAAAGGCTGCGAGGCTGTTCTGCATCTCGCAGCCTTGATTGCTATTCCTTATTCCTACCACTCTCCCGACACCTATGTAGATACCAATGTGAAAGGTACTCTGAATGTACTGCAGGCAGCGCGTGGCCTGTGCGTCAAACGAGTGATTCACACCTCTACCAGCGAGGTCTATGGGACGGCGCGTTTTGTGCCAATCACCGAAGAGCATCCGTTGCAGGGGCAGTCGCCCTACTCGGCCACCAAGATCGCGGCGGACCAGCTAGCCTATTCATTCTACGTCTCATTCGGATTGCCGGTCGTGATCGCCCGTCCCTTTAATACGTATGGACCCCGGCAATCGGCGCGTGCCGTGATTCCGACGATCATTACCCAGATCGCCAGCGGTGAGCGAAAGATTAAACTCGGCGCGGTTTCACCCACTCGCGATTTCAACTATGTACAGGATACGGTGGCTGGTTTTATTGCCGCGCTACTCTCCGATCGGGGCTTGGGCGAAGTGATCAACTTCGGCAGCAATTTCGAAATTTCCATCGGTGATACCGCCCGGTTGATCGCTGAGGTGATGCACGCAGACATCGAAATCGTCACTGACGAAGCGCGCCTGCGTCCTGAAAACTCCGAGGTCGAACGGTTATGGGCCGACAATACCAAGGCCAGGCAATTGTTTGGTTGGCAGCCGCGCTACAGCGATCACGAGGGGTTTAAGCGCGGTCTGGCTGAAACAGCCGAATGGTTTGCAAAGTCCGGGCATCTGCGCGGCTACAAGGCTGATATCTACAACCTGTGAAGATCAGCGGCCAATTGACTACGCTTCCGGACCGGGTCGTCGATGCAATACGTAATGCTATCGGGCCGGGCCCATCGGTTCTCCATGAACCTACCTTCAACGGCAATGAGTGGCTATATCTCAAAGAATGTCTCGATTCGACGTTCGTGTCTTCCGTGGGCAAGTTCGTTGACCGCTTTGAAGGCGATCTGGCTCGCTTTACCGGTGCGAAGCACGTGGTTGCCGTCGTTAATGGCACGGCTGCGCTGCACATTGCGTTGAAGCTTGCAGGTGTGAAAGCTGACGATGAAGTCATGATCCCCGCCCTGACTTTTGCCGCCACAGCCAACGCTGTGACCTATTGCGGTGCGACGCCGAATTTGGTTGACAGCGAAGTCCGCACCTTAGGTATTGATGCGGCGAAACTACGAGACTATCTTCATAAACAGACTGAGCAACGAGCTGGACAGTGCGTCAATCGTACGACCGGCCGGGTCATTCGGGCGGTTGTTCCCATGCATACCTTCGGCCATCCGGTCGACCTGGATGGACTGCTGGCAGTGGTGCACGATTACAACGTTGCAATGGTCGAGGATGCAGCCGAGTCGATGGGCAGCTATTACCACGGGCAGCATACGGGCACTTTCGGGCTGATGGGGACACTGAGTTTCAACGGCAACAAGACCATCACCACCGGCGGCGGCGGCGCGATTCTTACCGACGATGCAGCGCTCGCCCGCCATGCTAAGCATATGACGACCACCGCCAAATTACCGCATGCCTGGGAATACCGGCATGACGAAATTGGTTATAACTACCGCCTGCCGAATCTGAACGCTGCTTTGGGTTGCGCCCAATTGGAGCAATTGCCGGCGTTCCTCGCATCCAAGAGAAAGTTGTTTGAGCAGTACCAGGCCGCCTTTGTCCCGGTGGTTGGCGTGAAGTTGTTGGTGGAGCCGGAGGCCTGTCGAAGCAATTATTGGCTGCAGACACTGTTGCTGGATGCCGGGCAGGAAAGTCAGCATGACCTTGTCTTGAAGGCCACCAACGCCGCCGGTTTCATGACGCGCCCTGCCTGGGTTCTGATGCATGAGCTGGCGCATTTCAAAGATTGCCCGCGCATGGATCTGGCCGGCGCCGAGTCGCTTTCACAGCGTCTGATCAATATCCCGAGCAGCGCCAGTCTGGTTCCAGTTGCGGTATGAGTAAACCACCCTTGATTGTGATCGGTGCAGGAGGTCACGCCCATGCGTGTATTGATGTCATCGAGCAACTCGGTACATACAACATTGTCGGGCTGGTCGGTACGTCGGAGGAAATGAATGCCGCGCTCCTTGGCTACCCCGTCATTGGGACAGACAGCGATCTCCCCGGGCTTGCCAGGGATTGTCAATATGCCATCATCGCGGTGGGGCATATTCATTCTCCGGCCCCCCGTATCCGCCTCTATCAACGCGCAATCGAACTCGGGTTTCAACTGCCGACGATTGTCGCGCCCGACGCATACGTCTCCCGCCACGCTGCCGTCGGCGCAGGCACCATCATCATGCACGGGGCCATCATCAATGCCGGTGTCAGGATAGGGAACAACTGCATCATTAATTCCCGCGCGCTCATTGAACACGATGCGGCGGTGGCGGATCACTGTCACATCTCTACCGGCGCCATCCTTAATGGCGCCGCCAAGATCGGCAGGGGGAGCTTTGTCGGCAGCGGCAGCGTCATCAAGGAAGGTGTATCCATCGGGTCGGACTGCATCGTGGGAATGGGACTCGCTGTGCGACAGGATCAGGGAGATGCGACCCGATATACGGGCGGCCGAGGCGAGCACGTGGCTGAAGACTCTGCCGTATGCGGAGACACAGGCAGCCTGTGAGCGGTTACGAGATCAATTCAGCCGTCGGTATCGCGCGCGAGCCCCGAAGGCCGTTGAACGGTTACATCACGATTGGGAGCGGCTCGTCACCTTTTATCAGTTCCCGAAGGAGCACGGGCGTCATCTGCGTACGACGAATGTGGTGGAGTCGCCGTTCGCGGCGGTCCGGCTACGGACCACAGCGGGCAAACGGTTCAAACGGGTGGAGTCCGCCACGGCCTTGATCTGGAAACTGCTGCAGGTCGCCGAGCAGACCTTTCGGCGCCTGAATGCGCCGGAGGTATTGCCCCTGGTCTATGCCGGGGTCCCATTTGTCGACGGCACGAAGCAGACACCCAAGGTCATTCAACAGGAGGTCGCCGCATGATTCCATTTACACACCTATTGACAGGACCTCGGTTGGATGAGGGCGGCTTGACGAAATCCATCATCCAGGCCGTGAGAGGATGATTTGACCAAGGCCCGCTGTCGTGTCATTCACCGGCAAGCGGTTGAGCTTATGATCCAGCTGTCGCTTGCGCATTCACGAGATCGCTATCAGTGCCGGCTTAAGTAAGGGCCATAATGGAAAAGCCTCACATCATCATTGTCATTACTGCCTACATGTATTTGAGAGATTGGGTGAAGGCCTGTGCGTTTGAAGTACTCAATGAACACTATACTGTTCATTATGTAGCGGTGCGCAGCGACTGGGATCCTCGCGAGTTTGAGAAGTATGGCATTCCGCAATATCGGGTTATTTCACAGCCCGGCTATCGCCAATTTCTGCTGCGCAGACTACTGACCGTCACCATGTATAAGCACGCAAAAATGTCTCGTGCATTCAGGATCAAGCTCGATCTCGTTCGGCCGAAGACGAGGATTTTGTATCGAGCGCTTTCTCTTCCTGGTCTGTACGATCTGCTGTTGTGGGCGTACAACAGGCTGTTACCAAAATGGACGGAATTTTCTGATCTGGTGCGGGAAGTAAGGCCGGTTCTGGTATTGGCTCCATCTCTTGCGGCGGACAGCTACACCATCGACATGACGTATTCCGCAAGGCGGTTGGGCATTAAATCACTCATACTTATTAATAGCTGGGACAATCTTGTCAGCAAAGGGGTCTTGCCGATTCCCCCTGATTCCTTAGCAGTGTGGGGGCCTCAGGGTGTCAAGCAAGCGACACACGTGCAGAAAGTACCGAGAGACCGGATTGTGCAGCTCGGGGTTCCACGATTCGAGTCCTATTTTGACGACCGGCAGATGACCCCGACCGCACATATTCATTCGTTCAACAAGATACCCGAGGGGAAGAAAGTCATATTGTATGCCACCACATCGATGCCGTTTGACGACATTCAAGCGCTGAAGCTTCTCGACCAGGAGATCACCTCCGCTTATCCGGAATATGTCATCTTGTTTCGGCCGCATCCAGGTATGCAGCGGCGCGTGGGTGAGGTGAATGCGACGGAGTGTGGTTTCAGAAATGTGTACATCGACCAACAGCTAGCCGGATATTATGCGGCAAGATTTATATTGCAGACGGGGAATTATCCCTCGTTTGATGCCCCGTTGGATTATTATCCTGCGCTAATGAAAAGCGTGGTCGGGATGATCTGTCCTCCGACAACGCTGTCGCTGGAAGGCGCGCTTAACGGAGTACCTTGTCTGATGATCTGTTATGGAGACGGCCGGAACAAGTGGCTTTCCCCGGATCTTGTAAGCCAGTATGAAAATGTTGAAGAGGTGTTACAGTTCCCAGGCGTCGTTCCGTGTTACAGCGAAACGGAATTGCTGTCTTGCTTTCAACGGATCGTCGAGTGCAGCAAGGATGACGAGCTGAAGCGCAAGCTGGTGGAGTCGACGCGGTACGTTGTGTATCGGGATGAGAAGCCTTATGGCAGACGACTCTGTAACCTCGTCGACAATATTTGTAGCTAATGCTCCGTAAAGGATGCCCGCTAGTTAGGATGTTCGTCAATTTAAGGATACGGGAGTCGGTGCTCATTTGGGGATTTTTGTCACGGGGGCTGACGGGTTTATCGGGTCGCATCTGACCGAGGCTCTGGTGCGAGCCGGCGATGAGGTGCGTGCCTTCGTGTTCTACAATTCCTTCAACTCATGGCGCGGAGGGTATTCGACCAGGGCCATGTATAGCGACGGGTTCCGCATGCGGCTGCAAGGGGCGGAGCCATTCTGTATCCGCCCCGGCTATCCTCTAACCAGCACAAGATCGGCAGGCTGGCTGCGATGACCCCCGCACGAAAGATTTGTATCGTGACCGGTAGCCGTGCCGAGTACGGCCTGCTCTACTGGCTGATGAAAGAGGTCAGGGATGATGTCGATCTGCAATTGCAAGTGGTTGTTACCGGTGCGCACCTCTCGCCGGAGTTCGGACTCACCTTCCAGCAGATCGAAGCCGATGGCTTTACGATTGACGCCAAGGTTGAGATGTTGCTCTCATCCGACTCTGGGATAGGCATTGCAAAATCCATGGGGGTTGGGGTGATCGGTTTTGCCGATGCGCTGGACCGGCTGAAACCGGACATCATGGTGGTATTGGGCGATCGGTTTGAGATGCTGGCGGCAGCTCAGGTGGCCTTGGTTTTACGGATTCCCATTGCGCATATTCATGGTGGGGAAACAACCGAAGGCGCGTTCGATGAAGGCATTCGCCATGCGATTTCCAAACTGGCGCAATGGCATTTTGTCGCTGCAGAGCCCTATCGAAAGCGGGTCATCCAACTGGGAGAAGCCTCAGAGAGAGTATTCAATGTCGGCGCGCCGGGTTTGGATTCCATTCACCGCCTTGAGTGGCTGGATAGACCGTCATTGGGAAGCGCGTTAGCGGTAAAACTGGTTTCGCCCGTAATGCTGGTTACCTACCACCCTGCGACATTGGGCCAACGTGAACCCATGGCTCCAATGAATGAGTTGCTGGCAGCCTTGGATGAGTTTTCAGAGGCAACGGTGGTTTTTACATGCCCGAATGCCGATACCGGAGGGCGCTCGTTGATCGAGCGACTCAATCAATGGGTTTCGGCGAATAAGCATCGCGCCACAGCATGGGATTCATTAGGGCAGCAGCGTTATTTGAGCCTGATGCGTGAGTCCGATGTCATTCTCGGCAACTCGTCAAGCGCGCTGACTGAGGCGCCTGCCCTGAAAAAGGCTACGGTGAATATCGGCGATCGTCAGAAGGGTCGCCTCAAAGCGACCTCCGTGATCGATGCCGAGGAGAAGAGGGAGGCCATTGCCGGCGCGATTCGTAAAGCGTTGTCGGACGACTTCCGAGCGGCATTGCCGGCCACCAAATCGCTGTACGGCTCGGGAAACGTTAGCCGGCGGATCAAGGATACGTTGAAGGTCGTGCCTGTCGGGACGCAAAAATCCTTCTTCGATATCGCGCATGGGCACTGATATGAAGACATTCATCATCGCTGAAGCCGGCGTCAATCACAACGGCGATTTGCATCTCGCGAAGCAACTTGTTGATGCTGCGGTTGACGCAGGGGCCGATGCCGTGAAGTTTCAAACATTTCGCGCCGAGCAGGTCGTGAGCCGTCACGCCCCGAAAGCGGAATATCAGACTCGAGTGACGGATCAGGCTGAAAGCCAGTTCGACATGATCCGTAAGCTTGAGCTGAGTGAGGCAGCTCATGATGAGTTGATGACTCATGCCAACATGCGCGGGATCGCGTTTCTCTCAACCCCCTTTGATGTACCGAGTCTGCATCTCCTTACCAAGCGATTCGGTTTGCAGACCATCAAGATCCCGTCAGGGGAAATTACCAACGCTCCATTTTTATTGGCGATTGCCCGTGCTACTACGCGGGTAATTCTGTCCACCGGCATGAGCACACTTGCGGAAGTCGAAGCTGCGCTGGGTGTGTTGGCGTATGGATTTGTCTGGCCGGCCGCCGCAATTCCCAAGAGCGGAGAGTTTGAACAGGCCTTCAGCTCTGACGCAGGGCAAGAAGCGCTGGGGAATCGCGTGACACTGTTGCACTGTACTACCGAATATCCTGCGCCGTTTAGCGAAGTGAATTTGCGTGCGATGGACACTATGGCCGAGGCATTTGGGTTGCCTGTCGGCTACTCGGATCACACCATGGGGATCCATATCTCGTTGGTTGCTGTGGCTCGGGGGGCTCAGGTGATTGAAAAGCACCTCACGATGGATCGTACGTTGACGGGCCCGGATCACAAGGCATCGTTGGAGCCGGAAGAATTGAGACAGTTAGTGCGTCAAATTCGTGAGGTCGAGCTGGCGCTGGGCAGGGGGCTCAAGTATCCCACCTTATCGGAGCGGAAGAACCGCGCTGTGGCGCGGAAGAGCCTGGTTGTGGCTCGGCCCGTTCGTGCGGGAGAGCTGTTTACCGAAGAGAACCTGACCAGTAAGAGGCCGGGCACCGGGGTCAGCCCGTTTGCGTACTGGCAAACCTTAGGGCAAGCGGCACGCCGTGATTACAATCCTGACGAAGCGCTGGATGCGTAAGTGAGGACTAGGCTGGCAAGGCGGAGCTTGCTTGAAGTATCCCGGATGTATCGTGTCAGGGCGGCGCGTGGCGGTTGCTTTGAGCGCACCGCATGTATCGCAAGAGCGCCAGTGCGGCAGTCGCAGGATGAATGTCTGTTGGCGATCGGACGTAACTCCTTAGCTCAGATTGGAATGAGCACGTAATGGCGGATTGGAAAGATGTGATTGTTTCTCCCGACACGACGTTGGGCGAGGCGATTGCCAAGGTTGATTCGGCGGGACTGCAGGTCGCTCTGGTGCTGGCCGCAGATACTTCTTTGCTGGGAATTCTGACGGATGGGAACATCCGCCGTGCTATTTTGGCCGGCAAGGGTCTCCAAGTTCCCGTTTCAACCGTTATGAATGTGCGACCAACGACGGTTACGGCGTCTACCCCTCGCGATGAAATGCTCGCGCTCATGCAGAGGAAAGTGCTCCATCATCTCCCGGTGGTGGATGATGCGGGTCGAATCGTCGGACTGGTGACGCTTGACGAGATCATCGGCGCTTCGCACCGTCCCAATTGGGTCGTGCTCATGGCCGGCGGGTTAGGAACGCGGCTGCAGCCTCTGACCGATGATTGCCCTAAACCATTACTGGAGGTTGGCGGCAAGCCGATTTTGGAAACCATCCTTGAGAGTTTTGCCGAACAGGGGTTCAAACAGATCTTTCTGTCCGTCAATTACAAAGCGGAGATGATCCGCAATCACTTTGGCTCAGGAGATCGCTGGGGAGTGCAGGTAGAATATTTACACGAAGGCCCTCGTCTCGGTACTGCGGGCGCATTGTCCCTTCTGCCGGAACGGCCGGCTGCTCCAGTGGTCGTCATGAACGGCGATCTGTTGACGCGCCCGAACTTTGAAAATATCTTGCAGTTTCATCTGGCTCAGGGCGCCGTTGCCACCATGGTCGTTCGCGAATATGATTTCCAGGTGCCGTACGGCGTGGTTCGGCTCAATGGCACACGGATTGAAAGCATCGAAGAGAAACCGGTACAGGAGTTTTTCGTCAATGCCGGTATTTATGTGCTGTCGCCGGAAGTGTTTGAGTACCTGCCCGCAGGGACATCTTTTGATATGCCGGTTCTGTTCGAGCACTTGGTTGCTGCCGGCAAGACCGTTGCCGCCTATCCCTTGCTGGAATACTGGTTGGATATCGGGCGACTGGATGATTTCGAACGGGCGCAGCGAGAATGGGTCAAAGATAAGGCATGAGAGCCTTGGTGCTTGGCTACGGGTCTATCGGCGCCCGGCATGCTCGTTTATTGGGCGAGGCAAAGTGTTCCGTGGCTGTGCTGAGCCGCCGCTCGATCGATGTGACCCCCTGCTATTCGGAGTTATCCCACGCCCTTTCCGACTGGGAACCGGAGTATGTGGTGGTGGCAGAGCGAACGAGTGAGCACCGTCCCACGCTCGATGGGTTGATTCATTATGGATTTCGGGGACGGGTATTAGTTGAAAAGCCTCTCTTCGATCGTGTCGTGCCGCTTCCCCCTCATAACTTTTCAGTCGCCGCCGTCGCGTACAATCTCCGCTGTCATCCTTTGTTAGTCAGGTTAAAGTCACTACTGGAAGCCGCGGGCGGTTTGGTTGCGGTGAATGTGTATGTTGGGTCATATCTCCCAGCGTGGCGACCGAATAGAGACTATCGCCAAAGCTATTCTGCGAGCAGGGAACAGGGGGGTGGTGCCTTGCGGGATCTCAGTCACGAAATAGATTATACGCAGTGGCTATTCGGCTCATGGCGCCGTCTGACGGCTTCGGGCGGTCACGTGAGTGATTTGGATATTGATAGCGACGATGCCTATACTCTGCTCATGGAGACTCAGCGGTGCCCATTGATTACAATCCATTTGAATTGTCTTGATCGCGTTCTCCATCGGGAGATCATCGTGCATACGAATCGGCATTCAATCCGGGTCGATTTGATCAAGAACACGATTCTGATTGATGGAGACCAGGAAGCAGTCAGTGTCGCACAAGATGATACCTACCGGGCCGAGCATCACGCTATGTTAACAGGCGAAGTGAAGGAACTCTGCACGTTGGAGGAGGGGTTGGAAACGGTTCTGACCATTGAAGCGGCAGAGCGGGCCGCCGCCTCTCACGTTTGGATAGCCCGATGAGGCGAATCTGTACGATCTGCGCTCGGGGAGGCTCCAAGGGTGTTAAGAATAAAAACATTCGAAATCTTATGGAGAAGCCTCTGATTGTGTATACGCTCGAACAGGCGCAGGCCAGTCAGTTATTCGAGATGATTGCAGTCAGTAGTGATTCATCAGAGATTCTCGATCTGGGGCGACGGTATGGCGCGGATCTCCTCGTCAAGCGGCCGGCGGAGTTAGCGACCGACACGGCAGCGAAACTTCCGGTGATTCGACATTGCGTGGAGGAGGCGGAGCGGATCGCTGGGAAGACATTTGATTGCATCGTTGATCTTGATGTGACCTCCCCGCTGCGATTCGTAGAAGACATACAAGGAGCCGTCGGTCTCTTAGAGAAAGAACAGGTCGCCAATGTCATCACGGGGGCTCCGGCTCACCGCTCGCCATACTTTAACCTGGTGGAGTTGGGAAATGACGGTGTTGTGAGACTTTCAAAGTCGCTCGAAAAACCCATCGTGCGCCGCCAGGATTCTCCGCAGTGCTTCGATATGAATGCATCAATTTACGTGTGGCGACGGGCAGCGCTGTTTGAATCTTCGAGGATCTTTAATGCTGATACCCGCTTGTTTGTGATGCCGAAGGAGCGATCGATTGACATCGACGATGAACTGGATTTCGAGTTTGTCGAGTTTTTGATGCAGAGGCGATGTGCCCCATGAGCGAGTTGTCGTATCGAAAGCCGTATGCTTTAGAGGGAAAGATTGCGGTTGTGACCGGTGGAGCCGGCATTCTTGGCCAGCACTTCTGCTCGGGGCTGGCGGAGTCTGGCGCCAGAGTCGCGATTGTCGATGTGCTTGAGGCCAAGGCCAAGGCATTGGCCGGAGAGCTGGCTGACCGGTACAAGGCCGACGTGATCGGCATCGGGTGTGATGTGTCGAGTCCAGCATCAGTGCGCGAGATGGTTCAGTGTGTGGTCGCAGAATTTGGAGAGCTTAATGTGCTCCACAATAATGCGGCGGCAAAGTCCGACGATCTGGATGCGTTCTTCGCACCCTTTGAAGAATACAATCTCGACCAGTGGCGCAAGATCATGGCAGTCAATTTGGACGGGATGTTTCTGGTTGCGCAAGCTGTGGGGAAGCAAATGGTGGCGCAGGGGAAAGGCGGCAGTGTGATCCAGACGGCGTCCATCTACGGTCTGATGGCGCCCGACCACCGGATTTACGAAGGGTCGTCGTACCGTGAGCGCGCCATCAATACGCCTGCAGTGTACAGTGCGTCCAAAGCCGCTGTAATCGGGTTAACCAAATACCTCGCCACGTACTGGGCCGATAAGGGGATTCGGGTGAACACGCTGACTCCAGGGGGCACGGAAAGCGGGCAGAACGAGGAATTCAATCGTCGTTACTCGGCCCGTGTTCCGATGAACCGGATGGCGGCTGCGCACGAGATGGTCGGCGCACTACTGTACCTTGCCTCGGATGCGTCAAGTTATGTGACGGGCCAAAACATCATTGTAGACGGTGGTTTAAGTGCGTGGTAGTTCGGTATAGCTATTTATTTTGTCGTAAGAGAAAGCGTCGTGACCAATGAGCGTAGAGAATCTGCTGCCCTACCCGCATCGCCGTCCATTCGATATTGAGCCATTCCGGAAAGGTAGCGGTTCAGGTGAGCCGCGCTATGGCCTTCCAGCAGAGATCGCCTTCTGTAAGAGCTGTGTCATTTCAAATCAAAGGCCGAACTCCGCTGTTGAATATGTTCATACAAAGGATAGCAAGAAGAAGACCATCCACTTCGACGAGCATGGTGTATGCGATGCCTGTCGAGTTGCTGAGCACAAGAAAGAGATCAATTGGCTCGAACGAGAGGATCAATTAAAAGCCCTGTGTGATCGCCACAGGAGCAAGAGTGGATCGTATGATTGCATTGTGCCGGGGTCAGGCGGGAAAGACAGTTTCTACGCGGCGCACCTCTTGAAGTACAAGTATGGCATGCACCCGCTTACGGTGACGTGGGCGCCGCATGTCTATACCGATTGGGGATGGAAGAATTTCCAAAGTTGGATTCACGCTGGATTCGACAATCTCTTGTGTACTCCCAACGGGCGGGTGCATCGCCTGCTAACCAGGCTGGCGGTAGAGAATTTGTTCCATCCTTTCCAGGCCTTCATGTTTGGGCAAAAGGCCTTGGCGCCGAAGATGGCGATTCTGCATAAGATCCCGCTCGTGTTTTATGGCGAAAATGAAGCGGAGTATGGCAATCCGATTGCCGATTCGAGCGTTGCCAAACGAGATTGGTCATATTTTACGGCCCAAGATCGATGTCAAATCTATCTTGGGGGCACCTCGATTGCAGCCCTCCAAGAGCAATTCGGTGTGGATACGCATGAGTTGCAACCCTATCTGCCCCCCGATCCAGGGCAGATCCAGGAGCAGAAAATCGAAGTGCACTATCTCGGGTACTATCTGAAATGGCATCCGCAGGCGTGTTACTACTACGCGGTCGAGCAGGGCGGTTTTCAGGCTTCCCCGGAACGGACGGCGGGAACGTATAGCAAATATAACAGCATCGATGACCGCATCGATGACTTTCACTACTACACCACCTACGTGAAGTTCGGGATCGGTCGAGCCACCTATGATGCTGCGCAGGAGATCCGGTCGGGTGACATTAATCGGGAGGAGGGAGTCGCCCTCGTCAGGCGGTTCGACGGCGAATTCCCTGAGCGGTTTGCCGATGAGATCTTCCGCTACTTGAGCATCCCTTCGAAAGAGTTTCCCGAGGCGTCAAAGATGTTTGAGCAGCCGGTTATGGATCGTGCCTATTTCATGCATCTCGCCGATACCTTTCGTTCGCCGCATCTGTGGAAGCATGAAAACGGCGAATGGAAACTGCGACAGACGGTCTGGCATCGGTAAGACGAACGATGTCTCCTATCCGTCTGATTGCTCGCCTCGATATCAAGGGGCCGAATCTTATCAAAGGGGTCCATCTCGAAGGACTTCGTGTTGTCGGTGACCCGCGGGAGTTTGCTCGCCGCTATTATGAAGCCGGTGTTGATGAACTCATTTATATGGATGTTGTCGCGAGTCTGTATGGCCGGAACAGTCTGCACGAGATTGTTCGACGTACCGCGCACGACGTATTTGTTCCCTTGACTGTCGGCGGCGGATTGCGGTCGGTGGACGATGTGAAGGAGATTTTGCGAGCGGGTGCGGACAAAGTGGCGATCAATACCGCAGCCGTGGCCCGGCCGGAACTGATTACGGACGTCTCTCATCGCTTCGGGTCGCAAGCGATGGTGTTGTCGATCGAAGCGAAGCAAGTGGCTGTCAGTAAATGGGAAGCCTATACGGATAATGGGCGTGAGCGAACAGGCTTGGATGTGCTTGAGTGGGTGCGGCGCGGAGTTGAGTTGGGCGCCGGCGAAGTGCTGGTGACTTCTGTGGATCGGGAGGGCACTCGTAGGGGGTTTGATTTGGACCTCATCCGCCGAGTCAGTCAAGCCGTTTCGGTTCCGGTAATCGCGAGCGGTGGTATGGGCTCAATAGAGGATCTGGTCGCTGCCGTTCATGTAGGCTGTGCTGATGCGGTGGCCATGGCGGATGTGCTTCACTATGAGCGCTTGAGTCTCGGAGAAATCCGGCAGGTGGCTTTAGCAGCCGGACTCTCGGTGCGAAAGATTGAGCCATGAGTTCCAAGGTTATGTTGATGGATTACGGTATGTGCAACCTGCTGAGTGTGGCGCGTGCCTTTGAGCATTGCGGTGCTGACGTCGAGATGACGGAAGATCCCAGTGTTGCCGTGAGGGCTGAGAAATTGGTTGTGCCGGGCGTCGGGGCCTTCCGGGACAGTATTGATGAGGTAGAGAAGAGAGGTTTTGGAGATGCGATCAGGCGTTTTGTTGACGCCGGACGGCCGCTTCTCGGCATTTGTGTGGGGATGCAGATGCTGTTTGAGACGAGTGAGGAGTTTGGCGATCACCCGGGATTGGGAGTGTTCGCTGGACGTGTCGCGGCCATTCCGAGAGTTAACACCGACGGAGCACTGCAGAGAGTACCGCATATCGGTTGGAACCATCTTATGATGCCTGAAGCCGGGCGAAGCTGGCGGGGAAGCATTCTTGATGGATTTGAAGGGACGCATCCGGCATTTTATTTTGTACATTCTTATTCGGCGGTGCCAGCCGATCCTGCTATCCGCCTTGCGGATGTTCTCTATGGGGGACATCGGATTTGTGCTGCCGTCCAGAGAGAGAATGTCATGGCAACCCAGTTCCATCCGGAGCGCAGCGGGAAGTTGGGGCTGAGCCTAGTGCGCCGATTCATCGCACTGTAGTCTGAGGCTGGGCCAAAGGCTCAGGTGATCAGGGCAGATAGAGACCGGGATAATGCTCCTTAGTGAATCAGAGTCGTGTGTGACGGAGGTGTGGTTGAAATACCTATCTGGTGCGGCGTATTTTCGTGAGCAAATAGCGGTGATTTATGTGCCAAACTCCCGAATAGAAATGTGGGGGAGATATGTCCGATCTTTTTCGAATTGACAGCCATAAACTCATTTTCCATCCTGGCCGGGTTGCACAATTCCTTGAGGCGGGGGACGAGTGGGGAAAAGCCAAGAGTGTGTACCCCATCTATGTCGAGATGTCTCCCGTCGGAGCATGCAACCATCGGTGTACCTTTTGTGCGGTCGATTACATCGGGTATCAAAGCCGAATGTTGGACGCCGATATGTTGGCCGAGCGCTTGTCTGAGATGGGCCGACTTGGGGTCAAGAGCATCATGTATGCGGGAGAGGGCGAGCCGCTCTTGCACAAGAAGATCAATGAAATTGTAAAGTCTACAAAAGACGCAGGGATCGATGTGGCGTTTACCACCAACGCTACGGTGTTTAACGATTCTTTCATCGAGGAATCGCTGCCGAGGACATCGTGGATCAAGGTGTCGCTCAATGCCGGGGTCGCGGCGACCTATGCGAACATTCATCAAACCCATGAACGTGATTTCGATCGTGTGATCACCAACCTCAAGCGTGCCATAACATCTCGGGAAGAGCGAGGACTGAACTGCAATATCGGAGTTCAGTCTTTGTTGCTCCCGGAGAATGCGGGGGAGATGGAAACATTGGCTCGTATATGCAGAGACGATATTGGCTTGGACTACTTGGTGGTCAAGCCGTATTCTCAGCATTTGTATAGCGAAACGCATCTCTATGAGAATGTCGATTATAGTGCGTATCTGACCATGGCTGAGTCGTTGGCTAAGCTCAATACCGACAAGTTTCACGTCGTGTTCCGTGAGAAGACCATGAAGAAATATATGGAAGATGAGGGGGGGCGCTATAAAAAATGCAACGCCACTCCGTTCTTCTGGGCCTACGTCATGGCCGACGGTGCGGTGTACGGGTGTAGTGCGTACCTCTTGGACAAACGATTTGAGTATGGCAATTTAAACGAGAAGTCTTTTCAGGACATCTGGGAAGGCAGCAGCCGGCAGGCCAACTTTCATTTCGTGAGAAACGATCTGAACATCCATGAATGTAGAAAAAATTGCAGAATGGATGAAGTGAACCGCTACCTTTTCCAGATGCGCGAAGGTCTTGTCGACCATGTCAATTTCATCTAACACAGCCGTAGACTTTATATGAAAACTCTTGTCACGGGCGGTGCCGGATTCATCGGAAGCCATTTGTCGGAATTGTTGATCGCGAAGGGGCACGAGGTCCTAGCCGTCGATAACTTGGCTTCAGGCCGACTCGAGAATTTGAAGGGGGTCGTCAGTCACCCCCGATTCACATTTGCGCAGGCTGATATTCGCGAGCCGTCGGTTCTCCAGCCGTTATTTGAAGGGGTCGATTGGGTGTTTCATCTTGCGGGCTTGGCCGATATTGTTCCGTCGATTGAAATGCCTGCTCAATATTACAGTACGAATGTCTCCGGTACGTTTAATGTTCTCGAGTGCGCCCGTAGCAGCGGCGTAAAGCGGTTCCTGTATGCTGCGTCGTCATCGAGTTATGGCATTCCAGCACTGTACCCGACTCCGGAGTCCTCGCCGATTCAGCCGCACTATCCTTATGCGCTGACGAAATACATGGGAGAGGAACTCGTCCTCCACTGGGCGAAGGTCTACAAGTTTCCCACTGTCTCATTGAGACTGTTCAACGTATTCGGAACCCGTTCGCGTACGACCGGAGCTTATGGGGCAGTCTTCGGAGTGTTTCTGGCACAAAAGCTAAACGGGCGTCCATTTACCGTGGTTGGTGATGGCACTCAGACAAGAGACTTTACCTATGTGACCGATGTGGCCGAGGCCTTTCTGTGCGCGGCGCAATCGAGTGTGTCCGGTGAAGCAATGAATGTCGGGAGCGGAAATCATTACAGCGTAAACCGGCTGGTCGAGTTGCTGGGAGGCGCTGTTGAATTTATTCCGAAGCGACCGGGAGAGCCTGATTGCACCTATGCCGACGTAGAAAAAATTAAGAGGCTGCTTGGCTGGATGCCCCGTGTCTCGTTTGAGGAGGGAGTGCGATTGATGCTGGAGAGAATGACTGACTGGAAAGACGCCCCGGTGTGGAATCCCTCTACCATCGATCGGGCCACCGCAACCTGGTTCCATTATCTGGGAGATGCGAAGTCGTGATACCTGCTACGAAGAATCTTTCCCTGGACTTCTGTGTGGCTGAATTCGGCGCATTGCTTGGTCGCTCAGAAATCACCGGAAAGAACGGGGCCGCGTTAGGGATAGAGCCGGGAATGGCGGCTGCTATGCAACTGCTTGGACAAGCACGAAAAGGCAAGCATAGCGTGTATGTGATCGGCAACGGAGGAAGTGCCTCTATCGCAAGTCATACGGTAAACGATTTCGTCAATGTCGCGAAGTTGCGGGCCTATACTCTGCACGACTCCTCGCTCCTGACGTGCATGGCCAACGACTACGGATATGAGAATGCGTTTGCCCGCATACTCTCGGAAGTCGCGAGTCCCAAAGATGTGCTCATTGCGGTGAGTAGCTCCGGGAATTCGAAGAATATCCGCAATGCGGCTGTGCAGGCGGCGACCGGTGGAATGTTTGTCGTGACGTTCAGCGGATTTGCGCCTGATAATCCGTTACGATCACTCGGTGATATCAATGTGTGGCTGGATTCACGAAGTTACGGCCAGGTGGAGATTGGACACCAGTTTATTTTGCACAATCTGGCGGATCGGTTCGGGGTCAGTGGCGGAGAGTTGGCGAGGTCATGACCACTCACAAGATCATCAGCGTCAAAGAACTTGCCGAGCGCTCGCGGCGGTTACGAGCGGAAGGGAAGTGCGTGGTCCTCTGTCACGGCACCTTTGATCTGATGCACACGGGGCACATTCGGTACCTGCAACGAGCGAAGCAGGAAGGCAACGTGTTGTTCGTGACGGTGACCGGTGATGCGTTCGTCAATAAGGGGCCAGGGCGCCCTGTGTTCAGTGAGCATTTGCGCGCGGAAAATATTGCCGCACTGGCCTGTGTGGACTTTGTGGCGATCAATCACGCTGTGGCGGCGGTCGAAGCGTTACACGACATTCGACCGAACATCTATGCGAAAGGGAGTGACTATCGTTCGCACGGCGATGACGTGACCGGAAACATTGCGCGGGAGCAGGAAGCGGTCGAAGCCCACGGCGGCCATATTTTCTATACCGACGAGATTACTTTCAGCTCAAGTAATTTACTGAATGAGCACTTCAATGTGTTCTCTCCTGAAACGAAGGAGTTTCTGCAAAGCTTTCGAAGCCGTTGGT
>SXGU01365142.1_pt1 | contig 17496 bp, 11 predicted proteins | sample 3174531 | NCBI WGS metagenome assembly SXGU01 (sample SAMN11356863, study PRJNA531348) | freshwater metagenome | isolation source: freshwater sample F1-140 | place: China: Fuxian Lake, Yuxi | collected 2017-12-25 | reverse complement strand
TCGCATCGGTGGGATGGGCGTCACGGCTATTCATCTGATACACCGGCAGTACTTCGGTGGGTTCCGCAGGGTACCGAGGATCATCCAAGAGACCCTGGACCGCGTTGCCGGGAATGTTAAACCAGGCGGCAAAACGCAACACGCCTTCCTTGGTCAACAAGTAGGAGTAGAACACCGCTTGGCTGCCGGCAGCGATGGGGTTCTTCGACGTATCCACCACACCTTTAACTGCAACCGTGTACTTGGTCGCGCCCGGGGTTTGGGCGGCTGTGGTCAGCGTGACCACTTTCTTTTTGTAAGTGGCCGCTGTGATATTCAGGGCCGGCGTGATGGTGTAATTCGCCAAGGTCGTCGCCGCGGTGGCATCCACTTCTTCGGAGAACGTGATGTTCAATGTCGTGAAACTGCCAGTCGCAGCCGCAGAAACGATGGTCGGCGCGGTGACGTCGGTCGGATCGGTTCCGGCTTTGTACTCATCCACGTTGCTCACGCCATCTTTGTCGAAATCCAAAGCGGCGTCTGACTTATTGTTCGGATTGAAGCCCTTGGACACCTCGTATTCATCGGGCATACCGTCGCCGTCAGCGTCGCCAACCACTGCACCGAGCAGGTCACTCAGAGATTTGCCCATCAGTTGCTTGATTTCAGCTTCCGTGAGGACACGATTCCAAATGGCGACGTCGTCAATCAGACCATTCCAGGAGCGGTTGCCGGTGTCGGGATTGTCACCAATTTTGACACGCTTATTATTGTTTCCCAAATTGGGAGCATTGGCATTTTGGGTGTAAATGACACCATCGATATACAGCGCGGTACCAAAGTTAACGGCGTCCTTGTCGCTGATCGCGGCAAAATGATGCCACTGATCATCATTGACGGCAGCGCCCGCTGGGCCTTCACCGGTCCCGCCGGCGTGGGCAAAACCAGTTTCACCACCGCGGCGATGCACGCGCCAATTGCTGCCTTCGCCTTGCGCGATCAAGGCCTGCCAGGATTTGTCGAATCCTCCAACCTTGAACCAACCTGCGACTGACATGCTTTCGCCCTGAAAGGAGAGATCACCGGGTTCACCGCCGCTGATTTCCACGAACTGATCACCACCGTCCAGAGATAACGCCTTACCGAAACCAGGCCTGCCGTTGACAAAGGCGATCGGAGCGGTTCCTTGTTCGGTGCCGTCAAACTTCACCGAACCACCGGCGGTATCCTTCAAATTTCCTTCGAAGTCCCAATAGGTCTTGAGACCGTTCGCCAAGGAGGGTTTTTCACCCACGGGATCGCCGCCGAAGTACTCGATCTCGTTGACCTGGTGCAGATTGGCCGGGGTATCAAAAGCAATGTAGCGAATGAATGAATAGCCAGGTGAGCGGGAGGGCAGTGTGAACTTGACGACTTGGTTACGCGCATCCCAAGGGACCGTTGTGTCAACAAAACGATAGATGTCGGTCCACGAGGTCCCGTTGTTAGAACCCTGGATGGCCCAATCCACGGGATCACGGCCCGGGGTGTCATTTCCCGAGGTGACCGTGAAATGGGTGATGCTTACTTGCTTCTTGAACTCGACGGCAACCCACACCGGAGCATCGGCCGTCGGATCATCGCAGCACCACTTGTCATTACCGCCACCGACCTTGTGGTCGAAGATGTTAAACGAATTCTCGCCGCCCTGGAAGTCCGGTTCGTGGCTGGAAGTAATGTTCTTCCAATTCCAACTCGGGTCCGTCGCCGCGCCCAATTCATCCAGACCGTCGCCCTCGGGATCGGTCAGTGGTTTTCCCAACAACGATTCGGTACCAGTGCCGAGGATTTCCACCTTGACATTCGGCGTAGTGGTTTGGGCATTTAGGTTCAAACCCAACAAGAGTGGCACAGGTGCCAACGCCTTGAGGATTTGCCTAGCCCACAATTTCGTTTGTGTGCTCATAAGTTATCCGATTTCAGACCATCAGTGTTTTGTGTTTATCCACGACTACCAATGCCCACTCAGCGACACGAGCGCACGAGGGTTGTTGGTTTGGATGCAGACGAATTGAGCTTTTAGAAGGAAGGTTTTCAAGGAGAAAGTGGCGGAAGCGAACTCTCGGCCCTTCTTTAAGCTGTCGGATGTCCAGAGATGCTGGGCCTCCACACTCTTTGGAGCGTCAGAAGCCTTCTGCCAATTTTTCTACGTCCTCTGGTTTCACCCAACATCCCCAAAAAGCGGTGGAGGGCCGTGCTCCAAAAGCTCGGAACCACGGAGCTCACGGAGTTCGCGCATACAAAGCGAAGAACGGTCCACTTCCCACTCCCTCCGTGTCCTGCGCGCTCTCCGCGGTTTCACCGGTCTTACATCAGAAAATCATTGCAATCAAAAGCGGCAGAGGTCTGCCGCGCTCCAAATCATCTCCATAACACTGCACTCTTCGGCAACTTGGAGAGACGCCCGAACCGGCAATCATCCCCGTGAATTTTCGGCCTCGAACTGAGTTAACGCCGCTTTTAATGCCTCGCGCGAATGCGCCTGATGAAGGGCCTCCATGGCCCGAGTAGCCAACTGATCACAGCGCTCATTCTCGCGATGCCCGGCATGCCCTTTAAGCCAGCGCCAATCGATCCGATGACGCAGCGCTTGTTCGTCCAATGCCTGCCATAAGTCCCGATTCTTCACTGGCTCCCGGCTCGCGGTCTTCCACCCGTTGCGTTTCCATCCTTGGATCCATTTGGTGATGCCGTTGCGGAGGTATTCCGAGTCGGTGTAAAGCTCCACCTCGCACGGGCGGTTGAGAATCCGCAACGATTGAATGGCGGCGCAAAGTTCCATCCGATTATTGGTGGTGGCTAACTCACTTCCAGTGATCTCATGGCGATGGCGCCCGCTGACCAGTACGGCGGCCCAAGCGCCTGGGCCTGGATTACCCTGGCAGCCACCGTCGGTGTGGATGGTGACCGACGGCCGCTCCGATACACGTTCGCTCACAGGACGACTTCGGTGCCCACGCCTTCGTCGGTAAAGATTTCGAGCAACACGGCATGGGGAATCCGGCCGTCCACGAGTGAAACCTTGGCGACGCCGGCTTGGATGGCGGCGACCGCGCTATCGACCTTTGGGATCATGCCCTTGTCAACAATACCTGCGGCTTTGAGGCCTGGCACCTCGGAGATTTCGAGGTGCGTGATCAAGGTGGATGGATCCTTGGGATCGCGCATCAGTCCAGGCACATCGGACATGAACACCAAACGATGCGCCTTGAGAGCAATCGCGGCCATCGCCGCGGCGACATCGGCATTGCAGTTGTAGACATGGCCATCGTCACCCAGAGCGGTCGGGCTGATGACTGGGGTGACCCCCATCGAAATGCAGTCCAACAATTGCCCTATATTCACCGAAACGACGTCCCCCACATATCCCAAGTCCAACGGTTGGCCATCGTTTCCAAGGATCTTCGCCGGGCGACATCGAAAGACTTCCGTACCTGCAAACCCTTTAGCCACACCGCCGAGGGAATTGATGGCAGCCACGATCTCTGGATTGATTTCGCGAGACAGAACCTGGTCCACGATATTGACCGTGGCCGCGTCCGTGACGCGCTGGCCTTGCAGAAAATTGGCCTTGAGGCCGGCTTTTTCCATGGCGCGCGTGATGGCTTTGCCACCGCCATGGACCACGACCGGGTTGATTTCGACGGCTTCGAGAAAGACAATGTCTCGCGCGACGCCGTTGCGAATGGCGGGATCGGGGGAATCCATAAACGACCCACCGTATTTCACGACGAAGGTGGCTCCGCTGAATTTTTGAATGTAGGGCAGCGCTTCAAGCAGCATGGCTGCCTTGGAAATCAGGTCTTGCATGGGAGAATCGGGAGAGGCACTCAGGGAGTTCGTTCAACCGCCGAGCGACGTGGGGTCTGTGACATCGCCTTTATTGAAATCGACATAATGTTCCGTGAGATCCGCCGCGTACATGATGGCCGAGGCTTTGCCGAGGTTGAGTCGAATGTGGAGATCGAACTCTGTTGGGGCAACTGCCGCGCATAATTCCTTGAACGTGGCGCTTGTGGGTTGGCCACGACGAAGGCTCCACAAAATCTGGCGACTCCCGGCCGCGCTGTAACCGATGTCCACCTTGCTTTCAACGATCCGAGCGGCGCTGTAACCCAGCGCGTCGATGATTCGTCCCCAATTCGGATCACCACCGTGCCAGCTGGTTTTCACCAGCGCACTGTTGGCTACTGCCCGTGCAGCGGCATCGGCATCGGCAAACGTTTCAGCACCGCTCACCCGAACAGTGACAACGCGGTGCACACCCTCGCCATCGCGCACGATCATTTTGGCGAGCTCGAGACAGACAAGATTCAGAGCGGCCTGGAAGGTGGCCAAATCGCGAGCCCGAATCGGTGGCTTGGCGCGAGGAGTGCCTGCGCTCAGCCGTTCGTTGCCCGCCACCCCGTTGGCCAGCAGGAGCACGGTGTCATTGGTGCTCATGTCGCCATCCACGGTGATCCGGTTGAAGCTGTTTGCCACAGCTTCCTGCAATGCGGCTCGGAGCACGCGAGCTTCAATGGCAGCGTCGGTGGTCAAGAATGCCAGCATGGTCGCGTGTAATCCCGCCGGGGCCGCCGCTGGGCGCCCTCCAGTCACACTCATGCCGGGTTGGATCATGCCCGCCCCTTTGCAGATGCCCCCGAGTCGAACCGGGCGCCCCCCCAAACGAAACTCAATGGCGATCTGCTTCGGGCGCGAATCGCTGGTCATGATCGCCTCAGCCGCATGCGCCGCATGATCGGGAGTGCTCCCCAAAACCCCGGCGGCGGCCTCAATGCCTGAGCGAATATTCTCCATGGGCAAGGTCACGCCGATGCGGCCGGTGGAACCGACCAATGCCGCACCGTCGGGTAGATTTAGTGCCTTCTCGGCCAAGCGGACCATGGCGAGAGCGTCTTTCATTCCCTGACGCCCGGTACACGCGTTGGCGTTGCCAGAGTTGACCACCACGACCTGGGCTTGTCCCTTAGCCACGCGAGGCACACATACCTTGACGGGGGCGGCGCAAATCTGGTTGGTCGTGAACAGACCGGCTGCCGCGCATGGAACCGCGGAAACAATGAGTGCCATGTCTCGTTTGGGTCCTTTGTTGGAGCCCTTGCCCGTGCCCAACCGTTTGATGTCACAGAAGACACCACCTGCGCGGAAGCCCTGTGGCGCAACAATGGACCCTTCGACGGACTTGAACGTGAATTTCACTGGCGCTTTGAAACGCGGTTTAGGCAACGGTTGCAATCAGGAAATGAAACCATCTGACGGCGAACTCCGCACGACCCAGAGCGTCTCCACGGCAGGTTGACTCACCGGCAGACCCAATCTGGCGATCGCCCCGCGGCTACTTTTTGACGCTGCTGCGTTCCTTAACCCAATCCCAGTCGGTGGTTGGGATCGCCGGGAAGATGCCACCGGCACCGCCCCGCACGGTGGGTCGAATGGTGCCATCTGGCCCTTTCACAACCCATTTATGCGATTCCGTGTGGCCATCGACATACGTGAAATTGCCGGCACCATTGTGATAACTGGCCGGCAAATTACCCCACTTGGGCTCCTCTTCCAGGCGGTTCATGAAGAACCCGTCATTTAGGGTGTCCGGATGTTCATCCAAATAAACAAAGATGCCCGATGGATTGGGAACATCGGTTTCCTTAAAGAATTGGCGGAACGACGGATTAAACCGGTTGGTGAGCTCGCCGGGGTCACCGACCAGTGAGTTCATGGAAAAACTCCGGATGCGCGGGCCATTGTCCGCACGTGAACGATCGGCCGGACACTTGAAGACTGCCGCGGATTTCCCGAGATAACTGCCGAGCAAGGCCTCGGTCAGGAGGATTTGGTTGGTGTTGCCCTCGCTGTCGGTCCAGTCCTGGACATTATTGGCCCAGTTCTGCTTTCGCGATCGAGTCTCCCCGACGCCATGGTTATTCACGTAACGATCGGTATGGTCATCGGAATACAGCTGACCTCCCGTCTGGAGTTGGCGTGCATTATTAATACAAGCAATTCCCAAAGCGGTGCCTTTGGAGCGGGACAAGGCAGGCAGGAGCATTCCAGCGAGGATGGCGATGATCGCGATGACCACCAGTAATTCGATCAGGGTAAACGCGGCGTTGCGCATGCCCCTATGCTCTACTTCCCGGGCCGGTACCCAAGCTGTTTTTGTATCTTATCACGAATCGAGGTCGGCGTATTGCCTGGCAAGCCGCGGAGGGCACCGGCAATTCCGCTGACGTAGGCGGCTGCGGGCGAGGTGCCCGAAACCAAAAACGTCTGCCCGCCGTAACGCACCAGACTGGACCCGGGAGCCATCACATCCACGAACGAGCCGCGATTCGCGTACGGGGCCAACTCGCCGCGCTGATTTCCGGCAGTGACTGCTAGCACTTCGGGATAAGCTGCCGGAAACGTCGGAGAGGTCACCGGCGAGTTGCCAGCGGCGCCGATGAAAATCGCGCCATCCCGACTGGCATTGGAGATGATGGTATGCAGCCATGGGCTTTGCTCGTTGCTGCCCAGGCTCAAGTTAATGATCGTGGCGCCACCCGCGAGCGCGGCGTTAATCCCTCGAGCCACGTCCCAACTGGTCGTGGACTCGTTCGATCCATAGACATCCACCGGCAGGATTCGGACTGGCGAGTAGTCACTCTGGGTGTTCACCTGGGAGACACCTCTCAGAATCGTCTCAGCCATCGCCGTCCCATGAGAAACCTCGCCCGACGCCGTGGCACCATTGCCTAACTGGATGGATTTCAACAGGAACGCATCGTATTCCGGTCCCAGAGACTGCACCCCGGTATCAATCAACCCCACAATGATCCGGTCGCGATCTCCGACCACCTTGGGCTTGAGATTGATGGAAGGGGCTTGGCGCGCCGCCATCTGGGAGGCTTCATCCGGCGGGACAAAACGCAGATTGTTCTCAACCGAAGCCAGATCTTCCAGGCCTTGCAGGGTTTTACGAGCGGCATCAGCGGCTGCGTCGGTGGGAAACGTCAACCGCCACGCATTCAACGCCGCATTGTGGCCGGTGACTTTGCCGCCCAGCATCGCTGCCAGTTCGTCCACCCCGACCGCAGATCCCGGTTTCAGCGCCAGGATCAGTTCATTGCCAATCACACCCGGTTCTGACTCATTTCCAGCGGCGATGGCTTGAGTCGCGGACTCGACTTGTGTCCGATAAATGTAAAGCTGGGGAATTCCATTCGTGCCAGGGATCAGATTAAAGCTGAGGTTGCCCAAGATCCGAGGCAATGCTTCCCCCACGGTCAATCCCTTAAAGGCAGTTGAAACCTGGTTATCGGTGCCCGGCTCGCAATACACCTGCCAACCGGTGACTCGTGCCAACCGCGATAATGTTTGAGTGAGGGAGGCCTTCTGAACTCGCGCATCCAGGCGGCCCGTTTTGGCGTCCCAGGTCAACACCGGCTTGGGCTCGGCTGCCCCCCAGGCCATCAGAACTCCGCTGAGTAGGGCGAGAAGTTGGAGCAGAGGGTGTTTCATGTGGACGGCCGCGAGCAGGATAGCAGGATTCAGCCTTAAGGCGAACGAACTTGTTGGTTTGGAGCGACTCGAACCCGGGTAACTTGGTCAGGCTCATGAATTCCAATTCCTCCTGTTTGTGTCATCGTTATTAGCACCAGATATGGCATACCCAGGCGGGCAAAAAAGTTCCGTCGTTTCTCGATTCGCAGCTTGTTTCCGGCCAATAGCCGGTTAATTTTGTGGTGTTATGGCTGCGATCCAGTCCAACCGACCATTCGTTCTCCCGCGCCGAAACTTTCTTCGGGGGGTAGGCACATTGATGTCGCTCCCATTTCTGGAATCGTTGGCTCCAGTCCATGGCTTGGCGGAGGGGACCGGCGCTAACTCCCTCACGAGCGGGGTGATTCCTCGCCGCACGGCGTTCATTTATGTGCCCAATGGCGCCAACATGGCCGACTGGACTCCCAAGACGGAGGGTACTGGCTACGAGCTGCCTCCCAGCCTGACACCCCTCCAAGATTTCAAGTCCGAGTTCAATATCCTGACGGGTCTCACCCATGACGCAGGTCGAGCCAAGTCGGACGGCGCCGGCGACCACGCACGAGCCTCCGCCACTTGGCTCACCTCCAGTCGGATTCGCAAGACCAACGGAGTCGACATCAAAGCCGGAATCTCCGCCGACCAAGTGGTCGCGAATCGCCTGGGGCAACTGACACGCTTCGCGTCGTTAGAGCTGGGCTGCGATCGCAGTCAACTCTCGGGCAATTGCGATTCGGGATATTCCTGCGCTTATTCGTACAACATCGCCTGGAAGACCGAGTCCACGCCGATGCCTCCCGAGGTGGATCCGCGCTTGGCGTTCGAACGCTTATTCACCAGCGGCGACCCCTCCGAGTCAGTCAAAGCCCGCGCCCGACGCGAACGTTATCAGAAGAGCGTCCTCGATTTTGTGCTCGAAGATGCCCGTCAGTTGCAGCAGCAACTCGGGCGCACCGACCAACGCAAATTGGATGAGTATTTGACCGCCGTCAGAGATCTGGAACGGCGTATAGAGACCGCGCACCACGCCAACCTGCAATTACCGGCGACGGACAAACCCACCGGCATTCCAAACAAGTTCGCGGAACACGCCCGCCTAATGTTCGACATCATGGTGCTGGCTTTCCAGACGGATACCACTCGAGTCGCGACCTTTGTGGTCCGTCACGATGGGTCAAACGAACCGTATCCCGAGGTGGGAGTGAAACAGGGTCACCACGACTTGTCACACCACGGCAAAGACCCCGAAAAACTTCAAAATCTATCCAAGATCAATCGGTTTCATGCGGAACAGTTCGCCTATTTTCTCCGAAAACTGAAAGAAACCAAAGAAGGCAGCGGCTCGCTCCTGGATAATTCGATGATCGTGTACGGCAGCGGCTTGGCGGATCCCGATCACCATGATCACGGCAATCTACCCATCCTCCTTGCAGGGCGTGGCGGTGGCACCATCACACCCGGACGCCACATCCGCTTCGAAAAAGACACGCCCATGGCCAATCTTTTCTTGAGTATGATGGACCGTGTGGGTGTTGAAGCTCCCAGATTTGGCGACAGCACAGGCAAGCTAGGCCGCCTTTCCGCCTGAGGGCGCCGCCTGAGAGTCGCTTTGAATTTGGCACGGATTGAGATTGGTTGCAGTGGTTGGTTGTCCGTGCTTTTGGAGACGAACAAACTACAAAACGGGTCGGGTTACCGACCCGTTCTTTCGTTCTCTCGGTGGCTTTCCGGCCCCAATCGGTCCACCGAATACACGCTTGCCGCAGACCCCACCCCGGCTCTAAATGAATTCGTTCCCGCTTGGCATCGTCAAGATTCGACCGCCCAACCGTTGCCGGGTATGGCAGCATGGCACACGCACAACTCGTAAATCAGCCTATCTATGAAGACTCCTATTGTCCTCGTCGCTGCGGTGATAACCGCCGCAATCTCTCTGCAGGCCGCCCCCAAAAAGGTCCTGCTAGTCACCGCCACCAAAGGCTTTCGACACAGCTCCATCCCCACCGCTGAAAATGTGATCACCACCCTCGGCGACACCACGGGATCTTATACCGTTGTCGATGTCGTCCGCGGCGGTCCCGAGGGCAAGGATGACGCAGAAGTCCGTCAGAAGATGACGATGGAAAAACTGGCAGGGGTGGATGCCGTCATTTTCGCGAACACGACGGGGGAACTGGATATCCCGGACAAGGACGGCTTCATCCAGTGGATCGAGAAAGGTCATGCCTTCATTGGAATGCATTCTTGCAGCGACACTTTCCACGGATACCGACCCTTCATCGAGACATTGGGTGGCGAGTTTCTCACCCACGGCCCACAGGTGACTGTCGACGCCTACAATCAGGATCCCAAACACCCCGCGACGCGTCATCTCGGTGCCATCTACACTGTCTTTGACGAAATCTACGAGTTTAAGTCCTTCGAACGCGCCAAAGTCCATGGTTTGCTGACACTCGACAAGCACCCCATCCACTGGACCCCCGGCGACCATCCGGTGTCCTGGGCCAAGGAAATCGGTCGCAATGGTAAAGTCTTCTACACCTCACTCGGCCACCGCGAGGACGTCTGGACCAGCCAGATGTATCAACAACACATCCTCGGTGGCATTCGATGGGCGTTGGGACTTGAGAAGGGGGAAGGCGCGCCCATCGATACCGCCAACAAATTGTCTGCCGCCGAAGCCAAGGAAGGGTTCAAATTGATTTTCGACGGCAAGACCATGAATGGATGGAAGTATCGTCGAAACGAAGGCAAACGCTCGTGGAGTGTTGAGAATGGCATGCTGGTCAACGCACTCGGCAAAGACGAACACGGCACGGATATCCACACCGAAGCCAAATATCGCGACTTCATCGCCCGCTACGAATTCCAGGTTCCTCCCGGAGCAAATTCCGGGTTCTACCTCCGCGGACGACATGAAATCCAAATCTTAGATGACGCCAAATCGGGCAAAGCCGAACTCGGCGGCAATGGCGCGATCTACAATGTCAAACCCGTTTCCCTCTTCGCCTCACGCAAGGCCGGCCAATGGCAGGAGGCCGAAGTGAAAATCGTCGGACAAAAGATCACCGTCATTCTGAACGGGGTGAAAGTGCACGATGCCGTGGATTGCCCTAAGGCTACAGGTGGACATCTGGATGAGGCGCTCGATCAACCAGGACCCATCCTCCTACAAGGAGATCATGGCTCTGTCGGGTTCCGAAACATTCGGATCAAGCAGCTGAACTAGGGGATCCTGATCCTAATCCAGATCCTAATTCAGCGGTCTTTGGACTTCACATAGCCGTTCGATCGAAACCAGGTCACGGCATCGATCAAGGCCTGCCGCGGCGGCGTCTGTGGCAGGCCTAATTCTTGGATGGCTTTCGCCGGGTTGAACCACATTTTGTAAGCCGCCATTTTGACCCCTGCCATAGGGGCTTTGGGTGGCCGTTTGGTCAACGCGGACATAGCCTCATTGCAAACCGCAGCCGCATAGGCGAGCGCATAGGGTACTTGGAATTTGGGCGCCAGAATACCCGTTGATTCCGCTAAGACATCCAGGGCTTCTTTCATGGTCCAATTCCCTTGAGCGTTTCCAAGAATGTAACGTTCCCCCACCCGTCCCCGTTCCGCTGCCAGGATATGGCCAATGGCCACATCTCGGACGTGGACCCAATTCAAACCGGTATCCAAATACGCGGGCATGGCTCGGTTCAAGAAGTCAACGATCACCTGTCCCGTTGGCGTCGGCTTCACATCGCGCGGCCCGATGGGTGCGCTTGGGTTGACGATCACGATCGGCAACCCCTGCCCGGCCAATTCGCGCGCCACCACTTCGCCGCGCCATTTCGAAAGTTTGTAGGGATTTTGCATCTGGGACTCGGCGACCGGCGTCGATTCGTCCGTTGGAAGAATTCCGCCGATCCGTGGAGGCTCTCCGGCCTGTGGAGGATTTGAGGTTAAACGCGGTAATCCGATGCATCCGACAGTGCTGGTGTAAACGATCCGGGAGCAACCCGCTTGTGATGCGGCGGTCAGGACATTGCGAGTGCCCTCGACATTGGCGCGAAACATCGGCGCGTAATCCGGCAACCAGAGGGAGTAACTGGCCGCTACGTGAAAGCACCACTGGCAGCCACGCATCGCTTGGACTAACGAGGGAACGGGATCGGTAATGTCGCCCTCGACCACATCGCACGGAGCTCCGACCAACCCGCGTCGATCCGCTCCTGGACGCAGCAGCGCCCGCACGGAATGACCTTGAGAGACCAGTTCATGAACGAGATTGGCCCCGATGAAACCCGAGGCACCGGTGACAAAGCATTGCACCCGTGTGTTGTAGCGGCCCGAAGCACCAGGCGGAATACTTCTTCGTCAATCGAATCAGGTTCCGCCATAGGGGAAGTGCACCGGAGCTGCGGATCGACTTCCTGATCAGACCGTTCGGGATGAATTGGGCAGAGAAACGCTTAGAATAAAATGCCAGGAGATGCGGCCAACAAGCGTTCGAAATCCCGCCGTCGCAAGCCGACGAGGTAATGAGTCAGTTTGAGTAGGTTCTCCCGGCAATTTAAGAATGGTGCGCGATACAGGGTTCGAACCTGTTACCCCTACCGTGTCAAGGTAGTGCTCTAACACTGAGCTAACCGCGCAAAAACCACAGAAACACGACTTTAGGAACGGGACGCGCTGAGGCAAGACTTTTATGCCCTGAATATTGGTCACACGGTCGAATGGGTATGGCACAAGACAGCCAACGGAGCTGACTAGGTCCAGCAGCGTCTGGATGGCGCGGGCACGGCATGCATTGACCCTTGGAGTCCAATTCATCAGTCCCCGACTCAAATAGCAGAAAACCCACCGGAACCGCCCCGCGAAACGGCAACAATTCTACAATCCTGCCGTGTCTTTGCTCAAGAGTCACATCGGCGTCACAATTTTGTCACACAAAGTGTTAACTATTACACAGAATAAAACCATGGAAACGGCCTCACGGTTCCATGGATTGGATATCGCTCATCATTTTGTAACACGCCATCCCTTTGAAACGATTTGCTACTCCTATCGCCGCTGCCCTGGCCTTAGCTCTGACGACTCCGGCGCCGCTACACGGTGGCGACGCAATGATCAAACTCCTCAAGGTCTTGAAAGACCTGGGATCCATAACCGAGAGCGAATACCAAATGCTCGTGGACGCTGCCCAAGCCGAAGCCAAAGCTGCCCCGGTGTCGGCAGTCCCTGCTCTCCCCCCAGCAGCCTCAGTTGCCGCCACCACCCCTTCAACTCCCGGCGCTAAAGACGCGCAGAAAGCGGCTGGCGCGAAAGCCGAATCGACCGCCAAACCGGATCCTGCTTTCGGGGATGCACTCAAACAGTCCTTGAAGGACAAGTGGTATGAACGATTCGGAGTGCGAGGGTATGCCCAACTACGCTACAGCCGCATCCTCGACAACGAAGGGGCCGATCTTTTTGTTCCCAATGACGGCTCCGTCAGCGAGACCAGCTCCTTCCTGATTCGCCGGGGCCGGGTCATCTTGAGTGGCGATGCCACGGAACGTCTGTTCGTCTACGCCCAGGCAGATCTGAACGGCTCTATCAGCACTGGCGATTTCGTCCTCAGCATGCGCGACTACTATGCGGATCTCGCCTTCGACAAGGACAAGGAATACCGCGTCCGCCTCGGGCAATCCAAAGTGCCCTTCGGTTGGGTCAACCTGCAATCGTCTCAAAATCGAGCCCCCGTGGAACGACCCGACGCGCTCAACAATGCCGTGGAGGGTGAACGCGACATCGGTGCGTTCTTTTACTGGGCGCCCAAGGAGACGCGGCAGATTTATCGCGATCTGGTTCGCTCCGGCCTCAAAGGATCCGGTGATTATGGAGTTGCTGGTGTCGGCGCCTATTCGGGCCAAGGCCTGAATCGACTGGACCTCAATGGCGAACCACATCTGGTCGCCCGCTTCAATTATCCTTGGAAACTTCAGAATGGTCAGTACATCGAAGCCGGCGTCCAGGGATATCACGGGAAGTTTGTGAGCCCGGTCAGTTCCATCAATCTCAACGGGACAAGCCTCACCCCAACACGCGCAGCCGATGGTGTGGTGGATCAGCGGGTCGGTGGCTCATTCATCTGGTATCCTCAACCTTTCGGCGTTGAAGCCGAATGGAATATCGGTCGCGGCCCTGAACTCAATCGATCCTCCGGCCGCATCGAAAGCGAACTGCTCCACGGCGGCTATGTCCAGATCGCGTATCGCATCGATAAGAACCACGGCGATTGGTATCCGTTCGCTCGCTGGCAATACTTCGACGGCGGACGCAAGTTCGCGTCCAATGCCCCGCATAGCCGCGTCCACGAATTCGATATCGGTTTGGAATGGCAACCCTGGACCGAATTTGAAGTCATGGTTTCGTACACCCATACCTTTGAACGCACCAACACACGGGTTTCGCCCTACAACGATTCCCAAGACTCCAATCGTCTGACATTCCAAGCTCAGTTCAACTTCTAGCACGAATCCGCAAGACTGTCGCCACGGGCCCCAAGGCAACACTGCCCTGGGGCCCTTCTGATTTAGAAATGTCCAAAGAAACCTTAAGGGCTCGTCATCCGTCTTAAAGGCCATGACAAGTGATGACACTTCGATCGAGCCCTCGGGCAATAGCTTGAATTCATCCACGCTGCGCGTGCCCACGTTTTGGAGAGTCACCTTCTTGATCCTGGCACTCGAGGTCTGTTGCCAGATCCCAATTCGCTCCCAGGCTGCCCCACCTTCGATAGATCCGTTCACCGGTCTATCCTCTGACTTTTTCGGACTCACCAACATCTGGGATCTCCACCTAACACTCTCAAAAACGGCCTGGGAAAGCATGGAGGCAGCCCAACGCCGTGCTGAACCGCTGGAAGAGGGGCCGAGAGGGCCTGGCCCCGGTGGATTCGAATTTCCGTGGGCCACCGGCTCAGTCCAATTCCGTGGGAATGTCCTAACCAACGTGTCCGTGCGCTTCAAGGGAAACAGTTCCTACAATGGCTCGCGAAATTCATATAAACGGCCCTTCAAACTCGACTTTGACCGTCAAGTGGTCGGCCGACGGTTCTTCGGTTTGGAAGAGCTGTTCCTCAGCAACAATATCAACGAGCTGGCTCACCTCCGCGAACCGCTGGCTTACGCCGTTTTTCGAAGCGCAGGAATCGCAGCGCCTCGCACGGCGTTTGTCCGGCTCACTCTGACCATTCCAGGCGACTTCGAGGATCGCTACCTCGGGCTATACACCGCGGTGGAAGCTGTCGAGGGAGATTTTCTCCAGCACCACTTCGGCGATCGAAAAGGGCTGCTGGTGAAACCTGAAAGGGTCCGAGGACTGGATTACTTGGGTGCCGATTGGCGCGCCTACACGAACCGCTATGAGGTCAAAAGCCAATTCCAAGAACGAGACGCCAACCGGATCGTCAACCTCATGCGCGTGATTCAACAAACTTCAGATGAGGAATTCGAAGCACGAATCGCTGAAGTTCTTGATCTGGATGCCACACTGCGCTTCATCGCGCTCAACGCGTTGCTGGCCAACATGGATTCATTCCTCGGCAACGGCCACAACTACTACTTATTTCAACCCCGCCGAACCCCAAAGGCACAGTTCATTCCTTGGGATTTGAATGAGGCCTTCGGTGGACACCCCATGGCGGGACCCAATCGCGACCAAGCCGAGTTCAGCATCCTCTCACCGGCCAACCCTGGAAACCGTTTCATCCAACGCCTCATTTCCAATCAAGCGATCGCCAAACGCTATCGCGGAACCGTCGAAACACTGCTCACCAACATTTTCGAACCTCAACGACTCCAATCGGATCTCAACCGTATCATGGCTGCCACACGGGATTCCATGAGCAACGAACCCCCTCGCCAGCGCCCACGAATGGGTCCTGGACCGGGCCCGAATCGAGGCGAAGGGCCGCCTGAAGACAATGGCCCGCGGCGAGAAGGCCGACCGCCAGGCGGCCAGCGCGGGCAGAGCGGCCCCAGCCGAATGACGATTCCCTTGGAGGAATGGATTCAGCGGCGAGTGGAACTGGTGCGCGCCGAATTGGACGGCAAACGAGAGGGAACCCTTCCCCGCAACGGACGCCCCGGTGGTCCGCAAGGGTTCCCTGGACGTCAACCCTTCCGTCAGCCGAACTGAGCGGGTCGACACGGGGCGCTACAAACCGCTGTCAACGCCGCAATCCACCACCCGATCGAGGCGGAAGGCGTAGGTTTTCAAGTTCAGGACTTTTGTAGGCCACGCACAAAACGATCCATGCGCTCGAGCCCTTTCTCGATATTGGCCAAGGACGTCGCGTAACTGATGCGAATGTAGTCGTCCGCACCAAACGCAATACCAGGAACTGCAGCCACTTTCTCCTGTTCCAATAATCGCGCACAGAAATCGGCGGATTTCAACCCCGAACGATGGATGTTCGGGAAGAGATAGAAGGCGCCCTTGCTGTTCACACAACTCACTCCGGGCATGGCGTTCAACAGTTGCCAGGCACGCGTGCGACGCTTGGCGTATTCGGCCAACCACCGGGGCAAATGATCCTGCGATCCGGAAATCGCGGCCACCCCACCCTTTTGTGCAAAACTCGTCGGGTTGCTGGTACTATGGGATTGCACCGCATCAATGGCTTTGGCAATCGGCTCAGGCGCCGCCAAGAAACCCAAACGCCACCCGGTCATGCTCCAGGCTTTCGCAAATCCGTGCACAATGATGGTGTGATCAAAATGGGCCTGGCTAAACGACGCCACACTGCGATGCACCGCGCCATCATAGAGCAACTGTTCGTAAATCTCGTCGCTCATAATCAGCACACCCTTCTCCACGCACACATCGCCCAAAGCTTTCACTTCCTCCGGCGTGTAAACACTACCGGTCGGATTACTCGGCGAATTTAAAATGAACAACCGGGTGCGCGGCGTGATGGCGGCCCGCAGTTGTTCGGGTGTCACCTTGAATTCGGTGCGATCCGACGTCTCCAACACGACAGACGTTGCCCCTGCGAGTTTGACCATCTCCGGATAACTGAGCCAGTAAGGTGCGGGAATGATCACTTCATCGCCCTCTTCACAAGTCGCTAAAATGACGTTGTAGCAAGAGTGCTTACCGCCGTTGCTCACAATGATTTGAGACGGCTTGTAGGTCAGCCCGTTCTCGCGCTTGAACTTCGCGGCGATGGCCTCGCGCAGTTCGGGAATTCCGCTGGAAGGCGTGTATTTCGTGAAACCGTCCGCCAACCCCTTCACAGCCGCCATCTTGATGTGGTCCGGTGTGTCGAAATCCGGTTCGCCAGCACCGAAGCCGACGACATCCTCTCCAGCGGCCTTCATGGCCTTGGCTTTTGAATCGATGGCCAATGTGAGTGATGGCGACAGGGCGGCGGCACGGCGCGAGATCTTGTAATTCATAAATCCAGAGCGGCGCGGAGATTTAGCGTGGAGATGCTCCAGGGCAAGCTGGTTTTAGTACCAGGTCATTACCCTAAACTGCCCTAGCTCCACTAAAAAGACTTGAAACCTCTCGATTCCCAGGCACTTACCTCTCTATTTTGGCTCTGTGCGATTGTGCGTCGAGCGCTTGACGCTCCCCCCCGTGCCTTTTAGCGTGGCCTCCGGGCGGTGGTCATAGCTCAATGGTAGAGCCCCAGATTGTGGTTCTGGATGTTGCGGGTTCGAGTCCCGTTGGCCACCCCACCCTTTTTCTTTCACCCTGAGTTGCTGGAATAGACTCCGAGCCTGGGCGATTTCCGATACATTTCCCCAACTGCTTTGTCACAGCTTAAATGCCAGCCCAGGTCTCTGCCCAGGGCAGTTTCAAGAAAAGTGGTTTGGCCGGATTGGTTGAAGGATGGACCCGCGGAAGAACAATAGGCAGGCGGGATATTGAGAACTCGGCTGATTTTTCACAATGGCCACGCTTGAAAGTAAGCGCATGGCTTCT
>SXGU01104417.1_pt1 | contig 17499 bp, 16 predicted proteins | sample 3174531 | NCBI WGS metagenome assembly SXGU01 (sample SAMN11356863, study PRJNA531348) | freshwater metagenome | isolation source: freshwater sample F1-140 | place: China: Fuxian Lake, Yuxi | collected 2017-12-25 | reverse complement strand
CCGGCGATGGTTTCAAGTTGCCGGATGCGGTGGAGCTTGCGATCGAGGCGGCCATCGACAAGCCGCTGATCACGGCCGAGGCCCGGCTGATCGGCAAGGTCAAGCGGCTGGACGATGCGGCCGGTCGTTACATCGAGTTTTGCAAGGGCAGCTTCCCCTATGAGCTGGATCTCAAGGGTCTGCGCATCGTGGTCGATTGCGCCAATGGCGCGACCTATCATGTCGCCCCGCCGGTGCTGCATGAACTGGGTGCTGAGGTGATTGCCATTGCCAACCAGCCGGACGGTTTCAACATCAACGAAGGCTGCGGCGCGACGCATCCCGAGTTGATGGTCGAGGCGGTGCGCGCCAACGGCGCCGATCTGGGCATTGCCCTGGACGGCGAGGGCGACCGGCTGATCATGTGCGACGCCGATGGTCAGATTGTCGACGGCGATCGCCTGCTCTATCTGATGGCCAAGAGCCGCCTAGCCGCGGGTGAGTTGGTCCCCGGCGTGGTCGGCACGCAGATGACCAACGGTGCGGTGGAACTGGCGCTGCGTGGCCTGGGCCTGGACTTCGAGCGCGCCAAGGTGGGTGACCGTTATGTGCTCGAACGCCTGCAGGCGCGTGGCTGGGTGCTGGGCGGTGAGGGCTCAGGCCATTTACTGTGCCTGGATCGCCACACCACCGGCGATGGCATCGTGTCGGCCCTGCAAGTGCTCTCGGCATTGCGCCGAACCGGGCAAAGCCTGTCCGAACTGGTGGCCGACTGTCCGCTCTGGCCGCAGGTATTGATCAATGTGAAGGCCCCGCGCGAGCTGGCGACCGATCCCGATGTGGTTGCGGCTGCAAACCAGGAGGAAGCCGCATTCGCCGGTCAGGGCCGCATCCTGCTGCGCGCTTCCGGCACTGAACCGCTGGTGCGGGTGATGGCCGAAGGGATGGATGCGGCTGCGGTGCAGGCGGCGGCTGAACGGATCGCTGGTGTTGTCCGCGACAAGGCGAAATAACGCAGGATGGGTCTTTCTCCTCTGTGTATTTCCTGCTTGAACAGCAGTCACGGAAGGGGAATTCACAGGCTTTTCTGACCCTTTTTGTGTGCACGGGCATTGAGTAGCGCGCTTGCCCGCAACACTTCGCGCCCGAAGAGGGTGGCGTCCGGAGTGGCCGTGCTGGGTGCGTTTCCCCGGGGTGTTCATCGTACTGTCAAGAATGGCAGGTAAGGTGTTGTCCCTGATCTTTCCTGTGAGTACTGCCGCGATGCCCAGTCCGAGTGTTTTCGAAGATTTGACCTGGTTCTCAACGGTTATGGAGTTGCGTTTGTCGCGTCGTAATCTCTTGCGGAGCGGTGCGGCTTTGGCCGGTGGCTCGGTCTCTTCGGGGGTGCTGGGGATTGGGCTGTTGAGCCCTTCCGTCAGTGCGGCCGCTACGGCGCGGCCGTCCGAACTTGGTTTCTCCCCAGTCCCCAAAAGTTTGGAAGACCGGCTGAGTCTGCCGCCGGGCTACCGTTTTACGGTCGTGTGCGCGCTGGGCGATCCCTTGCAGGCCGGGATTCCCGCATTCCGCAATGATGGCTCGGACCTTGGTTTTGAACATCGTTTCGGGGATCACCATGACGGTATGGAGTACTTCGGCCTGGATGCCGCGGGTCGGCCGGATCCGTCTTCTTCGCAGCGTGCATTGATCGGTCTGAATCATGAGGCGACAACGGATGAGCTGCGTACTTCCTTTTTTGTGCACGCCGATGGGGGGCGGAGTGATTTGCCCCGACCGGCGGATGAGGCAGACAAGGAAATGGCCTTGCATGGCATCTCGGTCTTTGAAATGCGGCGTGCGGGGAACGATTGGCGTTATGTTGTGGGCTCGCCGCTTAATAGGCGGATTCATTTGCAAACGCCCATTCAGATTTACGGTCCCGCACGAGGAAGCGCCTTGTTGCGCACGCAATACTCCCCGCAGGGCATCGAAGTGCGCGGGACACTCAACAACTGTGGAACAGGTCGCACGCCGTGGGGAACCTTGTTGTCCGGGGAAGAGAACTGGGCCGGCTATTTTGCACGCGTAGCCGATGATGACGCACGACGGAACAATGACAAGAGTGCAATCGCATTGCAGCGTTATGGTCGGCCTCAGGGTTCGGCCAGTCGACATGGCTGGGAGTCTGCGGGGGCTGCATCGCGTTTTGCGCGCTGGGATGTCAGCATTCGCGGTGAACGGGCCGAGGAGGATTTTCGAAATGAGATAAATGCCATGGGCTATCTCGTCGAGGTTGACCCTTATGACTCGTCACAGACGCCCCGGAAGCGCACAGCCCTAGGGCGTTTCGCGCACGAAGCAGCGGCCTTCTCACGCCCTGTGACGGGGCAACCCCTGGCTATTTATCAGGGGGATGACGCACGCGGTGAATATATCTACAAATGGGTTTCCGAGGCGCTTTGGGATCCGGTTGATGCCGCGGCAACGGATCGGCTCGCGGTCGGTGATAAATATCTCGATCAGGGGACCCTTTATGTGGCGCGCTTTGACCCGGATGGGCGGGGTGTCTGGATCCCGCTGACATTGTCGAACCCGCAGGTTGCGGGCTATTCCAAATATGCCTTTTCTGACCAAGCGGATGTGTGCATTCACTCCCGTTTGGCGGCTGATGCTGTAGGTGCAACGCGGATGGATCGGCCGGAATGGAGTGCGGTTAACCCGGCCAATGGCGAGGTCTATTTCACACTGACCAATAACAGTAAACGGACTGTGGAGAGTACAGACGCAGCCAATCCGCGCGCCTATCAGGACAACAAGGCAGGCAAGGTGAGCAAGGGGAATGTGAATGGTCACATCCTTCGCCTGAGAGAGGCCGGTGAGGTTGCGAGCGCGACGACATTCACTTGGGATGTGTACCTGTTTGGGGCTGAGACCGGAGCCGATCCGTCCATCAACTTGTCCGGACTGAGCGCAGACCAGGATTTCTCCAGTCCGGATGGTCTGGTCTTTACGCCTTCCACGGGAATTTGCTGGATTCAGACGGATGACAGTGCGTACACGGATGTGACCAATTGCATGATGTTGGCGGCGTTGCCGGGGCAGGTGGGGGATGGTCGTTTGGTACAGGTTGCGGGAAGCGGGGTCATGACTCCGGTGGGGCATGCACCAACGCCCGCGACATTGAGGCGTTTTCTGGTGGGACCCAAGGGATGTGAAATTACGGGTGTGTGTGAATCACCCGACGGCACGGTCCTGTTCGTCAATATTCAGCACCCGGGTGAAAACACGGCGATGGCTAATGTCAGCGACCCGGAGAAATATGAGAGTCAATGGCCCGCCAATGCCGGTTACGGAGCCGGAAGAAGGCCGCGCTCGGCTACCGTGGCCATCACTCGCATTGACGGTGGTCGCATCGGTGTTTAAGGAATGCTCTTCGGCTCTGGAATAGAGAAATGATCGAAGCGGAAATCAAGCTGGGCGTATCTCCGGTGGTGGCTGTTCAGATTGCCAAGCAGGTGGGTTTGAGCAGCCGCGCCGCGCAGACGGAAAAGGTCTGGACACAATATTTTGATACAGATGATTTTTTGCTGTATCGCCGGGGTGTGGCGTTGCGTTTGCGTCAGCAGGGGACCGTGTGGTTACAAACGCTCAAAGTGGCACGGTCCAGTCAAGGGGTGCTCAGCGTTCGGCCGGAATGGGAGGTGCCGGTTTCCGGTGATGCCCTCGACTTGGCGGCCTTTTCGGAGGATGCCCGATCTTTTTTGGTGGGTGTTTCGGAGGACAGGCTCAGGCCGCTGTTCGTGACGCAGTTTGAACGCAAACGCCGTTTGCTGGAGTTGGGTGATGATCGGGTAGAAATTGTGCTGGATCGTGGAGAGATTCGGGCTGGCGATGGCGTGGGTCAGATTTCCGAGCCTCTGTGTGAACTGGAGTTGGAACTTAAACAGGGTGAGTTGGCCAGTGTGTTTGCGCTCGCCAGTGATTGGGCGGCGAGGTTCGTTCTGCGTCCGGAGTGGTTGAGCAAGGCGGAGCGTGGTTATCGTCTGGTGGGTTGCCAAAACTTACACCCGGATAAGTCCAAACCTTTGCGTTTGTCTGCCAAGGCCGGGGTGCACAGTGTCTGGCATGGGTTGCTTACGGCGGCCTTGGAACAGCTTACCCATAATCTGGCTGGAGTGGCGTTATCGCCTGATCCTGAATTTGTTCATCAGGCACGCGTGGCCCTGCGGCGTCTGGAATCTGTGGCTTATCTGATGCGCGCAGTGAGACTGCCTGTCCCGGAGTGGAAAAATGATGCGCGGTGGTTGATGCAGGCCTTGTCGGAGCAGCGCGATGCTGATGTGCGACTGTACGAATGTCTGCCCCGTGCGGTGCAAATATTGGGTTCCCAGTCACATATGCAGCCCCTGTTCGCGATTGTCGAAACGGCTCGCGAAGTGGCCCGGCAACATCTCCTGGATGTGTTGAATGATGTACGGGTCGTGCGGTTCTTGTTGGCCTTAGGCCAAAGTGCATTGCAGGAGCCGGCTGAGGGGCCGCAGGCCCGTTTCTGGTTGAGCAAGGTGTTGTATCGCCGCTTGAGTCGGATCAGGGCTTTGGGTAATCGTTTCGAGCGTCTGGATTCGGATGGGCGTCACCGGCTGCGCTTGCAGGTCAAAAAGTTGCGTTATGCATTGGATGCGAGTGCCTCGGTGTATGGCGGAAAACTGGGCAATGCGAGTCAGGTGGTTGAACAATTGCAGGATGCCTTGGGGGTGGCCAATGATGCCCGTATGACCCTGGTCTGGCTGGAACGATTGGCCCGTTCCGGTCCGGTTCTGAATGCAGCCCAATGGCGGGCACTGGGGCAGCTTGAAGGGGTGTTGAGTCAGACTGAGGCGTTGGCCGTACAGCGCGCCCGCAAGATTTGGGGACGATTCGAAGATCTGCCGGTTTACGGATGACGGTAACGGGCGTTTGGGTTGTCAACCCGTTCGGTGTGTTGGCTTAGGCATCATTGCCCAACCAGGCTGCTACCGTGTTTCGGTCCGGTACGCCACCGGCGTGGACCACCTTGCCGTCGATGACCACGCCCGGCGTGCGCATGACGCCATATCCAAGGATTTGGGCCATGTCGGTGACCTTTTCGATTTGAATGGCGATGCCGCGTGACTGGGCGACGGTTTCGATCAGTTTTGCGGTGTTGGTGCAATTGGCACAGCCGCTGCCGAGGACTTTGATGTTTTTCATGGTCGATAAGGGTTTCCGGAGTTAAGTGAGTGGCGTCTTTTCGAGTACGGTCAAGTCTGCTGATAATTGATAGACCAAGGGAATGCCTGAGGGGATTTCGACCGATTCCATGACCTTGGCGCTGAGGCCTTCCAGGTGCATGACCAGGCCGCGCAGGGTGTTGCCGTGGCTGACAATGAGGAGCCGTTGCCTGGCCAGAATGGCGGGCGCTAAGACCGTGTGCCAGTACGGCAGCATACGCCGTTGACAATCGGCCAGACTCTCGCTGGCGGGTTGTTCGTGGGGTGGGACTTCAGCAAAGAGCGGGTCGAAGCGTGGATGGCGTGGGTCGTCCAGGTTCAGAGGTGGTGGCGCCTCGACATAGCCGCGCCACCAGCGGCGTGATTTTTCTTCGCCCCAGGTGGCGAAGATTTCCCTTTTGTCCATGCCCTGCAGCGCGCCGGAGTGGCGTTCGTTGAGGCGCCAGGTGGTATGGATCGGCACATGGGGCGTTCCCATGGCACGCAGCGACTGCTCGGCGGTCTGCCGGGTGCGTTGGAGGATGGAGCAATGGGCCGCGTCGAAGCTGTGATGATGGGCAGCAAGCCGTTGACCGGCCTCAAAGGCCTCGGTCAGCCCGATCGCTGTCAGCGGGATGTCCGTCCAGCCGGTAAAGCGATGGGTCAGGTTCCACTCGCTATGCCCGTGGCGTAACAACACGAGGGAGTAAGCGTCATGGTTCATTCGGGTGTGCTGAGCAATACCTGGGTCAGGTGATGTCGATCGCCCCAGGTCTCGAGATGCCAGCCTTGGCCATCGAAATGAAACCAGTTGAGCGCACAGTTGGGGATGACGAAATCGCGCGGGGTGTGTAACGGTCGCCCCGTGGCCTTGCGGTAGAGGATGTCGAGCACGCCCGCATGGGTGACGGCGGCAAGGGTTTGCCCGGTGTGGTGGCGCACCATCCACTGGACGGCCTCGCTCACGCGGTCGACGAGCTGCGTCATGCTTTCGCCGGTCTCGAACGCGTAGTCCACATCGCGCGCCATGTAGCGCTGATAGGCCTCGGGGTAGCGTGTGGCGCCCTCGGCGGCGGTGATCCCCTGAAAGATGCCGTAGTGTCGTTCTCGTAATTGCGGCATTGGCCGGACTTCGAGCGCTTCCCGCTCGGCCAGCGCACGGGCGGTCTCGGCGGCGCGCATCAGGTCGCTGCTGTAAATGGCGTTAAAGCTGACATGCGCCGCATTGAAGGCCATGGCCAGGGCCTGTACCCGCCCGGTTTCGTTGAGGGGGATGTCGGTCTGTCCCTGGATGCGCTTTTCCGTGTTCCAGTCGGTTTCGCCGTGGCGTACAAAGCAAACGCGGGTGAGGGTGCGGTGGTGATTCCGCTCGCTCATGATGGGCTTCCTAATGCATTGAAAAACAGGCCAACCAGGATGAAGGCGGTGGCCAGATAGGCGGCGAAGATGCCGAGCAGCGGCCATTTCACCACTTTGCGCAGGATCAGCATCTCGGGCAGGGAAAGCGCGATGACGGCCATCATGAAGGCCAGCACGGTGCCCAGAGGCACGCCCTTGCCGAGCAGGGCCTCTGCCACCGGGATGATGCCGACCGCGTCGGAATACATCGGCACGCCGACCAGCACGGCGATGACCACCGACAACACGCTGCCGTCGCCGGCGATGCGGGCGACGAAATCGGCCGGCACATAGCCGTGGATGAGGGCGCCGATACCCACGCCGATGAGTACGAACTTCCAGATGCGGCCGACGATCTGGCGCACCTCGTTCCAGGCGTAGTCGTGGCGGGCGCGCAGGGTGATTTCTTCCGCTTCAATCGGCGTCTCGCCCATGCGGATTTTCCAGACATAGTCTTCGACCCAGCGTTCTGGTTTGAAGGCTTGCAGGATGTAGCCGCCGGCGAAGGCGATTCCCAGGCCGGTCAGGCAATAAATGAGGGTGAGCTTCCAGCCGATGACGCCGAGGAGAACGGCAATGGCGGCCAGATCGACCATCGGGCTGGCGATCAGGAATGACAGCGTCACGCCCAGCGGGATACCGGCCTCGACAAAGCCTATGAAAAGCGGGATCGACGAACAAGAGCAGAACGGTGTCACTGCGCCCAGACTGACCGCCATCAATCGCGCGCCAGGGCCGGAGCGGCCCTTCATCATCAGGCGTACCCTTTCCGGCGTAAACAGCGCGCGCAGCCAGCCCATCAGGTAGATCACCGTGGTTAGCAACAGCAGGATCTTCGCCACATCCATGACGAAGAAGTGCAGCGCCGCGCCGAGCGGCGTGTCGGGTGTCAGACCGGCTAGGTCAAAGACGAGGAGAGAGGCTGCAGCATCAAACATTCAGGGACAATTGTGATGCAATTTCCACATCTCTGCATGGCCCATCTTGACCGCCCAGTCCGGCGGGGTGCAATCCTCCCCGGTCGGTGCGGGGGTGGCCGCATCGGTCGTTGCTGGGTTCATGGCGACCGGTTTGGAGGCCGGCCTCTGGGGCGGTTTTGGAGTGGATTGAGCGGGTGCCTGGATCACAGGATCGGGCGGGACCTCTGGCACGGTGGTGACCGGGGCCGCGGCCGCTTGTTGGCGGGCCGCCTGAAAGGCGAGATCGCGCGGGTCGTTCATCAGCGGTTGGGCAAGGGCGGCGACAACCCCGAAGAATGCCACCAATACCGCAGCCTCCGCCGGGGAAATGCGTTGGGGCTGGCGAACCTCGCACACCCCGCCCGGGCAGTGCTGTGCAGTGTTGCGGGAGAAGGCGTTGTAGATCTTGCAGGCGAGGCAGATGCCGAATACCGCTTCAAAGAACAGCAGTATCAAGCAGGTGAGACAGACGATGAGGTTGATCGGCCCCACCACCCGTTCGATCACCACCAGATAGGTCATCAAAACGGCGAGTCCCCAGCCGATCAGCCAGGCAAAGCGCTTTTGCGGTGCGCCGACATATTCGGGCGCCTGCCAGCGCACGGCGAAGCGGCCTATGACCAGACTGGGGGCGAGGCGCGGGTTGACGAATACGCGCAGGGTAAAGTCGATCAGAAAGGCAATGACAAAGACCCGAGTGAAGCGAAAGTCGCCGGTCAGCCAGGCCTGCATGAACGAGACCATGGCCAGTGCGAACAGGATGCCCGCCCCGGCTCGCACCTCGCGTTCGTTCAGCACCGGGATGTCGAAACCGGCCTTGCGTTCGCCGAAGCCCAAGAGCGCGATCATGGTGTGTGTCCCGTAGATTATTGAGATTCGTATTCTACAAAGGCGCGGTTCATGTTGCCGCGATGCAGTTCGTTGAAGTTATGCAGGTGCTTGAAGGACGGCAAGTCAGCGTATTTCGCCAGGGTGTCGGGGAGTGACTCCATCTCGCGCGCGGCCTTACCAATGACATTGGCGAGAAAGTCCTCGTAATCCAAGGATTCGCGTTTGGCCTGTGCCAGATCAGTGACACGGCCATGTCCCGGCACGATGTGCTTGGGGTTGAGTGCGACCAGGGCGTGTCCGGCCTTTTGCCCATTCTTGACACTGGACCATGGCAGCACGCCGAGGAGGCGGTCGACATAGACCAGATCACCGGTGAAGATGACACTGTGCTTCGGCAGCCAGACCCAGGCATCGCCCGGAAAGTGCGCGTTGGTATAGCGCAGGATCAGCGTTTCGCCACCGAGTTCAAGCATGGCCTCGTCGCCTTCGAGCCGTGAGGTGGCGGGTAGCGGTTGAGTGCCCGCCAGACGCGCGCCCAGAAAACGTCCCAGGGTCTGCATCTGCTGTGTGGCGAATTCGGCTTGCGTGGCGGCGGTGCGTTTCAACGCGATGATTTGCGCGCCTTGCTTGGCGAAATGGTCGTTGCCCAACCAGCGGTGGTCCTGGCTGCCCGTGTTGATGACCCAGCGCACGGGCTGGGTGGTGACGGTGCGGATGGTGTTTTCAATCTTTCCCGCGCCCAGTTTGCTGGCCCCGGAGTCGATCAGGATGACGCCCTGCGCGGTAACGATGAAGCCGAAATTGGCGTTGGAGCCGTCATTGTCCGGGCTGCGCTGGCCGAGCGGGCCGACGATGGCGTAGACATTGTCGACGACTTTTTCCGCTTTCGGGATGAACTCGGCCGCCTGGGCGGAGCCGGTGAAAAGGGCGACAAGGGCGAGAATGAATGCGCGCATGAGAGTTCTTTATTCGTGTGAAGACAGTCTCAAGTTATACCAGCCTATGCCAGACTTTGTCAGACTTTGTCGGTAGAAGGCAGCCCTTTGTCGTGCCATCCCTTGTCACTTCATTGCCGATGATCTTCCAGAGTGGTGTGGTTGAGGGGTTGGCGGAGGCGTGCGGAAATATCTGTTTGTCATCGGAGCGTCATCTCCCTGTCATTTTGTTGAAACAACGAAGGGGCAGGATGCGAGTCCATGCCTGCCGTTCGTACGATTTTCTTGTCTGATATTCATCTGGGTACCCGAGCCTGCCAGGCCGATCGTCTGCTTGGTTTCTTGAAGGAGTACTCGTCCGAGACCTTGTATCTGGTTGGGGATATTCTGGATTTCTGGAGCATGAAACGCCGTGTTTGCTGGACTGCGGCCCAGAATACGGTGGTGCAAAAGATATTGCGTCGGGCTCGACATGGTGAGCGGGTGATCTTTGTGCCGGGCAACCATGACGAGGCGTTGCGGGATTACTGCGAGATTCTGTTTGGCGACATCCTGGTGACGCGCGAGGCCTTGCACGACACCGCCGACGGGCGTCGATTCCTGGTTTCGCATGGCGACGATTTTGATCAAGTGACGCGGCACCACCGCTGGGTGGCCGTTCTGGGGGATGTCTCTTACAACTTTCTGGTGCGTCTCAATGGATGGCTGTCGTGGGCGCGGCGCACCTTGGGGGTTACGGGTTATTGGTCCTTGGCGGGATATGCCAAGAGCCGGGTCAAGGGGGCGTTGCAGTTTATCTTTGATTTCGAGTCTTCGATTGTTCGTCACGCCATCGATCGTGGGCTGGACGGGGTGATCTGTGGCCACATCCACTGGGCGGCGATCAAGGAGGTCGATGGCCTCTTGTATGTGAATTGCGGCGATTGGGTTGATTCTTGCACGGCCATTGTCGAGCACATGGATGGTCGCCTCGAATTGATCCGTTGGGGCGCGCAGAACCCGGTGGTTACAGCCGTTGCACATCATGACGAGGTGATGGCATGAGCGGCGATCGGGAGAACTTGCGCGTCCTGATGGTGTCTGATGTGTATTTCCCGCGTATCAACGGGGTGTCCACATCGATCCAGAGCTTTCGTCACGCATTGGCCCGCGAAGGGGTTGAGGTGGCCTTGGTCGCGCCGCGTTATGGCGATGAGCCTGAGGAGGTCGATATTGAGCGGGTTCCTGGATGGGTTTTGCCGCGCGATCCAGAGGATCGTTTGTTGCGCTGGGGACAGACCTGCCGCGCCGTAGATGCGATGGCGAAAACGGTGGATATGATCCATATTCAGACCCCGTTTGTGGCGCATTATGCGGGCCTGCGCGCGGCACGGCGCCTGAAGAAACCCGTTCTGGCCACCTATCACACGCTCTTCGAGGAATATCTTCAGCACTATATCCCGTTTGTTCCCAGTGCCATGTTGCGTGGCGCGACGCGAAGGTTCTCACGGGGGCAGTGCAATGCCTTGAATGCGGTGGTCGTCCCCTCGACGGCGATGCACGATCGGTTGTTGTCCTATGGCGTAACGGCGCCGCTCAAGGTCTTGCCGACGGGTATTCCGTTGTCGTCCTTTGCGGCGGGTTCCGGGGCGCGGTTCCGCGCCGCACATGGGATTGATCCGAACCGCCCGGTTGCGATCTTCGTGGGTCGTTTGGGGCATGAAAAAAACATCAGTTTCTTGTTGCACGCGCTGAGTCAGGTTCACCGCGAACGCCCAGATGCCTTGTTGTTACTGACCGGGGAAGGCCCTTCACGCGGTCATCTGGAGGCCGAGGTGGAGCGTTTGGGTCTGCATAATCAGGTGCGTTTCCTGGGCTACCTGGATCGCGCAACCGAGTTGCCGGATGCCTATGCCGCGGCCGACTTGATGGTGTTCGCCTCGCGCACGGAGACCCAGGGGTTGGTGCTGCTGGAGGCTATGGCGGCGGGCTGCCCTGTCTTGGGTTTGGCCGCCATGGGGACGGCCGATATTTTGCTGCCGCAGCGCGGTTGTCGGGTGGCCGCAGATGATGTCAATGACTTTGCCAAGGCCTGGCTTGATTTGATCAATGGCCCCGAGGTGCTGGCGGCCTTGTCTGCCGAGGCCCCGATCTATGCCAGTGAGTGGTCTGATGCGGCCATGGCACGGCGCTTGGCCGACCTGTATCGAGAATTGTTGTAGCCATGCGCCTGACGGTGGTGACCGAAACCTATCCGCCGGAGGTCAATGGAGTGGCTATGACCATAGGCCACTTGGTTCAAGGGATGCGCCAACGGGATCATCAGGTCGAGGTGATTCGTCCTCGACAGGCCAATGATTTGAGTCCGGGCCAAAATGGCGGGGATTTTCTCGTTCCCGGAGCGCCATTGCCGGGTTATTCGGGGCTCCGTCTGGGGCTTCCGCAGGCTTGGCGTTTACGCAAGCGTTGGCGTCAGCAGCGCCCGGATCTGGTTCATGTGGTGACGGAAGGCCCGCTGGGTTGGTCTGCATTGGCCGCCGCCCGAGATTTGGGCATCCCCGTGACCTCCGGTTTTCACACCAATTTTGACCATTACAGCACGCATTACGGTTTTGGCTGGATGCGGCCCATGGTCTCGGCCTACCTGCGTATTTTCCATCGTCGTGCTCAGGCGACACTGGTGCCCACCGAGGCCTTGGCGGCGACCTTGGCCGGCGAGGGCATCCCCGGTGTTCGTGTAGTTGGGCGCGGTATTGATTTGTCCTTGTTCTCACCGCAAGGCCGTAACGAGGCCCTACGCCAGACCTTCAAGGCCCATCCGGATGCGCCGGTTTGTCTCAATGTAGGCCGCATCGCCCCGGAAAAGAATCTGAGTCTGGCAGAAATGGCCTTTGACAGCATTTCCGCCTCTTTGCCGAATGCGCGGATGGTTTGGGTGGGGGAAGGTCCCTCGCGTGTTGCGATGCAAGAACGCCACCCACAACACCACTTCGCGGGAGTACAGAGGGGTCAGGCATTGGCGATGCACTATGCGAGCGCAGATGTGTTCTTGTTTCCCAGTCTGACTGAGACCTACGGCAATGTCGTTGCTGAGGCGATGGCCAGCGGTCTGGCGGTGGTGGCCTACCGTAGCGCAGCGGCGTCCGAGTTGATTCAGGATGGAGTGAATGGGGTCACGGTCAGCCCGGGTGATGGGGCGGCCTTCGTGGCGGCCGCACAGCGGGTGGCTGGGGATGCGTCATTGCGGCAGCGCTTGGCGAGTCAGGCGTGCGCCTCGGTGCAGTCGCGCTCATGGGGCCATGTCTTGTCCGATTTTGAGGCCGCGCTGAATGAGGTTCGGGTTGCTCCGGCCGATTAATCCATGTTTGTCATCATATCTTCATGCGCTCGTCATTTCGGTGACATGACGGGTTTTTACAATTCGGACAGATCTATCTATAGAGAGAATTCAATATGAGTCTTGTGCAGAATGTCCCGCTCCAGAAAGCAGCAGAATTTGTAGGAAAACCCGAGAAGCGTCGTTTTGTGCTGGGCATGGCGACCAGTTCGGGAGATGTCCGGGAGGCGCAAAAACTGCGCTGGCAGGTCTTTGCCGAGGAGATGGGCGCGCATCTGGCTAGCCCCGAGCCGGGCGTGGATATCGATTTGTATGATGACTTTTGTGAACACTTGTTGGTGCGCGATGAGGCGACGGGACAGGTGGTAGGCACCTACCGCATTTTGACGCCTGAAGCGGCCAATGATGTGGGCAGTTATTACAGCGATCAGGAGTTTGACCTGGTTCGCTTGCAGCATCTACGGCCACGCATGGTGGAGCTGGGCCGTTCTTGTGTTCATGCTGAGTGTCGCAGCGGTGGTGTGATCACGCTCCTTTGGATGGGGCTGGCGGAGTTCATGCAGAAACGCGGTTATGACACCTTGATTGGCTGTGCCAGCATCGGGATGCAGGATGGTGGTCATAATGCGGCCGCTATCTGGCGGGCGATCGAGGCAAAGCACTTGGCACCACCCGAGTGGCGTGTCTTCCCGCGCTGCCCGTTGCCGCTGGCTGAACTGGATGCTGCACCGGTGGCTGTGATTCCGCCTTTGATCAAGGGCTATCTGCGGGCAGGGGCCATGGTGTGTGGCGAACCGGCCTGGGATCCTGATTTCAATACAGCCGATCTGCCTATCCTTCTGCCGATGAAGAACCTGAGCCCGGTGTATGCTCGTCACTTTCTGACGCGCTGAGGCTTTAGGGATTGATGTTTCGCCTTGTGGTGTTGAGGGCGTGGTCACGCCTGTTTCGTCTGGCCTGGCATGTGCTGGCGGGTGCCTTCACGGTCGCGCTGCTGTTTCCGCGCCTGGATCGCGGGGAACAAGATCGTCGGGTGACGCGTTGGTCGGCGGGGTTGTTGCGTCTGATGGGGGTCCGTCTGGTTGTTCAGGGGCGTGCGCCCCATCTGCGCGGCCACGGGGTGATGATTGTTGCCAACCATGTCTCATGGCTGGACATCCACCTCCTGCATAGCGTCTTGCCCTGTCGTTTTATCGCCAAGGCGGACATTGCGCGCTGGCCTTTATTTGGATGGTTGGCCGCGCAAACGGGGACCTTGTTCCTGGCCCGGGAGAAGCGCTCGGCTATCCGGGAGATGAACGCGACGATTGCGTCCTTGCTGGCTGAAGGTGAATGTCTGACCCTTTTTCCGGAGGGAACCACGACCGCGGGCGATCAGGTCCTGCCCTTCCGTTCGGCGCTTCTGGAACCCGTCATCCAATCGAACGCGAACCTTTGCCCGGCCTCCGTCCGTTATCTGGATGCCCAGGGCCGGCGTACTGAAATTCCTGCGTATTACGGTGAGATGACCCTCGCAGAGTCGCTCTGGCGTATCGCCTGTGCCGAGCCGTTTACGGCGGAGATCGTCTTTATGCCTCCGATTGCGGCTGGGACCCATGACCGGCGCAGCCTCGTTGCCGAGGTTGAGGGGCAGATACGCTCCGGGATTACAAAGGGGGGCACAAAGGGTTCATTAGTCAGTCACAGTTCTGTAACATTGGGCGGGTACGATTCTGCGGGTTCCACCTGAATTGTTTCCGTCCATTAGGAGAAATCATGCGTCAAACCCAATTTTTGAAATCCGTTCTCGTTGCTGCCTTGCTGGCAGTGGGGGCTCACTCTGCTCAGGCCGCTGATATCACCGGCGCAGGTGCAACCTTCCCGTACGCCATCTATACCAAGTGGGCCGAGGGGTACAAGGCCGCTACCGGCAATCAGGTTAACTATCAGGGCATTGGTTCTTCCGGTGGCGTCAAGCAAATCAAGGCCAAGACCGTTGACTTTGGCGGTTCCGACGCGCCTTTGAAGGAGTCTGATCTGGATGCCGCTGGCCTGGTTCAGGTTCCCACCGTCATGGGTGGCGTCACTATCGTTCTGAATCTTCCTGGCATCGCTTCTGGTCAAGTGAAGCTTGACGGGGATACGGCGGCCAATATCTTCCGTGGTGACATAAAGAAGTGGAATGATCCCGCTATCGCCAAGTTGAATCCTGGCGTCAAGCTGCCGGACATCGCCATTACGGTGTCTCATCGCTCAGACGGTTCTGGTACTACCTATGTTTTTACGCATTATTTAGCCAAGCAGTCCATGGCTTTCAAGCGTGATGTTGGTGCGGGCAATACGGTGAACTGGCCGGCCAATGGCGTGGGTGGCAAGGGCAACCCGGGTGTGGCCGCCAATGTCAGCAAGATCGCAGGCGCCATCGGCTATGTGGACATTGCGGATGCCATGAAGAACAAGATGACCTTTGTCGCGCTGAAGAACAAGGCCGGCAACTACATCGTGCCGAGCCAAGATGCTGTGGAGGCTGCTGCCGCTGGCGCCAACTTCAAGGTCAAGGGTATGGCCCCCGATCTGCTTGACCAGACTCACAAGGACGCTTGGCCGATCACCAGCGCCACTTACATCCTGGCCTATGAAAAGGGTGCTGACGCAGCCCGTCAGAAGGGTGTGGTCGATTTCTTCACCTGGTCCATGAACAACGCACAGAAGATGACTGAGGATCTGGGTTTTGTGCCGCTGCCCCCGAGCGTGGTGAAGATGGTTGAAGCCGAGATGAAGAACATCAAGTAATGGATAGATCCCCATGGCGTTGAGCCATGGGGCCATTCTCAGGGCGCATCTCTGCATGTGTCCCGAAAATGGCGAACAGTTTTGCAGAGAAAATCGATGACCGAATTGGGTAATCCACTGACAGGAAGCAAAGTAATGACGGAGTCTGTTGATCTTCATGCCAGTCGGGTGGCTGTTTTCCGCCGCCAGGATCGCCTCTTTCACGGCGTGACCCAGTTTTTTGCCTTGACGGTGCTCCTGACGCTGGTTGGTATCCTGATTTCGTTGGGCATGGAGGCCTATCCGAGCCTGAGCGCATTCGGTGCGTCGTTCGTTTGGTCTAATGTCTGGAATGTCCCCGATGAGCAATTTGGGGCCATGATCTCGATCTACGGCACCTTGGTGACTTCGGTCATCGCGCTTTTGATCGCGGTTCCCGTCAGCTTTGGTATCGCCTTGTTCCTGACGGAGACCTGTCCAACCTGGTTGCGCCGTCCGCTCGGAACAGCCGTCGAGCTCCTGGCGGGTATCCCGTCCATCGTGTACGGGATCTGGGGCCTGTTTGTGTTTGCCCCTCTCTTTTCGGAGCATGTTCAGCCGCACCTGCAAGCGGTATTTGGGGATGTCCCTGGTTTGGGCGGTCTGTTTGCCGGCGCTCCGATGGGGATTGGCATCCTGACGGCGGGTCTGGTTTTGTCCCTGATGGTGATTCCCTTTATTGCCTCGGTGATGCGCGATGTGTTCGAAACCACGCCGCCGGTCCTGAAAGAATCGGCCTATGGCGTGGGCTGTACTCAATGGGAAGTGGTTACGCGCATTGTCCTGCCCTACACCCGAGTGGGCGTGATTGGCGGCATCATGTTGGGCTTGGGGCGCGCTCTGGGCGAAACGATGGCGGTGACCTTTGTGATTGGTAACGCCAACCGCATTACCGGCAGCCTGTTTTCGCCCGGAACCTCCATCGCATCGACCTTGGCCAACGAGTTCGGCGAGGCGTCGCCCGGGTTGCACCTGTCGTCCTTGTTCGCCTTAGGCTTGGTGCTGTTTGTGATTACCTTCCTGGTGTTGGCTGCATCGAATTGGCTGATTGCTAGCGGTCGCGCCAAAGCGGGCCATTGACGGAGATTTCATCATGGCCAATACACTTTACACGCGCCGCATCTGGACCAACCGTGTCGGCATTCTGCTCTCCATGTGCGCCATGGCCTTTGGCCTCGCAGCCTTGCTGTGGATCCTTTGGACCTTGGTTTCCAATGGTTTCTCGGCGCTGAACGGGGCCTTTTTCACACAAGCGACTCCCGCGCCAGGGAGCGAGGGCGGCGGCCTTTCCAATGCGATCGTGGGGAGTTTGTTGATGCTGGGCGTGACGATCTTCGTCTCTACCCCGATTGGCATCCTGGCGGGTATTTTCCTGGCTGAATATGGCGACCGCTCGCGTTTTGCCCGGATCACCCGCTTCATTACCGATATCATGTTGTCGGCCCCGTCCATCGTCATTGGCCTCTTTGTCTATGCAATGGCGGTTGCGACCTTGGGTGGATTCTCGGGTTGGGCGGGCTCAATCGCCTTGTCTCTGATCGCGATCCCGGTGGTGGTACGAACGACCGAGAACATGCTTCGTCTGGTGCCGACCGCCTTGCGCGAGGCCGCCTTTGCACTGGGTGCGCCGCGCTGGAAGGTCTCTCTGGCCGTGACCCTGCGGGCGGTCAAGGCGGGCGTGGTGACGGGTGTCTTGCTGGCGATTGCCCGCGTGACGGGTGAGACCGCCCCCTTGCTCTTCACGGCATTGAACAATCAGTTCATGAACCTGGATATGTCACAACCGATGGGCAACCTGCCGGTGGTGATCTACCAGTTTGCCATGAGCCCCTATGAAAACTGGCAGCAATTGGCTTGGGGCGGGGCGTTGTTGATTGCCATGATGGTTCTGGCCATCAATATTGGCACCCGCATCCTGTTTAGTCAGACCGATATTAAGCACTGATGGAGTCTTTGATGATGGAATCCGCAACGGTGGAGTTGGGCTCATTGGCCGTCGCCCTGAAGGTACGCAACCTGAATTTTTTCTATGGCAGTTTTCAGGGCTTGAAGAATATCAACCTGGATATTGCCCACCGCCATGT
>SXGU01262907.1_pt1 | contig 17508 bp, 17 predicted proteins | sample 3174531 | NCBI WGS metagenome assembly SXGU01 (sample SAMN11356863, study PRJNA531348) | freshwater metagenome | isolation source: freshwater sample F1-140 | place: China: Fuxian Lake, Yuxi | collected 2017-12-25 | reverse complement strand
CCGTCCGCGGGGGCACGCAGCGTTTCTACCACTGGTCGCCCGACCGGCGCGAGTGTTGGAAACTCTCGGTCACCGAGTGGATGGCCACCGACCTGCGCTGCGGCCGCCTCGCCATCGCGTGGCTTGATGACGACAACCCCCAGGTGGTGGTGATCGACCCGCTCACCGCCAATCGAATCGAGGCCATCCGGCCGGAGCTGATCCTGTTTCGCAACCGCGGGGGGATTGATACCGACGCGAGCCAGCAACTCTACGAGGATTGAGCGGTGAGCGTCGTAGCGCCCGGTCTCGGATTCACCATTGTCCGGCGCGCGTCACTCGCACTCGGCCATCTGGTCTAATACGGTGCCCGCCGGGCAGTCGTAGATCTTGTTGCGGTTGCACGAGTCGGCGACGAACGACTGGCACTCGTCGACTCGCGTTTCGTCGAGACACAGTTCCGCCTGCTCGGAGTCGAATTCGCACTGCTGGAGGCACTCGAAGTCGATGAGCGAATCGGACGAGCCGTACTGAAACCCAACGCAGCTTTCCACAGACTCGAACTCCCAGTCGCTCGCGCACGCGGCATCGCGCGCGCACTCGGCGTAGGCAAGTTCCCGCTCGAAGTTGTCCTGGGTCAGGCAGGCAGGGAGCACGAGGGTGGCGAGAAGTGCAAACGACGTCACGGGTAGATCCAGTCCGGGCGCTCCGGTTCCGTCGGGGGGTCAATGTCGAGGTCTGGCGCGGGATCGAATGGCCCGTCCGGGTCGAACTCTCCGGGGCCATCGTAAGCCGCCCCCCCTCCACCGGCCGTGTCCACGCTGGTGAAACACGGCGAGCAGTCCTCGGACAGGAAGTCCTCGAGGGTGTCCCAGTCGGGATCGCAGAGTTGCCCGGTCGAGAGTAGCCGCCAGAGAATGGGCGCGGAGGTCTGCCCGATGCCGGTGACATTACGACCGGGCAGGAGCGATGATCCGTTGAACGCCGAGTTTCTCGGACCGAAAATCGCGTCGACTCGGTCTCGTTGGGACTGGGTGGCCATCCAGCAGAACGCCGCCTCGAGACACTGGATGGACACGCCCGTCTCGGCGGCGAGGGCCACCAGGGCTCGGTCGGCGAGCTGTTGGCGCCAGATCCTCCCCACGAGGTACGGGACCGACTTCCCCGCGGTGGCCCGTGCAAGTTGGGCGCCAACGGCGGCGCGGAGCCCTTGCCCCGCGGTGGCGGGCAGCACCCCCGAGCCGGATTGCACGAATCCCGAGATCGAAGCGGCAGCATCGTCCAACGCAATCATAGACTCCGCCAAGGAACCTGCCAAGTTCACCACGTTCCCGAGTGCCTGCACGACCTCGGCGCCGCGGGAATACTGGCTGAGACTCGCCCCGCCGAGCATGCACGCGCGGACGTGTACCATCGGCACCGCCTCGCCATTCTCCACGATCGTCCCCAGATTTTCCTCGCGGAGCGTGGCAGCGATCACCCTCAGCTCGGCGGGTTCAAGACCGGTGAACGAGTTGACGTCGGGAATGGCCTCGGCTCGGGACAGGCCTTCCCAGTCCTTGCAGCCGTCGATGCCGGTTAGTGTGCAGAAATCCGCAATCGCCGCGTTGAGGTGCTTGGCGATGGTGTTCCACGCGCCAAACACGTCGTTGAGCGTCTGGGCGATCTGAAGCCCCCCCGCTTCCTCAAAGGTGCCGGCCACCGCGTTGAGGAGGAACGCGAGCGCTTCGTTGGCGGGTTGCCGCGGCTGACTCTTGTCGCCGTCCAGATGTTCTCTCCCCGCTTTTTCGATGCGGCGGCCCAGCTCTGCCAGCTCGCCCGTGACGAGGAGTAGCACCAGCACCAGGAGCAGCCCGACAACGCCCCCTGCCAGCACCCCGAGCGCGGCCCAGGCGCCTGCGCTCTTCATCCGGGCCGCCTGCAGGTCGGCGCCGACGTCCTGGCAGAGGGTGCGGAGCCGCCGGGGAAGTACGAAGCCCTCGTAGCCGCTATCGTCGCCGGCGGCGGTGGGGTCGGCGAGTCCGCTGATGGTCGCGACTCCCCAGTTGAGAGGGAACGCGACCGCCGCGGGCAGTGTCACGTCGCCGAGTAGCTCCTGGAGAGGCGAGGGCTCACCCACGGGCGATCGCTCGATCAACCGGACCCACGGGTTGCCGTCATTGAGGACCCCTACGACCAACGGTCCGGTGTACCCGCCCGACGCAGCAAAGTCCTCGCTCGACAAGCGCTGGAGCAGCGGGGCGAGCACCGCGCGTACCGCCTCCAGGAGCACCAACTGCGTGCCGGTGGCATTGGCGATCAAGGTGTCGAGGATGCTGACAAGCGATGCCAGGTCCGACTCGCTCTGCCAGAGCAAGCGCAGTGCATCGTCGATCGCCTCCGCTTGAGTGGTACTCGGTTCCGTTCCCCAGTTCTCCGTGAGCGCGTGATCGGCCTCGGAGTAGGCGATCCACGACAACACCTCATAGCTGGAAAGTACGGATCGGGAGATGTCTGCGGCCGTGACGAAGGCGATGGCGGTGTCGCACGGCGTCGTAATCCCGCCGGCGACCAGCGATGCGGCGGGGTCAATCGCAGGCATGACCCGCGCCCGCGCCAACACCGGTGTTGCAGCCCGGTGCGCTACCATGCCTGCGTGCCATTCTCCGCCTAGCTCGCGAAGAAGCGCGCGGCGGCGGCGATGGTGAGGTTGCCGTGCTGGGCGGACACGCCGCCGGCGGAGACCTGCGTCTGGAGCACCAGCCGGATGCGCATGCCGAGCTTGCTGCGGTCGGTGAATGGCGTGCCGATCACGTAGGTGCCCGCCGTCTGCAGGGCGAGCACGGTGGCCGACTGCCAGGGCCCGTTCTTGAAGCGGTACTGCAAGACCACCTGGTAGGTGAAGTTGGCGGTGAAGTTGTCGCCCTCGGCGTGGATCACGAGGTCCTGGACGCCGGGGCCGATGGACTTTAAGTCCTTGCCGGTGAGGACGTACTCGTCGAGGAGGCCGCCGGCCACCAGGCTCGTCGCTGAGTAGGGCTGGTCCTCGCACAGGTCGTAGATTACCACGGCGGCCAGGCCGGCCCGGGCGGCGGCGCGCCGTGGGACGGGCGGTGGCGGAAGTGGGCTGGGAATCAGAGCACGACATGATTGACATCGTCGTTGTCGCGACCGAGTATAGCGGGGCGAGTTTTTTTTTCCCCCCCCATCGGCATGAGTTTACACGTTCTTGACAAATTGACGCATGCGGGTCGACAGGCGACGTCATCGTCCCAGCTCCGCCGCGCCGCCAGCGATAAGCATCCCCGGTGAACCCGGCCTCCAAGCGCGAAGCCTGCCGACTCGGGCTCATCCTGCTCGCCCTCGCCCTGGGGCTGCGACTGGCGCTGCTCTCGGCCTACCCGGTCCTGCCCTTCGGTGACAGCTACACCCGCCTTGTCGATCCCACCCGCCTGGTGATCCCGCCGTGGCTCCCGGGCTACCAGGCCACGCTCGCGCTCACCTCGATTGTCTCCTTCGATCCGTTCGCCTTCCGCGGCATGACGACCGTGCAGGGCGCGCTCGCCGCCGGACTCGCGGCCGGGTTTGCGGCGCGGCGCTGGGGCGTGGGCGCCGGGTGGACGGTCGGTCTCGGGGTGGCGCTCCTTCCGAGCTTCGTCCTGCCCTCGATCGCGCTCTACCAGGAGCCATTGTTCCTCGTGTTGGCCGTGGCCGGCGTCGGCTTGCTCGCCGAGGGGTCGGTCGCGGCGCTCGCCGGGGCCGCGCTTCTCGCCCTCGCCTGCACCGTCCGCTACGAGGGCTGGCCGCTCGCGGGCATCGCCGGTGCCTGGCTCGTGGCCACGGGGATGCAGCGGCGGAGCGGCCACCGCGTACTGGCGGGTGGACTGGCCGTGTCCGGTATCGTCGCCTGCCTCGTGGGGCTACCAGACGTGGCCGCGGGCGGACTCTCCCAACTCGACGTCGGCGCCACGACCGGCCGCCTGCTCGGCCGCCTCGAGATCCTTGGCCGGCTGCTCCGCGACACCGGGTCGTGGAGCCTGCTGCTTCCTGCCGCCTGGGGACTGTTTACGACCGGGGGCCGTGGCCTCGCGCTCGTGCTCCTCGGCAACGTCACCTGGCTGGCGGTGCTCGACCCCTACAGTCCACCCGACAATCCTCGGCAGTTGGCGATTCCCCTCTTGCTGCTCTGCGGGATGGCGGGCACGGTGGCCACCTCCCGCTTGCGAGCGCTCGGCATCGTCACGCTGGGACTCCTCCCCGCGCTCCTCGCCTGGCCCCGCGCGCTCGAGGGCTACGGGGAGGCCATGCCCACCGTCATCCACGAGGTGGCGCGCGCGCTCGACGGGAAAGTGGGCGCGGACGACCGCGTGCTCGTCCTCGCCCAGGGGATGCGCGACTGGCCCGCCCTCGATCCGGTGGAGTGCGAGGCCCTCGACGTGCTGCTGGGGAAGGGGCCGGGCGTGGTGGTGTGCGACAGTGACGCGCCCGACGCGGGGGGACGGCTGGACGTGCAACGGGCCGACGCCGGCTCGGCCCCGGACTGGATCGTCGCCCAGGGTATCGACTGGATCGTCCGGCTGGGCGACTTCGAGGACTGGCGACCGGTCCACGTCGCGGCGACCGCGCTCGTCGGCACGGAGGGTTGGTACTCCTTCGCCGATGTCGGCGGGATCGTGCACATCTCGTCTCGAGATACGACGGCGCTCGCCGAGCTGTCGCAGTCCCTCCACCCGGCGCGGTTGGTCCTCCCGGACCATGCGCGCTGCGGGGGTATCCGGGAACAAATCCAGCTTCACGGGGCGGTGGCGGTCTCCGGCTCGGCCAACCGGATTGAGCGTGATCGCGTGGCGCTCTACGCGAACGGGGAGTTCCAGGTGGCGACCGAGACGGAGGGATACCTGGTGGTCTGGCTGTGCGGCACCCCGGCCGACTGGCGCCTGCCCCGGGTGACGGTGGAAGTCGGCGAGCACGACGAGGAGATCGAGGTCGGCGCTCGCATGTCTCCCCACCTCGCTGGCCCCACAATCCCCGCTGGAACCGCCACCATCCGCTTTGACGACGACGGCACCGACGCCCAGGGGGGCGACCGGAACGTGTTCATCGGGGGGATCGAGGTGGTGCCGGGCCCGCGCTGAGGGTGGCCAGCGGGCCTGGCCGTGAGCGTGTACAGTGCGCCACTCAGGAGCGCTCATGATCCCCGTTCTCGTCGCATGCACGCTCGGCGACAAGGACTCCGGTGTCCCGGTCGAATGCCCCGGACTCGACTGTCGCGACGAGCTCACGCTCACCATCCTGTCTCCCGACGGATCGCCCTCCGACGGTTTCACCGGGAATGCGACCATCGAGGGCGGCGCCGCGAGTTTCTCCTGCTTCGGCAGCGCGTCGACGCAAGAGCGCGCGGCCTGCGGCGAGGACGGGGTCCTCCGCCTGTACCTCTACGCCACGACGGTGTACCTGGGCGTGGCGGAGGGCGACGACGCCCCGTACTGGAGTGGCGAACTCACGCCGAGCTGGACGGCGCCCTACGACTCCGACGAGTGCGGCCACTACTGCTACCTCGCCGAGGAGAGGATCACGCTCCTGCCCTGCGAGGGCTGCGGCTAGGGCGCGAGGCCCTACAGCGACTCGCCGAGCTGAATCGCAGTGGCGAAGGCGTTGATGGCGTCGCGACGATCTGCGATCATCCGCGACGAGATCTCGCGCGACCGCTCCATGTCGGCGTAGTTCGAGAGCAGGAAACCACCCGAGCGCTGGCGCTTGAGCACCCAGATGGACCGGTCGGGTAACTCGCCCACGATGAGCCCGAAGGGGCCGTCGACGGCGCGGAGCACGTCGCCCATGGAGTGCGGGAATGTGGGACGCGGCATGGGGCGGCGTATCACCCGCGGCGCCCGCCCAGCACCGCCACCCGCCCCCGGTGAAGAGGCCAACGTAAGGCATGGTACGGCAGCGTCGCCGCGCGCCGGGCCCCGAGCGATGGCCGCCAGGTGAGCCAGGCGTGCTCCGCGCGCAAGAGCTCCCGCACCGAGTCGTAGAAGCCCTGCGGGTAGCTGGCCTCGAAGAGCACCTCGTTGTCCATCGCCGATGCCCAGTTCTCCCGCCCCATCTGCTCGCGCACGTTGGCGTAGAAACCCGTCCCCGGCAAGGGGTAGCTGACACTCACGCCGATCTCGTCCGGCCGGAGCTCCCGCACCATCGATAGCGTGGCGTGCACGTCGTCGTAGGTCTCCCCCGGGTAGCCGAGCTGGAGGAAGAAACCTACGCGGATGCCGGCCTCGTGCAGGCGGCGGGTGGCGGTGGCGATGTCGTCGCGCGTCTGGTCCTTGTCCATCGCCGCGAGCACGCGGTCGCTGCCACTCTCGGCGCCCATCCACACCTCCACGCAACCGCTCGCCGCGAGGTCATCCACGTAGGCGCCCTCGCGCACCAGGTCGGCGCGGGTGTTGCACCGGAAGGGGATGCGACGCGGCTCGATTAGGCGACGAAACTCGGCAAGCCACGCGGGCTTGATGGCGAAGATGTCGTCGGTGAACCAGAGGCGGTCGGGGGCGAAGGACCGCGCCCACTCGACCGTCGCCGCTGCCCGCCCCGGTGACAACACGTTGTAGGACCGTCCCCACGTGGGCTTGGCGCACCAGTTGCACCGGTAGGGACAGCCGCGCGCGGTCGACAGGTTCAGCTCCCAGAGCCCGTGCTTTTGTCGCCAGCGGCGCCGGTACTCGCCGAGGTCGACGTCGCCGAGCGTGGGCCACGGGAGCAGGTCGAGGTCGCGGCGGGCGGCCCCGGGCGAGCGCCCCTCCACCCAGTCGATCACGGCCTGGTCATGCTCACCGTGCACCACGGTGGCGCCGGCATAGGCCTCGGGGTGGTCGGTGGGGTCGGGACCGGCCACGAGGACCTCTGCCCCCGCCTCGCGGGCCAGCGAGACCATGCGCCGCGCCGCCTCACGCATGGAAGTGAGGCACATCTTCACCGGCACGCTGTGGGGGTCGGCGACGATGGCCACCTGGCTCGGTCGCCAGCCGCGCAGCGCCTCGGCGAAGGTATCCACGTCGCGACAGAACATCGGGTCGTAGACCACCACCTCGTGCCCGCGCGCGCGCAGCTCCTCTGCGGTCACCAGCGTGCCGAGCGGCGGGTAGGGCTTCTGCGCCCGAGCCTCCATCGGGTCGAGCGGCTGGTGGTAGGGACTGGCGACGAGAACCGGCACGGGGCCAAAAGCTACCCCGTCGCGGGCTCGTCGCTCCGGGTATGCTCGCCGCGCGGAGTTTTGATGCTGCTTCTCCTCGGGGCCTGCGAGCCCGACGACACCGGTAAGTCCCCCGATCCGAGCGACACCGCCGACACTTCTTCCGACTTCGACCCCGACCGCGTGACGGAGCGGAGCTGTCCCGAGGGCCTCCCGGCCGCGCCGAGCATCGCCGACTGGGAGGAAGGCGGCTTCATCCCCGCCAACGAGCTCGCCGCGCTGGTCACCAACGGTTCGAGCACCTTGTACCTCGGATCGGTGCTCTACGGCTTCTGGCGTCGCGACGGCGACGGCACCACGTGGCAGCCGGGCTTCGGTCGCACGGCGCACACCACCGGCGAGCCGGTGGTCGACCCCGTCGACCCGATGAAGGTGTGGCGCTCGGCCGGTGGCACGCTCGAGTACTCGCTCGATGGCGGCACGAACTGGACCGGCACCCCGGCCGGGGAGATCGAGCCGGGAGTCGAGAGCAGCCACGTGTACGCCATCGGCCTCGCCCCCTACAACAGCGACGAGGTGTGGACGCTCATGCACGACGGCGCCGTGCTCCGCTCCACCGACGCCGGCGAGAACTTCGAGGCCATCGGGTCTTTGCCCCAGGGCGCCATCTCCACGCTCGCGTTTGACTTCTTCGGCTCCTGGCGCCTCGTGCCGCCGGCCGTGGAGGGCGGTCGCATGTACGCCACGCTCAACGGCTACATCTGGGGCTCCGACGATCTCGGCGCCTCCTGGACCCCGCTCAAGGGCGACGGCATCCCCCCCTTCTCGCTGGTGGAAGACCCGGCCGACGACCAGCATCTCCGCGCGGGTGGCTGGGAAACCTTCGACGGCGGCGACTCGTGGAGCGCGCTCGACAGCGCGCCGGTGCACGCCACGTGGGTAGACGGTCGTATGCTCGAGACGACGACGGGCACCATTCGCTGGACCGACGACGGCGCGAGCTGGACCAACGCCGCCACGGTGCCCTCCACGGCGCTGGTGGCCTCGGCCTTCGTCGACGGCCGCCTCTGGACGATGACCGACTGGCACATCTACTATTCCGATGACGAGGGCCAGACCTGGACCTCGGCCGGCGAGGGGCTCGTCGACGAGGACCTCGCCGTGGTGAGCCCGGACCCGCTGTGTCCCGGTCGGCTGTTCGTGGGCAGTCGCTGCGGCGGCGGCTTCTACGAGTCGCTCGACTGGGGCGACACGTGGAGCCCCATCGAGGTGTACGGCCACTACATCATGCGGGTGGTGTACGACCCCGTCGATCTCGACGTCGTGTACTACCTCACCGACAACATCCTCTACCGCAGTACCGACGGGGGTATCACCTACCAGAACCTCTGGGAGTACTACCACTACCACGGCTTCGCCGTGGATCCCGACGACAAGTCACACTTGTTGCTGGGCTCCGTGGGCTCCGGCGAGCGCGCCGACACGGCCGCGCACATTTACGTGAGCCATGACACGGGGCAGAGCTGGGAAACGGCGAGTGGCATCCCCGACAGCGAGTCGAGCGCGCACACTTTCCTTTGGCTCGATAATGACGTGGTCCTCGCCGGCTTCTACAAGGCGGGCGACATGTCCCACCTCAGCGGCGAGGGCATTGGCCTCTACCGCTCCGCCGACAACGGCGACAGCTGGACGAATGTCAGCTTCCCGCACACCGACATCCAGGCACTTGTCGGTCACGACGGGACGGTCTGGGCCTGCGCCGGCGACGGCCTCTACCGCAGCGACGACAAGGGTCTCACCTGGAGCCTAGCCGTGAGCGGCCCGGCGCTCTCCGTGGACTTCCACGAGGATCTGGGCCTCCTGTTGCTCGCCGACGGCGCCGTCCAGCGCACGGACGACGGGGGCGCCACCTGGTACGAAGACCGCGAGACCAGCCGCATCGAGCCCTCCGGCAACCCCCTGGCCGAGGTGGCCTTCTCGCCCGACGGGGCGATGGCGTGGATCACGCTGTACAACCAGGGGGTGTATCGGAAGGGGTTCTGACCGCCGCTGACTACGTCGCCGCGGCCTGCGTCCGCCCCGTCACCCGGCGCACGGGCACGCTGGAGGTGAGCCGCACCTGGTCGTGGGCCTTCTCCAGGCGAATGTCCACCTTGTCCATGTCGACCTCGGCGTAGCGTGCCACCACCGCCGCGATCTCGGCGCGCATGGCGTCGAGCTGCGAGGGGGTGAGGTCCACCTGGTCGTGCACGAGCAAGAGCTTCAACCGGGCCTTCGCCTCGTCCTTGCTACCCTTGGTGTTCCCGAAGAACTTGTCGAGGAGAGACATCATCCGGCCACCTCCTGGGCACCCTCGCCGAGGCCCATCCAGCGTTTCATGACACCCCACCAGGACTCGGGGGCTTCCGTCGCGACAAAGGGCACGTCTTGCTCGCCGCAGATCCGGCGGGCGGTGCGGCGGTAGGCCTCGCCCACCAGCGACTTGTCGTCGAAGGCGGCGGGCGAGCCGCGGTTGGCGCTCACGATCACGTCTTCACTGTCGGGCACCATGCCGAGGAGCGGGATGGCGAGGATCTCGAGCACGTCGTCCTTGTTCATCATGTTGCCTTCCTTCACCATCTTGGCGCGGAAGCGATTGATGATGAGCTGGGGCTCGGGCAGTTCGGCCGCCTCGACGAGGCCGATGATGCGGTCGGCGTCGCGCACGCTCGACACTTCCGGGGTCACCACCACGATGGCGCGGTCGGCGCCGGCGATGCTGTTCTTGAAGCCCTGCTCGATGCCGGCCGGGCAGTCGATGATGACGTAGTCGAACTCCGCCTTCAGATCCTGCACGAGCTTCTTCATCTGCTCGGGGCTCACCGCGTTCTTGTCGCGCGTCTGCGCGGCGGGCAGCAAGAAGAGGTTCTCGGTGCGCTTGTCGCGGATGAGCGCCTGGCGGAGGCGACACTCGCCCTCGATCACGTGCACCAGGTCGTACACGATGCGATTCTCGAGGCCGAGGATCACGTCGAGGTTGCGCAGGCCGATGTCGGCGTCGACGACGGCAACCTTCTTGCACAGCCGGGCCAGGGCCACGCCGAGCTTGGCAGTGGTGGTCGTCTTGCCGACGCCCCACATGCCCGAGGTGACGACAATGCACTCGCTCATGCGGACTCCATTGGCTTGTAGGTCGTGAGGAAGGGGGCGGGCATCTTCCCGCGGTAAGGCTCCACCACCAGGGCCTCCTCGGCCACGTAGGCCACTTCCGGGGCGAAGCCGCGGGTGGCGCGGTCGGGGTCGGCGCCGGGCACCACCCCGATCACCTTGCCGATGCGGAGCTGCGTGGGGCGCAGGTCGAAGGCGAGGATCACCGCCTTGTCGTCGCGGGTGCCGGCGTGGGCCATGCCCTTGAGCGCCCCGAAAACCACGATGTTGCCGCCGGCGATCACCTGAGCGCCGGGGTTGACGTCGCCGAACACCTGGACGTCGCCGCCGTAGCGGACACAGGTGCCCGAGCGGACGGTCTGGGTGAGCGTGAGCACGCGCCCGCCGAGATCCTCTTCAGGCTCGTCGTCGGGTGGGGCCACGAGGTCGGTGCCGCCCGACTCGGTCTCGAAGCTCGGCTTCGGCATCGTGGCGGTGACTTCCAAGGGCGCCATCTCGGTCACGGCGGTCCGCATGTCTGACGGTGGCACCAGCGGCTCGACCGCGCCGGCCTCGGTCACGGGCGATGCCACGTTGATCTTCAGCTTCAACTCGCGCTCGGCCATGCGCTGGATGGCGGCGCTCTCGCAGTTCAGCCCCACCACCTCCACCTCGAACTCGTCCTTCAGCATGTGGACGATACGGCGGACCTCCATCATGTCGAGCTCGCGCTGCCCGAGCTCCAGTCTCACCCGCGCGCCCGCGTAGCGGCCGGGCGGGTTGCCGAGCGTGTCGCGGATCTGCAGCCGCAGCGCGTCGAAGCGCATCACCGGGGGCAGCGGCAGCACCAGCACCCCGCCGGGGGCACCGCGGAGCTGCAACGGAGGGTTCGCCGGGGCGAGCAGGAGGGCGGGTGAGGACATGGCGGGCAGGGGAGGGGAGGGACCGGCGGGGGGTGCCGGGGGAGCGGGCGGGGATGCCCGCGGAGGATGCGCTCAGAGTACCACGTTGCAGCGCCGCGATGCAAGAACTCTCTTGACACGTAAATGGTTTCGTCAAGAGAACTGCAAGAAACTCCCTGCGATGGCGAGGATGGCCGAGTAGTAGGTGACCATCACGATCATCTCCGCCCCGCGAAAACGCCGGGTGAAATGGTTGATCGCGAGCACGCTGTCCGACACCACGAACACCACCGCGCCGGCCAGCGCCATCGCCGAGTGGGTGCCCGCCGCCACCACCATCGCGCCGAGGGTCGCGGCGTAGAGCGGCACGGCGAGGCGCAGGACACCGTGGAGGCGTTTCCAGAGCACGCCCAGCACCCCGGCGATGGCGACCAGGAGCAGCGTGCCGAGGCCGCCGAGCGCCGCTGGGGGCAGGAACTCCCACCCCGCGACGACGAAGGCGCCGATGAGCAAGAGGTGCCCCACCAGGAAGGCGCCGAGGCCGTGGAGGAAGCGACGCTCCTTGTCGAGGAGGAGCCCGTCGCCGAGCGCGCAAAACACCAGTCCCGCGCTCGCGACAGGCGACACGTCGAAGGTCGCGGCGGCGAGCAAGAGCGCCGGGGCCACCTTCACCGGGTGTTTGCGGCCCGCGCCCACGAGCGCCAGGTAGAAGGCCGACGCACCCGCAGCGAGGGACCAGAGAAGCGGCATGCGCTCGCTTAAGCGGTCACCAGCGGCATGAACCCGCCCTTCGCGTCGAGCGCGCGGAGGTCGTCGTAGCCGCCGATGTGCACGTCGCCGACGAACATCTGCGGCACGGTGCGCCGCCCGTTGGCCTTCACCAGGAGGGCCTCCCGACCCGCGTCGTCGTCCGTCAGGTCGATCTCCTCGTAGGGCACGCCCTTCTGGGCGAGGAAGGACTTCGCGGCCTTGCAGTAGGGGCACCAGTCGGTCGAGTAGAGCGTGACGGTCTTCATGCCGCGGATCTAGCCGCCGCGTGAAGACCTTGGCGTTGCCCGCGCTACGATGCCCCGTGTTCTTCTTGCTGGCCTGCGCCGGGGAGCCTCCGTGGACGCCCACGGCCACCGTGCGTCTGTGGGCGAACGGCGGTGGCGAGCCGATCCCGGTCCCGTCGGAGCTCGCCCACCTCGGCTGGCTCGGCGACGTGTCCACTTGGCGCTACGCGGGTACCGGCACCGAGGGCCGCGCCGAGCGAGGGAGCTTCGGCATCGGCGACGGCACGACCTTCGCGCTCATCGGCCTCGACGAGCCGCCGAACACGCTGACCAACGCGGTGGGCCCCGGCTACCAGCGCGGCGAGGGTTTCTACGCCGACATGCCGCTGGTGCTCTGCCGCGACGGCGAGCCCTTGCCCCTGGTGGGCGCCCGGGTGCAGCGCCCACGAGGCACGGGCGTGGTGCGCACCCGCGCGGAGTGGGAAGGCGGCGCCCTGCTCGACACCATCGACCTCGTACACGACGGGGCGATCGTTCGGTACGTCACCGTCTCGGGAGGCGAAGGGCTGGAGCTCCTCGTGGGTGAGGGCGGCACGCGCGACGGCGTGACGCTCAACGCCCTCGGCGACGTCCCCGTGTTCACCGCCGAGCCCGTCTCTTTCACCCTTGCGTACGGCGCCGAGCCGCCCCAGATCGCCGAGGCCCTCGCCGCCTCCGAGGCCCAGACCGCCGCCTTCCTCGCCGGGGCCGCGCGGCTCCTCACCCCCGACCCGGCCGTGAACGATCTCTACCAGGGGATGCTGCTCACCCACCTGATGCAGACTGATACGTCAGGAACTGTATCACCGATGTCTCGATACACATCGGGCTGGCTGCGCGACGCCGAGGGGCCCACCCGTCTCTACGTCGCCGCCGGCCTCTTCGACCAAGCGGCGGCGACCCTCACTGATACATATCGTGTATCAGCAGGACAGGCGGCAATCGCGAACTCTTTCTCTCTTGATACACCCCGCAGCGACACGCCTCCCGACTGGAACGCCGTGCCCTTCATGGACGGGCGCAACCCCGTGGAGGCGCCGTCCTACCCGGTGATACACGAGGCGATGTATCGCCGTGCGACAGGGGAGTCGGCCATCGCCGACGAGGCCTTTCTCCGCGCCTGCGTGGAGCGCCAGGCCATCGACGCCGGGCTCTTGGGTTTCTCGGGCGACGAGACCTTCCGGTACACCCTCGCGCTGCCCCTCGGCGCGATGCCCGAAGACGTGGGATGGTCGGCGAACTCCGCGTTCTTGTGGATCGCCGCGGCGGAGTCGCTGGGGATCGACGCGAGCACCGTCCGAGAGCGCACCGAGGAGGTCTTCTACGCCGACGGCTACTGGAGTCCAGTGGCGGCCTACGACACGCTCGAGCCCTACCCGGCGCCGTTCGAGGACGTGTCGCTCGGTGCGGCGCGCCTGCTCGGCGACGAGCGCGGTATCGACGCGGTGCTCGACACCTTGCTGCGCAGCGACGGGACGCTCTTGACCGACGGCGCCGTCGGCTACACCGGCATGGTGCCCGGCTACCTGCTCGCCGCCGTGAAGGACGGGCCGGAGGGCGAGGCGGCGTTCAACGCGCTCGCCACGGTGGCCACCCCGTCCGGGCACTTCGAGGAGGTCCACACCCCCGACAACCTCCCCTTGCAGCTCACCCACGACGCCGACGGCTACGGCGCCGATGTCACCGCGCGCTACCGCCCCTGGGAGGGTGGCGTCGTGGTGGCCGCGATGTTCGACTACCTCGTGGGCGCCGACGTGAACGCGCCCGAGCAGCGCCTGCGGCTCAGCCCGCACCTGCCGAACGGCTGGCCCGAGTTGGTGGTGGAGAACCTGCCGCTCGGCCGCGATGGGCGCTACGACCTGCGCGTAGAGGGCTACGTGGAGGGCATGGTGGTGTGCGTGGACCGCCACGCGGACGGCCCCGCGTGGACGGCCTGCGTGGGTGAGGATTGCCGTGAGCTGGCGGCCGGCGAGGCTGAACGTTGGGTGGTGGCACGCTGACGAGGGGTCCCCGGCCGCCTCCGGGCGTTCGGTCACCGCCGGCTGGCGGGGGAGGGGAGAGGTGGCGTGGAGCGCTGGGCTACCGCCTGGGCGCGTTGCGCCGAGCGAGGGGGAGGAGGAGCATCAGGAGTCCCGAGGCCCCACCGTCGCACCCGCAGGCATCGCTCGTGCCGTCCTGGGCATCGCTATCCCGCCTGCCGACGCTGTCGCCGGGTGCGCCGCTGTCCGTGGGGGTGGACGTGTCCCCGGTTGGCTGGCCGGTGTCAGCCGTGTCCCCCGGCGTCGAGGTGCAGTCCACCACGTTCACGCTCAGGCTCGTCTCGTCTTCCCAGGCGCCGTTACTCACGACGCGCCCCACGGTGAAGCTCATCTCGAAGCTACCGTGCACTCGGAGTTGTGCGTCGTCGCCCGCGTCCGTGCCGTCGAGCAGCCAGCGACCGTCGGTGGCCGACGCGGAGCTGTCCTCGAACTCGGCCGTATCGTCCACGCAAATCTCGCTGGGCCCCGCGATCCCCGCCACCGGCCGCGCCGCCCCCCAGTAGGCGTCCACCAGCTCGCGATGAATGATGCCGTAGCCCTCGCTGGTCGGGTGGATGCAGTCCGACATGTAGGCGGCGGGGCTCGGGTAGTTCGGGTCGGGCGCCCCCGCCATGCCCCCGGCGGCCTGGAGGGTGCCCCAGATGCTCGGCACGTAGGTGTATCGGAAGTAGTCAGGATCGAGGCCCGACAAGGTGCCGTCGATGTCGGCCAGGAAGTAGCCATTGATGGTGGGGGTGAGCGTGCCAGTGCCGAAGTAGTACCAGGCCTGGGCGATACACTCGGTGCTCTGCTCGAAGTTCACGAAGTCGTAGCCGAAGCTCACCACGCGGATGTCCGGGCGCACGCTCGCCACCTGGTCGAGCACCTTGTGGAAGTTGCTGTCGTAGAGCGCGGCATTGTTCACGCCATTTCCCGCGAGGTAGTTGGCGAAGAGGTCGTTGCCACCCACCGACAGCCAGATCCACGTGGCCTCCGGGTGGAGCGCGATCACCTCGGGGATGGCGGTGGGGTACTGGTTGGCGTACTGGTCGGCGGTGGTGCCGCCGATGCCGTAGCCCTCGACGCTCAATCCGTAGGGCGCGAGCGCGTCGCCCAGCTCCTCGGCGCTGCCCTCGGCCCACGAGTCACCGAAGACCAGGACATCGGCGGCGAAGGTCGGGACGCAGAGAAGCAGCATCCCGTCATCGTCTCACAGCTAGTAGAGGTCGAGCGTGTAGATCTCGCCCTCGCCGGAGCTGTCCACCGCCACGAAGTCGACGATGTAGTCGTAGTAGGCGCAGTCGAGGTAGGTCGAGCGTTCTTGCCAGGCGCTAAACCACACCGCGCCGCCGTCCGGGTAGAGCTCGAAGGCATCCACCCACTCGCCGGTCCAGCCGTCGTACACGTCTGCGTACACCGCCTCGATGTCGCCCTTGCCGTTCTCATCGTATACATCGGCCTCGAACCACCACACGTTGTCGTCGTAGTAGCGGTCCCAGTAGCAAGAGGCGTCGGCCCAGTCGACGTAGGGCGCGTAGTCGGCGCCGCCGCCGCCCCCGCCGCCACCGGAGCTGTAGATCACGCAGCCAGGAAGGGCCATGAGCGCGGCCAGGAGGGGTAGGGAGCGGGTCATCGCGTTCCTCGTGTTCATGCCCAGCTTACGCCCTGGGGCGCGGGCCCATTCGACTAGCCCCGCTCCGTCCAACGCCAGGTGGTGAGCAGTCGCGCGTAGTTCGCCCGCTCGAAGGCCTCGGGATCGGGACACCGCGCGAGGCTCATGTTGCCGCGGAGCTGCGACACGCCGGTGTACTCGTGCTCCTTCATCCAGTGCTCAAGGCCGTCGCGGAGCACCCGCAGGTGCTCGGGACCGTGTTTCACCACCGCTGATACCACCTGGACCACGTCCGAGCCTGCCATCAGCGCCTTGACCGCGTCCTCGGCGCTGTGGACGCCGCCCGAGCAGGCCAGGGACAGGCCGGTGCGCCCCCGCAGGATCGCGATCCAGCGCAGGCGCATGAGGAGCTCGTTCGACGAGGAGAGCACCAGCCGCGGCTTCACTTCCAGCTCCTCGATGTCGATGTCGGGCTGGAGGAACCGGTTGAAGAGCACCACGCCGTTCACGCCGGCCTCCTCCAGGCGCCGCACGAGGTGGGGCAGCGAGGAGTAGAGCGGCGAGAGCTTCACGCCCAGCGGTAGTCGCGTGGCGTCGCGCACGGACTGGGCGAGCTCCACCACCCGATCCTCGATGGCCGCGCCGGAGATATCGGCGTTCGTCGAGAGCAGGTAGACGTTGAGCTCGAGCGCGTCGGCGCCTGCCTCCTCGATGAGCCTGGCGTAGCGCACCCAGCCGGAGGTGCTGGTGCCGTTGAGCGAGGCGATCACCGGCACCCTCACCGCCTTCTTGAGTTGGCGCACCTGGTGCAAGTACGCGCGGGGACCGAGGAAGTACTCGCCCGGGTCGGGAAAGAAGGACAGCGCCTCGGCGTAGGCGTTGTGATGCCGGTCGAACATCATCTGCGAGGAACGCGAGTCGGCCTCGATCTGCTCCTCGAACAGCGAGTGCATCACGATGGCGGCGGCGCCGCTCGCCTCGAGACGACGGGCCACGTCGAGGTCTTCGGTAATGGGCGAGGCACCGCCCACGATGGGGTTGTCGAGCGAGAGCCCGAGATAGTCGGTGGCGAGGTCCATCAGTTCCTCCGGGCCATGGCGGTGTAGAGTTCGAAACGAGCGGCGATCTCCGACTGGGCGATCTTGATCGTCTCGGCGAAGCGGTCGGGATCTTGCGCCTCGGTGGCGCGGAAACGTGTCTCCGCCCGCATGAAGCGTCCAAGGTCGCCCTTTGGCGCCCCACTGTCGAGCTGCAGCGGCGAGTCGAGCCGCGGGTCGAAGCGGTAGAGGGGCCAGTAGCCGGTGTCGACCGCCGACTTCTGCTGTTCGAGCCCGTGCACGAGGTCGTAGCCGTGGGCAATACAGTGGCTGTAGGCCAGGATGAGCGAGGGGCCCGGGAAACTCTCGGCTTCCTGCAAGGCTTTCACCGTCTGCGCGTCTTTCGCGCCGAAGGCCACGCGGGCCACGTACACCGAGCCGTAGGCCATCGCCATGAGCCCGAGGTCCTTCTTGGCGCTCTGTTTGCCCGCCGTCGCGAACTTGGCCGAGGCGCCGCGAGGCGTGGCCTTGGATTGTTGTCCACCGGTGTTGCTGTACACCTCGGTGTCTAGCACCAGCACGTTGACGTCGTGACCGCTGGAGAGCACGTGGTCGAGGCCGCCATAGCCGAT
>SXGU01077850.1_pt1 | contig 17511 bp, 14 predicted proteins | sample 3174531 | NCBI WGS metagenome assembly SXGU01 (sample SAMN11356863, study PRJNA531348) | freshwater metagenome | isolation source: freshwater sample F1-140 | place: China: Fuxian Lake, Yuxi | collected 2017-12-25 | reverse complement strand
TCGGCGTACATCTTCTTGAGCCGGCTGTTCTCGGCCTCCAATTCCTTCATCCGGCTGATCATCGCCGTATCCATGCCGCCATACCGGGCCCGCCACTTGTAGAAGGTCGCCGAGCTGATGCCTAACTCCCGGCAGACTTCAGGTACCGCCAGGCCGGCTTCGGCCCGCTTGAGGGCATCCATGATCTGGCTGTCCGTGAATTTCGATCGCTTCAGTGCAGAATCTCCTCAGTGAGAAAATTCTACTTCTGATTACCCCGCTTTTGCGGGGGGATTACCCAGCACGCTGTAGCCCGCCACCCCGGACAATCTGGAAATCCAGAACTTCATCGCCAACCGCTTGTGGGCGCTCGGTATGCGGGACGAAGCGGCGGAAGTGCATGAACGGGCCTTCAATCGGGCACTGGCCCTCATCCCCAAAGGCTACAAGGGCCAGATTACCTGGTCCGAGATCGACAATCGATCCTTCCTGCGTCTGGCGCATGGCACCTTGTTGGGGTTGATGCACCGCCGGGAGGGCAAGTCGGCGATGGTTCTGGCCAAGAAGCTGCTGGCCTGGTGCCCGATGGACAATCTGGGTGTGCGCTTCCTGCTTGGCGATATCGCCCTGATCACCGGCGACCGCCAGGCCGCGATGAAGGAATACCTGAACGGTGCGGCGAATTCCCCAGCGCACTGGTATCAGGCCGCGTTGATTGCGTTTCGGGAGGGGGATTATGTGGCGGCCTGCACCTATCTGCGGCGGGGGATTGCCGCGAACCCCTACATTGCAGAGGGGCTGACCGGGCGGACCTTGATCGCCGAACACCTTTACTGGCATGCCAGCAACGTCCATGGACCTGACTGGGCGATTGACTATCTCGGATCTGCCGCTTGTGACTGGACGGCGGAGGAGGTCGACTTTGTTGATTGGGTGTTCAATACGTCGGCGGTGCTCAGAGAGCGTGCCGCGTTGATGGAATTACAGGAGGGGCTGACTTACGAGCGGGATGACGAGAAACGGGGCTCATACGCATGGCGATCGACACGGTTTGTCGAAGGGATTACCGATGACGTTTCCGAAAAGATGGTGAAGAAGATTCGGAACCGTTATGGCGTGGAGGTTTGGCCGTGGGAACGGGCGTCAATCCGGTAATCGCCGTCTCGCCAGCGCCGACTTTTGCCGCCGGATCAACCACCACTCTGCGGGCGATCAACCAGACACTGCACACGCCAACCCCATCAGCCAGCAGATCCGCCCACTCGCCATAACGCCAGCCAGTTTCCGCTTGCGCCACTTCAATAGCGCCACCGAAGGTCAGCAGGCCCAACAACACGCGCCATATGCGGGTAGGGTACGCGCCATATGCCAACGCCGCCAAAACAGCAAAGGCCACCGCGTGCTGCGCTTTATCCCACCAATCAAACACGCCAACAGGAAGCGCATCTATCGGCATCAACGACAACACAGCAACTGCGCTGCAGGCCAGCCAAAATGAGACACGCAGAAAAAGCCGCAAAGCCCTATCCCGGATAGTTCAGTGCCACTTTCAACGCGTCCGGCGGCACCGGCAAGCCCTTGAATACCCGCCAGACCAGATCCGATTTGGAAAACAACACCACCCAAACCGTCACTCCAATCACTGCAAAGTAAGTGCCCAACGTCTGGTGATCGACATACCAGGCCTCTACTTGCCCCTTGTACGGCGCAATCACTCGATCGTAAAAATCAACCGAACCCGCATGGTCGGCGAGAATATCTTCCTCGCCACGAAAAACAATCGGCCCGATGCCCGACAGCCCCGGCTTCACCTTGACGATGATCTGTTGTAAGTCAAGCGGAAACGCATTAAAGCAGCGCTGCACTTGTGGCCTTGGCCCCACCACGCTCATGTCGCCGAGAAAAATATTCAGCAACTGCGGCAGCTCATTGATTTTGGTTTTGCGTAAAAACTTGCCAGCGGGGAGCACGCGGGGATCGTTCTTCAACGTCACCGTACCCGTGCCCAAATTAGGACTATTCTTCAGCATGGTGGCGAACTTGAACAGCTTGAAAGGCTTGCCATCTTTGCCAACACGTTCCTGCAAAAAGAAGATCTCGCCTTCGCCGGTAAATCGAAGCAGTACGGCGATAGGCACCAGCAGTGGGGAAAGCGCCAGCAAAGCCATGCCGGAAAACAGTACATCAAAAAATCGCTGCATGGCTTACATCCTCTGATCCAGGTACTTGCTGGTTTCCATGTGGGCGAAGTCTGGCAGCATCTCGAAGAACAGCTCAACGATGTCGGCCTTGGTCCAGGCGGGGCGGGAGCGCAGCAACGCAATGCCTTCCTTGAAGCGCTCCAACTGCACAGCGTCAAAAGTTGGTGGGTTACGAATCACCCCCACGCTTTCAAAGCGCGCCATATCCAGATCCTCCTTGTCGGTGAAAAACTCCTCGAAGTCTTTCTCGCCCGTGGTGTCGCTCTTGAAGAAGTAGCAGGGCCATTTTTTGTTGGCGATCAGTTCCTCTGCCCGTCCTCGCGCCTCATCCTCGCTAGTGCATTCATAGGGCTCAAAGCCCAATCGCTGCAGGTAGCGCACGGCAATCTCGGAGAAGGTAATAAGGTGCAGCTTCTCGCTGAGCTTTGGAAACAAGATATCCCGATTCCCACCCAACAAGCATGACAACAAGCACAACTCGCCCGATTCCTGCGGCGTCACGAAATAGCGACGTACATCGTTAGGCGCCGAAATCGGCTGCCGCTTGGCAAAGCGCTGGTTGAAGCCATGCAGCAGCGAACCATCCGAAAACGCCACATTGGCAAAGCGTGCCATTGATATCGGCTGAGTCAGACTCTCGCGCATTAAGAACAATTCCATGATGCGCTTGCTGGCACCCATCATGTTTACAGGGTTGGCCGCCTTGTCGGTTGAAACGCAGAAATACTTCTTCGCCCCGCCGTCACGCGCCATGGCCAATGTCTTTACAGTGTTGAACACATTCACATCGACCATGCGCATAAGCGTGAAGGGGTCTTTCTCGCTCCGTACATGCTTCAGAGCCGACAGGTTCAGCAGATAGTCATAAGGCCCTTCGGACGCGAAAAGGGCTTCGAACTCACGGCTACCGCAATCGATGGCAAAGGTACGAAAATCTCCAGCACCGTAACCGATGGTGCTGCGAATGTCGCGCACCAGCTCCACCATGTTGTTTTCGCTGATGTCCACCACATGGAGCACTGCTGGGTCGCGCCTGAAGATTTCGCGCGTGACCGCCTGGCCAATAGAGCCTGCACCGCCGATGATCAGAAAACGCGCACCTTGAACAAAACCAAGCAACTCGTTTTTCAATCGCCCAATGTCGGCATCAAAAAGTGGCTCGCTTCGCCCGATCAAGGCCAAAGTCTGTGCATCCAATCCCATCACAAGCACTCCCGCAATGATGTTGTGACCAGATCGACTTCCTCATCGGTCATGGTTGGGAACAGCGGCAAAGTGAGTTCACGATCGCAAATTGCTGTAGCAATAGGTGCATCAGCCGATGAAAATTGCCCGGCGTAGGCAGTAAAACTCCAAAACGGTGGGTAATGAATGCTGGATTGAATGCCCTCAGCTTTCAGACCTTCGACCACCGCATTTCGCTCAGTTTCAACTGGCAGCAACACCGGGAGGATGTGATAGGCCGATACATGATCTACTTGCAGGTTCGCAAACGGAATGGCAATGCCCGAGTCAGCTAGATTGTGCCGATACCGTTCAGTCAGCTCCTTGCGTCGAGCGTTCCCAGCAGGCAACTTATCAAGCTGAACCAACCCAATCGCTGCCCGCATCTCATCCATACGATAATTCAAACCAGGCTCAGCCACGTCGTAGGTAATCGCCCGCCCTTTGTGACGATCCAAGGTCAAAGTAGTCATGCCATGTGAGCGCAAATAGCGTAACCGTTGCAACAAGTCAGGATTGCAGGATGTCACCATCCCGCCTTCACCAATGGAAAGATTTTTGTTGCTGAAGAAAGAATAACAACCGATATCTCCCCAAGTGCCACAACTCCGGCCGCCAACCGTAGCCCCAGGCGCATGAGCCACATCCTCAATCAGCTTCAATCCACGCTTGCGACACAACTCCACTATCGCTGGCATATCGCAGGGGTAGCCTGCGTAATGCACCACCATCACCGCTTTTGTTTTGGGAGTAATACATCGTTCGATACTTTCTACCGACATATTCCAATCATCCAGGTTGGCACAGTCTGCCAACACGGGTTTAGCTCCGACCAACTTCACCGAATTGGCGTCCGCCACAAAGGTCAGAGCCGGAATGATGACCTCATCCTCCGGCTCAATATCCAAAGCCAGCAACGCCATGTGCAAGGCCGCCGTACCATTAGCTACCGCCAAACTCTGCACTCCGTTGCCTAGATAGTTGCTGAATTCCGACTCAAAATCGGTGATGCGCTCCCCCATCGTCAGCCAACCGCTTTCCAATACGGCTGCCACAGCCTCGCACTCTCGGCCATCAAAATTGAGCTTAAAAAGTTGAACTTTCCACATCTCCCCCTCCTTCATCATAAATCGTTGTGCTGTGCTTGCATCCATTTCGCCGAGCCACTTCTGTTATTCGAGGTGTCCATTCTCTCGTAGGCAACTGATGCCATATAAATCGTTATGTACACTCCCCCTGCAAATAGGTATGGATTCGAAATGGAAGCCACGAATATTGAAACGACTGCCGCGGCTAGAGGAAAACTGTGTTCCGACCGAATTGCAGATCTAGCACTTCTATAAGCAAATGAAGCAATTAAATAAAATGGAAACAGAGCAAAAACTCCATACGCGAATATCAGAAATAGGTAACTATTTTCAAAGTAAAAGTTCCCATCCTTATAGTCTCGCGTAAGGCGACTATCATAGTGACCAATTCCTGCACCAAATGGTTTTTCAGCGAACACATCTAGTGTGTTAGTAAACTGCTGTGTTTTAATTTCCGTAGACTTCTCTTTATCCGCTTGAAGTACTTCCCAGGCGTCTGAGCTCATAAGACTCGCCCCCCCACCTACCAGAATAATCATTAACAATACAAGCGTTGTGTATTTTCTCTTTAAGAGAAAATACAATGAAATTACAAAAAATACTGAGATAAAAACTCCAAAGGTAAAATTTACAAAAATAACAAATCCAATAATCACAGTGCAAATATTACGCAACAACTTTGGCCATTCTCTAATCACATAAAATGCCAGAGGAAAAATAACCAGTCCTGAGTCCGTTATTCTTTGAGCGCCTCCCATCGCGTGAATAGGTGTCATCAAAGAATCAGGGGTTGATCCTAAAAAAGCTTGAACTATTGGATCATCAGCCCTTACACCCATCAGCCAAATCATTGATATTGGAACAAAATCAATTAAAATTTTGATTATAACCCAAATCCCTAATAAGTAGACGGTTCGGTGAATTTCGGAACTATCGGATAGTTCTAGATATAAAAGGAATGGGATCACAATAAGTGCAGACAACGCAAAGCTAGCAATAGCATTTGGATTTTCCAGCTGGAATTGCGCGTGCACCAACCCCGCAGCAATTAAAAAGAAAACCAGTGTTAGCCGCTGGAACTTAAATGACCGCCCTGCGCGTTCAATTAATAATGGGAGCATGCAAATTGCAATAACTGTCGTTCCCACGCTAAGTAATGTCGACAGCATTTTGAAGTTATAAAAAACATATGCAGCAACTTTAAGTGAGATCAGCAGCGGAACTACACGCCCGAGAATAAACTGATTCATCTATCGCCTTCTGCCATTTCACTAAGTATTAAGTTAATGCAAACTTCGTAGTGCAAACCTAGGGGCCGTGCCGAAGTTCTACTTCTCGCCTCTTCCGATCCAGATCAAATCGCCACACTCTGCTTTCCAATCTCCCTTGACTCTGGCCGGAATATTCCAGTTTTCGCCATAGCGATAAATCAGCCAGCCTGTCAGATCCAATGGAACCCAGCCCTTGACCACGCCGTAATCAACAATGTGACCGTCCAAGAAGAACTCAATGGGCTGTACACGCATAAAACCGCGTTCCGAAAAATTGATGGCAAATTTTCCATTCTTGTACCAGAAAACAAAATCGATGATCAGATTGGTTTTATCATAAAAAGTCAGTTGTTGAACTTTCCCGCCGCTGTATATTTCCCGTCCAAGTATCCAGTTATTCGTTTTCGCCAGAAATCTGATCAGGAACTCAGGAGTCTCGAAAACATCGAAATCAAGGTCAGTATCGTGCTGAATCAGGCCTCCATCCCGAGCAATACCAAGCAATGTGCCGTCGGACATCCGAACCCTGCCTGTCTCGAACGACTCACAAGCTTCAAGGATTCGCCCAAGCTCGGCGAGCGCCCCAGGGGGCATCGGTGCATTGGTATCGAACGGGAAGTGGTGGTACTCCCGGAATCCAAAACACTTGAGCCAGAACAACCACCTTTTTACCAATCCCTTCAGGCTGAATATGGCTTTATTCAATGTATTCACGGATAGCCTCTATAACTCGACGATTCTGCTCTCGCGTCCGAACTGCGATGCGGTAGTACACGCCTTCCAGGCCCTCTCTTCCGGATATCTTCTTTACAAGGAATCCTTTCCGAAAACAGAACTCCCCGAACTCTTTCCCAGCAACCTCTCGTAACCGAAAGAAAACAAAATTCGCTTCCGACGGATAGTGCTGGATTCCAATTTCTTCCAATGCGTGCTGGAAATATTTGCGCTCGTTCCGCAACTCCATTAAGGACTTCTGATATTCCCTCTTGTAGCGAGGCAACAAATCTAAGAACACCTCAGCTGCTGAAGAAATATTCCAGATCGGCAAGCGCTCACGTATGCGCGAAAGCAGGGCTGTATCGGAAGAAATCAGAAGGCCGAGACGAAGTCCAGGCACACCGAAACTCTTGCCGAAACTTTTCAGAATCAAGAGATTGGGGTTCTCATTGATAGCCCTCTCCTTAAGCAGGCTCTCGTCGCTACCAGCAAAGTCCATAAATGACTCGTCGAGAATCAACCGCCGCCCCTGCTTTGCAAGGGCCGGCAAAATTTGCAGCAATAATTCCATGCGACACAATTCGCCGGTCGGGTTGTTTGGATTGACCAGCACGATATCTCTGTCAGTTTCACTCACCATCGCAATCAGTGCTGCCTCCAACGAGGAGGTCGGAAATTCACGGTGATAGACCGCCAGCCTATCGCCAAGCAGACGTTGATACTCAAGGAAGAACGGCGGGGCAATGACGAAATTTCGCGCCTCCAATTCGACAAATAATGCCGCCATTATTTCCGATGCCCCGTTACCGACCACGATCTGCTCTGCCTCACAACTGACCGACTTGGCCGCGATTCGGGCAATCACTGAAAGTTTGGACGGATATTCACGTAGCGCCACTTTGAGCACGCCGCCCATTTCATCCATCATTCCTTGCGTCGGAAAGAACGGGTTTACCAGGAGCGTCAAGTCTTCCACAAACTGATACTTCCAGAACCCGCCGAATCTTTGAATTAACGCGCCGGAAGCCTTTTCCGCCGGCGCCGCGATTAACTCTGCCCGCGACAGGTCTTCCTCATCATCAATCTCCATCCAGTCCTGTTCTTTAATAATGCATGAACTGAACAAGCCCGGTGAAACGGATGCGATCACTTTCAACACATCCTCGTAATAAGCGTTCTTACCGAAAGCCTCCACATAGGCATTGATGAAATGTGCATATACCTTGCGCAGGAAAGTACCTGAAAATTTGTACCAATTAACGGTCTTAAAAAGAGGAGTATTTGCGAACAAGTGTATATCGGCCTTGGCCACGAACCCGACTATCGATTGTGAAACCGAATCTATCGTGACGCACGTTCCATCCATCCAGTAGCGGAACGGACTCACCAGAACCACGTTTTCCCGCACATCTCTGATAAAGTCGACTGCGACCGAACGCTCAATCCAAAGGTCACTCTCAACGAGGAGTACCTCCTCGAAGTCGAACAGTTGTGGCAACACAAGCTTCAGGGAATAGATATTGTTAGTCGAGGCGTAAACACTGTTCTGAACAAATCGCACATCCAGATCAGGGAAGGTCTCTGTAACATGCCTGATTAGATCATCGCCGCAGTACCCCACCACGATGAAGATGGTCTCAACCCTCCCCGCAAGCAGCGAACGGATAGTGTGATCGACCAAACGATCGCCGCAGACTTCGACCATGCACTTGGTTCGATCAAGCGTATATTTTTTAAGCCGAGAGCCCGTACCTGCCGCCAATATGCAAGCACACCTCATAGTTGCGCCCCTTTTTTGCTCAAGCCGCCCCAGCGATTTCCTCGGCTGCCAATCGATGGTTTCATTATGTCGTTCATGTCGCCTTATTGCCGAGAATAAAATTCGGGCGGAATTTCTTATACCCTACCGGTTTGTTACGGAATATCTGATACTCCATTGAAAATTCGCCAAACCGCGCTTCAGCGAAGCTGCGCACCAACTCTGGATCGGCCCAATATCCTTTGAAAACAGGCACATTAAGAACTTGACCGCCTATACTTTCATTCATCCTAAAAACCTCAATTGATCGCGAGCAAAGTATCCTGAAATCAGGCAGGCTGTGGTTTTCGAGAAGATGGGAAGGATCACCCGATGGGTGAGTCGAAATTGAAGCTGGCGAAGCGCGAGGAGAGGCTGTTGTCGTGTGCGGGCGTGCAGACGATGGCTGGCCGCGTTCAGGTACGCTGGGAGACGGAAAGTGCAGCGACGCCTATGGGTCAGCTGGCCTACTTCATCGAGTTTCTCAACCTGACCGGGCTGTGGTCGCGCTGGCTGGAAAGCTGTCCGCTGAACTACACGAGCCCCAACGCTCCTTCGCGAGCTGAAGTGCTGGGCACCTGGCTGCTCTCGATGCTCGCCGGGCACCGGCGTTATTCGCATGTAACGACGATCCGCTGCGACGGCATCAATCCGGGGTTGCTCGGGATGCGCAAGGTCATCTCCGAAGATGCCCTGCGCAACGCCCTCAAGCGTCTCCCGGAAGCCGAAGGCACGGCATGGCTGGACACGCACCTGGCCGAGAGCGTCGCACCGCTTCTGGATGCGCCATGGATACTCGACACCGACACCACCGTCAAGCCTCTGTACGGGCATCAGGAAGGGGCCACCCTTGGTTACAACCCGAAGAAACCGGGACGTCCCTCGCATGCCTATCACACCTACCTGATGGCCGGGTTGCGCCAGGTGCTGGGCGTCGAAGTTCGCGCCGGCAACGAGCATACCGCCAAGCACGCCCAGCCGGGCCTGCTGAAGATTCTCGATGCCTTGCCGCCGCAGAGGAAGCCTCGTCTGGTGCGCGGCGACAACGCGTTCGGCAACGATTCCTTGATGACGGCGCTGGAAGAGCGCGGTCAGCCGTACCTGTTCAAGCTCAAGCTGTCGAAGAACGTCAAGCGCCACATCGGCAAGCTCTTCCGACAGCCGGGCTGGACGGATGCCGGACAAGGATGGGAAGGCCTGGATGGCGAATTGGCGCTGACGGGCTGGCGGCAAAAGCGCCGTGTCGTGGTGCTGCGCCGGCCGCTGAGGGGCGAGATCGCCGTCAATGACGACGAGGCCGACGACAGTCAGCAGCAGTTTGCCTTCGTCGAAGCCGACCGCAAGGCGGGCAAGGGCATTACTGGCTACGAGTACGCGGTTCTGGTCACCAACACCGACTACGAGGTGCTCAGTCTCGGCCAGCTTTACCGCGACCGGGCCGACGTGGAGAATGCCTTCGACGAACTCAAGAACCAGTGGGGCTGGGGCGGCTTTACGACGCACGACCTGCACCGTTGCCAACTCGCCGCGCGCGGCGTGGCATTGGCCTACAACTGGTGGAGCCTGTTCGTTCGGCTGGCCCACCCGGATGCGCGGCGCGAGGCGATTACCAGCCGGCCGTGGCTGATGTCCTCGGTGGGCCGCAGGACGGAGCACGCCGGGCAAACGACGATCACGCTGAGCGGTTTGCATGCCCATTTCGGCAAGGCCCGGGCAATGTTGATGCACGTCTCCGCCCTGCTTCAGGGCTGGGTCGCCCAGGCTGCGGAGCAGTTGAATCCCGTGACCGTCTGGCAGTGCGTTTGCGATCATCTCAAGCAGATCATTGCCGGGATTGGCCCGCCAAAAACGCTCCGCTTGCTCGGAATTATGCAGACAGAATCGGGCAACTACGGTTTTTAGGTTCATTGTTTTTCTCTCATATCTGAGCAATTTTTTCAGCCATGCCTTGACCTTATGCAATACCCCGGTTGGCTGCCGCTGCATCTGTTCTTGATACCAGTTTATAGGACAATCCAGCAGAACAAGAGTCCCCTCTCGCTGCAGCAACGAATGCGCGAGTTCCAAAAAAGAAGCGAAGTATGCGTCCCCTGGGAAATATTGTATTACGCTATGTAGTCGCCCCTGCAAAATGCCTAAAACGCGCATGAAGACAGGGGAATCATTGGAAATGTGACATTGGGAACTCTCGGGAATTGAGATAATGATGCCTGAAACCTGAGGGATTTGGGGGATGGGGAAGCCGATGACTGCCGACTTTTTTCGTGGTCGCCTGGACCAGATGATTGACCTGAAGCACCCGTTGGCGGTGCTGGGGCAGCGGATGCCATGGGGTCAGATCGAGAAGGCATTGGCCCCGTCGTTTGCACGGAAGCTTAAGGATGGCCAAGCGATAGAAGGAGAAGACCTGTTTGGCCCGACCCTGTCTGTTGCAGGAGGCGGGACGAGCAATGCTGGCAGGCCACGGCTATCGATCCGGCTAATGGCCGCACTGCTGTATCTGAAGCATGCTCACGATCTGAGCGACGAAGCCGTGGTCGAGAGATGGTCGGAGAACGTCGTCTGGCAATACTTCAGCGGCATGGACTACTACGAGCCGAAGCTACCCTGCGATGCCACCCAGGTTGGGAGGTTCCGGACTGCCATCGGCGAAGCTGGGGTGGAAGAACTGCTCAAGGCAACGATTGACGCGGCAGTCCAGACCCAGGCGATCAGGCCGGCAGAATTTGAGCGGGTGATCGTCGATAGTACGGTACAGGAGAAAGCCATTGCCCATCCGGTGGATAGCCGGTTACTGGAAATTGCCCGACACAAAGTGGTGCAAGCTGCCAAAGCGACAGGCATCGAGCTCAAGCAGACCTACGTCAAGGAAGGCAAGGAACTGCGCCGCAAGGCCGGTGGCTACGCCCACGCCAAACAGTTTCGGCGACTTGGCAGGACCGTCAAGCGCCAGCGGACGATCCTGGGCATCCTGTTGCGGGAAGTTGGCCGGAAACTACCGCAGGCACAGCCGGAATCTCCCGTCAGCCTGACCCAGCTGAACACGATACGGGAGCGTGCGGAACGGATCCGCACCCAGCAGACGAAAGACAAGAACAAGCTTTGCGCCCTGCATGCCCTGGAAGTCGAGTGTATTGGCAAGGGCAAGGCCCGAAAGCCCTACGAGTTTGGCGTCAAGGCCAGCTTTGCGGTCACGCACAGGAGCGGCCTGATGGTTGGCGCAAGAACCTTCCCGGGCAACCCCTACGATGGTCATGTGCTCAGCGCACAACTGGAGCAGACGACCATTCTGTTGGAGGACACCGGCAAGAAGCCAAAGGAAGCGATTGTCGATCTGGGCTACCGGGGTGTAGATGACGACAATCCCGGGGTAGAGATCATTCACCGCGGCAAGTACAAGTCGCTGACCAAGACGCAACGCAAATGGCTGAAACGACGTCAGGCGATTGAACCTGCTATCGGCCACCTCAAGTCCGACAACCGGTTGGATCGCTGCTGGCTGAAAGGCCAGCTGGGTGATGCCCTGCACACCGTCCTGTGTGCCGCCGGGTACAACATTCGTTGGTTGATGCGGGCAATGCTCCGTCTGGGCCTCAAGGCTCTTTTATTGCGCCCGGATTTCGTCAGGCTGCTGGCCGCCATGGCGCGTATAACTGCCCCTGAAAAAACTTACCCGGGGCTTGCCGCTCTTCCCGGATGGGAATTCGGGTGCGTCAAGTGAATTTTGCAGGGGCGACTATGTAAAAATATCAGGTCAAACCGGTCATTCTCCTTGATTCGCTCCGCGAACTCGGCCAAGTCACACGCGAAGAAATTCGCTCTTCCCCTAAGCCGTTTTGCGGCCACCTCGATCTGTGGCGGGGAAAAATCAATACCCGTTAACGAAATCGCCCCCCCCAATCGGTTTGACAATTGGTCCAGGATGCGGCCGGTCCCACAACCGACTTCAAGAATTCTTGCGCCGCCAGATGTGGGAACGAACGCAGCCAAGTACTCGGAGATTTCCTCGAACAGCTTCTCCTTCAAACCGCTGCCATCTAAGTCGACCCAGTGATCCTTAAATTCATCCGCGACTGAACTGCTCAACACATTCCAGTATTCTTTTACATTGTTAAGTTGTTCCAATCTTATCCCCCGACTTAATTTTTGAAATGACCTTGTTGAAACTCAGCAATATTGATCATCGTTAAAGATTCATTCTTTGTTCTTCAATGCAGTGCTGACTGTCAACGCTAGAATACGCGACTTGATTCGGGACAGGGTCAATAATATTTTGAGTGTCCCTAAAATATCAAACTTAGCACTGGTGAAATAGTGTTTAAGTGACTGCTGAAACACTTTGTATTCAGCCAGTCTATTGGCGTAAGAATGCCCGCCATCATGTACCGCAACAGCCTTTGAGAAGTAAAGAACGTAACGCTGCAATTTTTTGAGAAAGCTTGGTTCTTCGAGAGTAAGGAAAAGCCCTTCATCAAAACCACCTACATTATTGAACACCTCATTCGACACAAGAAATCCTGCCCCCAATGGCCAAACTAGGCCATCCACATCATGCCGCTCTACTTTCAACAGATAACCACTCTCGAAGATATGCCTCTTCATTCCATATTGAAAAGCGAAGCGCTCTGGAAGTATCCCACCGTTTCTCGTCTTCCCCCCCGCACTATCAACCATCGTTAAACCCATCACAATAGGATAATTGCCTTTCACGGCTTCCGAGACAAAACACAAATCGCTCTCAAGATCACGGAAGAAATTTTCCGCAAGGAATGCATCTGGATTAAGGAACAGCAACCATCTTCCAACAGCCTCTTTTGCTCCCAGATTGCAGCCAAAAGAAAAGCCGCCGTTACGTGGAGATTTGATCAGGCGTATCTCAATAGAATCATCTGTTGAAAAATTCCGCCCTTTGATCTCCCGCAAGGTTCCCCACTCCTGTTCCGGATCGTTATCAACAACGATGATCTGGATACGCCGTCCCGCAGCCCGTGCCTGTCGAATCAAGGCATCCAGACACGATGCAATCACGCATTGACTTCGAAAACCGACGATCACCACCGAATACTCTGCCGAAGAATCACGTTTAGCGCCCCCCGAAACAGAACCTAATTCAGCTTGGCGATCTGAGGTAAATAGTGCGGGTAAGAAACGGGAGTCACTGCCGCCGAGGAATTGACGTAGGTCGGCATGAAAAACGGTTGGTCCGGACACATACTCACGGATACCTCTATAAAACTCTTTCCCTGATTTTCCGAATGTCACACCGCGCACAAATGGAGGGAGAGGGAAATCCCCGTATCTATTCCGGTTGTTGAACAGATTAAAGTGAATAAATGCTACTTGGGCTGCCTTGTCTATTTTATAAGCTGCAGGTCGATCCACTTTTTGCGTCATGGCATCAAGAAAAGCAAGATAATCTTCCCCTCTTTCAAACTCATGACATAAACCGAGCTGACTGTAACTGCATCGGCTAGCAATCACGACAATTTTCCCGAGATATGCAGCTTCAAGCCCTACCGTACCGCTACAGGTCACCACTACATCTGTAAGTGCAAGCACCTCATCCGTTGTCTCGCCGCCCCATAGCTTCACTCGATCGCTCAAACCCAATTGCTCAAGCACCTTGCTTACCAGATTCTTCTCGCCATACAGGTGCGCCGATGGATGCTCTCTGATGTAGATATCCACATTCGGATTCTCTGCCAATACACTCACCGAAGCGACAAACCACCGATAAAAATCTCCGAACAACGTTCCTGGAATATTCCTAGGAGCATCCCGAAACACATGTGCAAACACTGTTACCACAAGGCGGCTGGAGATATCTCTTTGGGACGTGCGGATCTCTTGCGCTGATTTTTTCCCTTTCCCGCCATTGTATGCATTCAAAACATCATGCTGAAGGAGCTCACCGGCAAATCGCCTCTCGAAATATTTATCAATCTCAGCACGCCAATTTGGGAAAAGTTTTTCTATCTTGGCGCAGTCTTCTTCAGTGATCTTTCTACCCCTCGCTCCGGAAAGAGTCTTGGGCGAGTAGACATTCATGAACAAACCGTTCAGGTCAATGTTCGTTATCACGGGCACTCCACTGCTCTGTGCGGCTCTGGTGATAAAGCCATACCGATAAGCCGAATCAGCCGAGATTGCCCACTTGATCCGATGCTGAAAAATCAGGAAAACCGCAGCAATGAAAGAGGCATAACTGATCTCAATCATCCCTCTAATCATAACCGCACGACTCGACTTGGCTTGCCACCCCAGCCCAAGATTGATGTCCATCACATCGGAAAACTCGTTGCTGACATCTATGCCTCGATACGACAACTTGAATGTCCGGTTCTTGCTGGGAAAAATGTAGGCATAGGCAAATCCGAGGATCTTTGGCAATCCCAGCAGCAATCCGCAAACGACCGGAAAATATCGAAGAAGGAGCGTACGCCCCTGCATTTCTTCCGAGACAGGATCTTCTTCTTGTCGCAGACTTTGTAATTTGACCACGAAACAATCTGAAGCAGCCAACTCTTCGCTCAAAGCAGTTACAAAGTAACGAATGCCTGGCTGGTCATACATTGTTTCGCAAAATACGATCGGCCTGCTTTGGAAAACCAATTGGATAAGAATGCGTACCTGTGCATAAAAAGACATAAATTTCACCAGCCAACAAATAAGATTGGGCCCGACATAAACTCTATCAGTGCGACGACTCCCACCAGAAATGGCGAGCACGATTTTTCAGTGATATGACAAGAAAGGAAATGAAGTCCCTGCTTTTATTCGTTTTCCAGATTATTCTGGAAATCCATTCTCAAACCCGATGATCTACAGATCTTTCCGAAAACGGCGGCTCTTTACGCACTATTGCACCCTGATGAATTTGATAAATCACATCACAGTCCTCCAAGGTCGACAGCCTATGTGCCACCATGATGATGGTCTTTCCCTTCTTCAGCAACCTCATAGCATCCACCACCTCACGTTCTGTTTGATTGTCTAGCGCACTTGTCGCCTCATCGAAAACCAGAACTTCCGGATCATGATACAGTGCCCGAGCTATACCGATACGCTGTCGCTGGCCACCGGAAAGACGCACACCCCGCTCCCCAACCAGAGTTTCAAGTCCCTCAGGCAAGCTTGCCACGAAGTCTTCCAATCGAGCCGCCTTGATCGCTCTATCTAATGCCGCCGCATCAATATGCTTCTCATCCAGTCCCAATGCCACATTACGGCGAATACTGTCATCTGTCAGATAGATTGCCTGGGGAACATATCCGATACGATCCTGCCATTCCCGCAGGCTCAACTGTATATCCATTCCACCAACCGACAACCGACCTGATACGGGCTGCACCAGCCCAAGGATAATGTCTACCAAGGTACTCTTACCGGCTCCGCTTTCTCCGATTATGCCTATTGCCATCCCCTTGGGAATCGTCAAGCTGATTTCGTCCAATACTTTATTTCTTGTATCGGGATAGACATAACTAACCCTATCCAATTCGATACGATCAAGCGACGGCAATATTTTTTTTACCTCTTCACGAGTCCGACCTAAGCCTATCAACTGCATTTCATGCAGTAGCGTATCCACAATCGGGCTGGCGAATCTGATGGACTGCATCGCCCATAACATCCTGCTCGTAGACGGCAGCAACCGAAACGCTGCTGCCGCAAACATTCCGAAAACGGGGATAATCTCGCCCGCATCCTTGCCTTGCGCCAACATTGACAAGCCCAATACCGTCAAGGCCAATACTGAAAGAAGCTCCAACCAGATGCGCGGAAGCTGAGCCAATGTCGTTTGAAGCTTTAGAATGCGCGCACCGGCTTCATTATGTACACGATATTGGCTGATGAACTCGTCTTCCCGCCCCAATAGCATCACGTCCTTCACGCTGCCCAAGGCCTGCTGAAGATGTTTGATACGCTGTCCTTCATGAAACTGGCGATTTACGCCCCACTGCATCAGGGGCACCCGCGCCATTTGGTAATAGATCAGTATCGATGCACCGAGAAAAATCGCTGCCAACAATGTCCCCTGCGGCTCGATAGCTAATAACAACACTGCGATTCCGAGTAATACAGTTAATTCTGTAAACAACGTCAAACTTGGAATAACCAAGCCATTACTGAACCCATGAATCTCCGTAGTCACGTTCCGAATCAACTCGGCCGAATTGCGTTGCAAATGGAACGTCCAGGGCAAGCGCAAATAGCCTTCGAACAAACTTTGTGCAACGCTTGATTGAAGCCTTGCTACGAATTCCGCTTGTCGCCATGTAAGAAAGGCGAGAAACGACGCCTTTATCAGACTTACAATCAGCAGCATAACCAATACACCAACGACCAACTGGCTCTGCGTCGGTCTCCCGTAATACTCCCAAACCTGTAACAACAGTGGATGCGCCTCAAATATCGTCGGATCCGTCATCACCGACAGTACTGGAAGGATCATAGCTACGCCTATTGCTTCCAGCGCCATGCCCACAATCATCAACACCAATAATATGATGGCTGCACGGCGCTCTTGCCTGTCCAGCAATGACCACAGTTTTTTAATGATGCCCATATACCCTTTGGAACAAAGCTCTCACTGCAACAATGACAACGACAGCGCGGTCCCGCGCCGTACATTCTGCCGCACCACCCTACCTAAAACCTGTTCCAGGTATTTCGTCGGCAACCCAAATCCGGGGCGGATCGCTCGAACATTCTCTCTGGTCAATAACTCTCCCGCTTTTATATCTTTCACGACATATAGCGAACGGCGAAACTGGATGGATTTTTTCTCTTTTTCGGTCGGCCCGTAGCTAACTTGCCCCAACGCCTGCCAGGCACGCTCAGTTTCGAGCACCAGTTGCGCCATCTCCGCAGGTTCCATGGAAAAGGCGCTATCCACTCCGCCATCGGCACGATTGAGGGTGAAATGTTTTTCGATAACGGTGGCGCCCAAGGAGATGCTGGCGACGGATACCCCCACACCCATGGTATGGTCGGACAAACCAACCTCGCAGCCAAATAGCTCTCGCAGGTGAGGTATAGTTAGGATATTGGTGTTTTCCGGTGTGGCCGGATAGGTGCTGGTGCATTTGAGCAGAATCAAATCCTTGCATCCAGCCTCGCGCGCTGCGCGCACAGTTTCGTCGAGTTCGGCTACGGTCGCCATCCCAGTTGAGATGATGAGTGGCTTCCCTGTTGCTGCTACGCGGCGAATCAAAGGAAGATCGGTGTTC
>SXGU01245557.1_pt1 | contig 17520 bp, 6 predicted proteins | sample 3174531 | NCBI WGS metagenome assembly SXGU01 (sample SAMN11356863, study PRJNA531348) | freshwater metagenome | isolation source: freshwater sample F1-140 | place: China: Fuxian Lake, Yuxi | collected 2017-12-25 | reverse complement strand
TTGGAGCGGTCCATGTTTGCGGTGTCCACGACCCAGTTTCCCAGGCGTCGGTGGTCTGGTACTCGCGCACGATCAGCCCATCGGTGCGAACCTCGAAGTAGAAGAACGCCTGCTGCTTGCCGCCGAAGTGGCTGCTGTTGTCCACGTTGAACGTCGGGATGCCGTCCTTCGCGGCCCTGTTCGAGCCGTCCCACCGGAACACGTTCCGCGCGTGCGTGTGCCCGTACAGGATCGCCGCGACCGTGTACCCCTTCAGCGCGTCGTGGAACCCCTTCACGTCGGCAGGATCCCACTCCATCCCTTCGGCTTTCTTGTCCTCGACCGGCAGCGGCTGCGCGTACCGGAGCATATCGACGTGGTGCGTGATGACCACCGGCTTGCCCGACGTGCCAACCTTCTCTTTCAGGTCGCTGACGAGGAATTCGAGGCTGCCAAGCGGGCCGTAGCGGCGCTTGCGGGTCACGTCCTCCACCTGCCCGACGACGATGCCGAGGTTCACGAAGTGGACGCCGCCCCAATCCCACGAGTAATGAACGCCGTTCTTGGAAGCGTTGATCACACCGGGCCGCGTTTTGTTCCGCTCGATGATCTTCTTGACGGCGAGACCGTCGCCGCGCGGGCTGTCGTGGTTGCCGTGAACCTCGTACACGGGAACCTTCAGTTTGCCGTCCTTGCCGGTTAGCCCGTAAGCGTCGGCGAACGCGGCCCACTCGGTCTCCTGCATCTTGACATTCGCCTTGTCGCCCGTGTCGATGCAGTCGCCGGCGTGGATTACGCCGCGCGGCGCCAGCACCGTCCCGCCGCCCGCGGCTTCGGGAACCTTCGTGCCGGGCAGTTTGTTGAGGAGATCGACGAGCCGCGAAGTCACACTCGCGGAACGTTCGTCGAGCTTGGCGGTATCTTCCTTGTTGGCGAGGAAGTGCGTGTCGCCGACGAGGAAGAACGCGACCGGTTCGTCTTTCGGCTTCGGCTCGTCCGCCCGGAGCCACGCGGAGAGGGCCGCGCCGCCCGCGGCGGTCGCGACGAACTGACGGCGGTGGATCGCACGGGGCATCTGCTTCCTTATTGCAATGAGTTCGATCGACGCGAGGGATCGTTACGCGGGCGCGAGGTCCGCCTGTGAGTTCGTCGGCTACTCGGGCTTGCTGTTCCCACGGAGATATTCCAGGGCTTTCTCCAACTGTCGGTCCTTGACCTGACGAACCACGTCCTTCTTGTCTGGGTCTCGGTGTGGAATGATGCGGCTCGACTCCAGATAATCCCGCAAGGCGTCCTGTTCCGCTTTCGGTAGGTTCACCGCGTAGCCGTCATCAGGCGTGACGCCCCATTCATCCGCCCGCTCGAGCGGTGCCGTCGTGCGATCGAGGGGTTTGCCACTCGGGCGGTAGGCGTGGGCCATAGTGACGCGAATCGTCCCCCGATCGAGCGGATAATAGTTCTGGACACTGGCTTTTCCGATCGTCCGCTCGCCCGCGATTAATGCCCGTTTGTGATCCTGTAGACACGCGGCAACCAGTTCCGTGCACGTCCCGGACGATGAGTTGATTAGACACACCATTGGGAACTGGAGACGGCTCCCCGTCCGATGGCCCATTTTCTTGTCCGAGCTGTTACTGCGCCCGCGAAACTCAACGATGAGGCCGTTATCGACGAAGAGGTCCGCGACCCCGATCGCGGTATCGATGAGACCGCTCCCGGCGAATCGAAGATCGAGGATCAACCCCTTCATCTTCTGGGCTTCGAGTTTGGTGACCAATTGAGCCAGTTCGTTCGCGAGATCCGAGCGGTGGAAGTCCAGGAGCCGGATGTAATAGACACCGGATTTCTCGTCGAGGAGATGATCCCATGTATCATCCGCTTGGCGCTTGTGCCCGAACAGGCTCTCCCGCTTCACCCGCGCGAGAGTAATCTCGATGGGCTTGGGTTTGGCTCCCTGACGCCCGACCGTGAGTTCCACGCGGGCACCTGGGCGCCCCCAGAGGGCCCAGTCCAAGTCCTCGTCGATCAGGGCGTTGGGCGCGAAAACGGACGGCTTCGCCAACGGTTTCCCCTCGGCGTCCTCGTACACCTGGATTTGTGTGATGAGATCGCCCGCGCGAATCCCGGCTTTGTAAGCCGGGCCGTCCTTGTACGGGGTAACGACTTCGATCCCGCGATCAGGTACGCGACGAACCTGGACGCCGGCCTCTCCGAGTCCGTTCTGGTACTGTTGCGCTCGCATCCGCCCCATAGCCTGGGCGGTCAGGATCGTCGTATTCTCATCGAGGCGACCGCAGACGTATCGCACCGAACCCTGGACGTCCTTTGCGTCGACCAGATCGTCGCGCGTCCCGAGAGTCGCGCGAGCGCCCCCCAACAGAAGTTGCCCGTCGATGAGATCTTCCTTGCGCCGACGTGACCGATCGAGAAGGACCGCGTCGGGAACCTTCTCGTTGGCGGTCAGGTATAACCCGTCCACCGCCCAATCGATCAACTCATTTTTATCCAACTCGCGGTGATATCGCTTGGCGAGGATATCCGTCGCTTTCAGTACCTCCGCCACGAAGTCATCAAGGTCGGCCTTGGTGATCCGCGCAAACGCGCGGCCGACAAGGAGTTTCTCGACAGCTTCAAGTTCCCGGGCAATGACTTCAACCTTTTCGCCCTTCTTGGCAGCGGCTTCGACTGCTTGGCGAAGTGCCATGAGTTCTGCGGGCGTGGGGGTGGTCGTGCCCGGCTTGGGAGCGGTCCAACCCTTGGCGAGTACTTTCTCCAGCGCATCGAGGGCTTTACGGATCTCGTCCACGTTCTCGCCGCGCTTACTCGCCGTCGTCACCGCATCGCGTAACTCCGAGAGGTCGGGGCGTTTTGTCTCCTCGGCCGCGGGCCGGGCGGCACCAAATCCGGCATACCCGATCACGACGAACGCGAGCATTCGTAGAAGGCCGATTCTGAACATGACTGAGAACTCGCTGGCGGGTGATTGGCGAAAGATGAAAAGGTATTTCAAGCAGTTACGAGCACGGAAGACCAAAGAAATCAGCAGTCATTGCAGGGTGCCTTCCGGCGATTGAGGGCTTCCGGAACTCGTCGAGTTCCGGTCGTTCGGTTGCAACACAATAGACCGTCTCGCTAGAACAGTTCTGCCACTGGGGATCCTTGCGGCAGCATTTTCATCGGACGCCCTTGCGCCACGAATTCCGCGTGCGGGTCGAGTCCCAACGCGTGATAGACCGTGGCAACGAAGTCTGCCACGGACACGGGGCGTTCTTTGGGCACTGCTCCGAGACGGTCGCTGGCACCGATCACCTGTCCCGTCTTCACCCCACCCCCGCCCATCGTGAGACTGAAGCAATTCGACCAGTGGTCGCGCCCGGGCCCCTGTTTGTCCTTGTTCAGCTTCGGGGTGCGCCCGAATTCGCCGGCCGTGATGACGAGCGTGGTGTCGAGCAACCCGCGGTCGGCCAGGTCGTTCAGCAGGGCGGAATAGCACCGGTCGTAGATCGGCAACTGCTTGTCGAGGTGCCCGAAGATCCCCCAGTGGTGGTCCCAGGCGTAGATCCCGGTGTCCACGTAACCCTGAATGGTGACGAACCGCACGCCGGCTTCGATCAACCGGCGGGCCAGAAGCATGCCCTGACCGACCCGGTTGCGCCCGTATGCGTCGCGAACCGTGTCCGGTTCTCGCGACAGATCGAACGCCTCTTTTGCCTTCGGCGATGTCGCGAGTTGAAAGGCGTGTTCGGCAAACGTGTCCCGCGCGCGAGCCGCGTCGGGCGCACTTTCTCGCTCGGCCTGGAAGCGGTCGAGTGAACGGAGCAGCGTCTTGCGCCCGGCGAGTCGGCTCACATCGACATCGGAGTCCGGCTCGAACTCCCGCACCGCGAAGGTCGGCGAATTGGGGTCCTGGGTGAGCACGTACGGGTCGTACTGGCGCCCGAGGAACCCGCCGAACCCGGGGGCGCTGTGGGCCGGGTGCTTCATGTTCCCCATGTGCACGAACGGGAGGAACCGGGAGTCCAGTTTCTGCTGCCGGCTGAGGACCGCCCCGATGCCGGGAGCTTGGAGGTTCTTATCGACCGGGCTACCGCACATCAGGTGGACGTCGCCTTCGCCGTGATCGACGGGTTTGGTGGTGTACATCGAGCGGATCAGGGAGAACTTGTCGGCGCAGGCGCGGAGCTTCGGCAACTGGTCACTCAGTTGCAGCCCGGCCAGATTGGTGGCCGCGGGGGAGTACTTCCCGCGGACGTCGTCCGGCGCGTCCGGCTTCATGTCGAACATGTCGATGTGACTGGCACCGCCCTGGAGGAACAGGAAGATGACGTTGATCTGCTTCTTGCCGCGACTCCTCGACTCGTCCGCCAGGACTCGTGGTAACGCCAGCGCCAGCGGGGTGATGGCCCCGATCGACAACCCTCCCAGCGCAAAAAACTCGCGACGAGTTGCGGGAAGCGAGGCAAGCTTCATGGGAGTCAACCGATCTATTGAGGAACCTGAGGAAACAGTCAGGCCACACCTCCACCGCGGGCAGTGCTGCGGCCAGATCCTTCTGGTAAGTGGAGAGCGCGTCGCGCCTGATCTTACTATAACCGGCCAGCGCCGGCACGTTTATCAGCGCGTCGTGTGACCTCAACAACTCGATGTTCGTTCCGCCCACACACGAGCGGAGCAACCCGGTGGGCAGGCCGGTCTCCTTGTGGACGCGGCGGGCACGGCGGGGTTACTTGGTGGGTCGAACCGTGGCCCCGCCCCGAAGTTCTCCGGTTTCGATCTTCAGTTCGGCTTCGTTCCCGGCGGACGGTTTATATCGCACCGCGGCACCGCCGTCCATCAACCGGGTGCGCAGACTTCCTCCGCACGTGAGTGTTGCTTCCACCCTCGTTCCCCCGTTCATCAGGCACTGGATATCGACCCGCTTCGCGGTCACGGCGACGACCGATCCACCGGTGAGGCACGCGTCGTCTTCCCCGGCGAAGACCACCTCGCCATCCGGTGCGTGGATCGTGAGCCGCGCGCTCCCGTTGATCTGCCGCGTGATCCGAACCTTCCCACCCGGCGCGTTGAGTTTGACCACCGCACTCCCGTTGACGTTCTCGGTGAAGATGATTTCCTCGACATCGAGCCCCGATGCATCCAGAACGGCTTCGCCGTCCACGAACCCGATCTTGAGTACCTTGACCTTGCCCGTGAGGACGAGGCGGTCCTGGGCGTTGAGTTCGAGAACCTCCGCGGTGCCGGTAGGGTTGTTGAGTCTCCGTTCCGGGGTTTCAAAGACGTTGATAAACTCGACCTTCCCAGCCTCGGGCTTTGCGCGGGGTTCGGGGGCCACCGGGATAGGTGCGGGTTGGATCGCGATGCCGTCGGGGCGCTGACCGTTGACCGGGCGCGGAGCAGGTGCGATCTCGCGCACCGGTGGGAGCCGTTCCCCTCCCGGGGTTGTTTCGAGAGATGGTCGGCCCGCGGGCACTGGCGGTGCGGTCGGAACGGTTTCAGCGAATTCGTTCGGTTCAACCGGTTCCTTGAGGAGTCGCCACGTTCCGATCAATCCGATCACGACGAGCACACACGCCGCAACTCCGATGAGAACGCGATTACGGTGAGACGCTGGTTCCAACTGAGGCTCGATCGGTGTCTGTGCAACCGGCGGGGAGGCGGGTACGGTCGGTTCGAGAAACGAGTGCTCGCAGCACGGACAGCGGCCCACATTGATGGCCGCTGCGGAAACGGGAAGTCCGCACGCGGGGCACGGTTGGTCGCTCATCGCTGCTTCCCTGACTTGATGGAGGTTCGAAAGCCTTTAGTTGTCCGCTTGCTGCTCGATTCAGGGATTTCGCCGTCGGGATCCCGAGTCCAGAGTATCACACTGCTGGGGTATCCGAAAACGAATGTTCCATCACGCGGTTGGGCGCTGTGGGCGCGGTAGTCACTTCTTCCGCAAATCGACCATCGCGGTTGCCAGCGCGTCGCCCAGGCGGACGAAGAACTTGCCGCTGCCCATGTAGTGATAGGGGCGGTCACTGCCGATCTGCGAGAACTCCACGGGCTTCTTGCTCCACGTCCCATCTTTCCACATCGCCAGCGCGTCGAGCGCGTAGAACGGGTAGCTCTCGACGCTCGCGACGGTGCCCTTGAACTCTGGTGCCGCAGTCGCGGCGCGCTGACCGAGGGAAACCGGGTTCTTGTCAACTTCCTCTTTGGTTGCGCCGGTGCCCAGCACGCCGATCACAAAGGGCAGGTTCGGCACCTGGTATTCTTTCCGAACGTCCTTCACGAAGGCGATCATGTTCGTCTTGTAGTTGCCGTGGAACGCTGGATCGAACTGGTCGTTGAAGCCCTGGAACCAGACGAACCCGGCGATCTCGTAACCGGCACCGGCGTCGTAATCGGGATGGTGCTTCTTCAGATCCTTCAGCACATCTCGCACGGCTTCGTTCATCAGCCGGTAGTTCAGGCCGGCGTTGTCCTTGATCGTCTGCGCGTCCTTGCCGTCGGCTTGCGCCTTGCTCAACTCGTAGGGGCCGGTGGACGGCGGACGGAAGTCGTAGTGAAGGGATTTGCCGCCCCACGAGGTCTTGATCAGCAAAATCGGCCCGTCGAGCTTTTGCTCGAGTGCGAGGCCGAACCCGAGTTCCGGGCCGGTCTTGTCGGCGCTAGCACCGTATCCCATGGTGAGCGGCCCCGACCGTTTGTGGCCGTCGGCGATGGATGTGATGTAAACCCGTTTGGAGACGACGAACGCGTCCTTAATCTTCTTGGCCCGGGCATCGACCTTCGCCTGAAGTTGCTTTAACTCGGCTTGTGCCGCCGCGATCTTGTCGTCGCCGGTGATCTTCTTGGCGCGCAGGTCACCGTCCAGTGCGTCGCGTTTGACGCGGATTTCGATCATGTCCCTCGTATCCTCGGGAGCAATCGCGCCGTCTTTGAAGATCAACTTCGCGAGTTGCTTGACGCCGGGTTCCTCGGCCGTCAGAAGGGCCGGAATGGTTGGGTATTGAGCGTGGCCAACCATGTTCGACTGGCCGGCGAGAATGAATACCTTCACCGGCCCTTTTGATGAAGATTGCTTGGGGGTATCCTTCGGTTGTGTTGATGGGATGGTCCGCAGTTCGGGCTGGGTGGTTGTCGCTTCGATGGACTTGATGGCCGCTTCCACGGACGCGATCTTCTGCTTCCGCGCCCAGTCCGGAAAATCCGTTTCTGCCTGGTACTGCACGATCAACTTCTTCAGGTCCGGGAGCACGTCCTTCGCGGCGGTGCCGTAGCGGAGCAGTTCCTTCATGATCTCGCCGGTGCGGCTCTCGCTGCCGTGCCGGCTCTGCGTCTGCGCGAACGTCACGCTCACGCGGATCCCTTCCTTGAAGTGGTACTTCGACAGCGCCCGCAACCCGGCCATGCGGATCTCGTTGGCGAACATCGTGTCGGCCGGGCACGGGACGTCGATGGCTTCGAGGATGTCCGGCGCGAGGGCGATCACGTCTTCGAGCGTGAGCAGGTTCGCGAGGGTGTGCGTGAGTGTGGCCCGGGCCATGCCGTCGGCGTTCTTCGAGATGGCCCGGATCGCCGGGTACAGCAACTCGGGATCGACGCCCTTGACGGACGTGCGGAGCAGCCCCTGGAACAGCGCCGCGGCCAGTTCGCCGTGCGTGAGCTGAATCGGGTCGTCCCAGACGACGGGGAGAAGGGGTTCGGCGGTCGCAACCAGCGCCTTGAGCATCGCGGGGACCGCCGGCTTCGCGGCGTCGCCCATGTTCTTCAGCGCGTTCGCGGCTTTCACCCGCAGCCAGCGGTCCTCGTGGGTCAGCAGCCTGACCAGCACCGGCAGCGCGTCAGCCGTCTTGATGTACCCCAGCGTCTCGGCCGCTCCCTGACGCTGCCGGGCGTTGGGGCCTTCGGCCATCGCGATGAGCTTCGGAATCAGTTCCTTCTTCTCGGGGCGCTTCGCGAGTTCCTCGGCCGCCCACCCGCGGGCCACGGGCGACCAGTCGCCCAGCGCCTCGATCAACTTCTCAATCTTCTTGGTCTTGCGGTCGAGGTCGAACCGCCCGGACGCGACCGCTTCGGCCACGTCCTTCTTGGTGAGGTGGTTCTTCGGGTTCGCGTCGCGGCCGGTGATGAGCAGCTTCTTCAGCGGCAGCGAGTACGTGAGAACGTATGTCGCGGTCGGGCTGAGGCCGTAGTAACTGCTCTTGCCGTAGTACGTGTTGTCGTCCGTCTTGCCGGGGCCGTACTGCTCGCCGCCGTCGTAGGTGAACGAACCGTCCGAGCGCCGGACCAGGTCCAGGTGCCACGACGCTTCCTTGATGAAGGCCGCGGCCGCGTCGGGACCGCCGGTGTTCGCGCCGAGAGCGCCCCACAGGTAACTGAACCCCTGGCCGGTGTGCCCGTACTCGCGGTTGCGGAACGACGCGGTCACCATCTTCGCGAAGTACTGCGTCTCCTTGAGACGCTCACCCTGGACCGCGAACAGCACCGCGGCCATCGCGTTCTTGCCGTTGTTGTCGTGGTTCGGCCACGGCATGTGTTCGCCGTAGGGGATCGCGCCCTTGTCCACGAAGTAACCGAAGAACTTCGACGCGCGGTCGATCGCGGGGCCGATCTCCGGGTGCTCGACGCCGCACTTCTTCCCCATGACGATCGCCAGATTGCCCACCAGGCCCGCGGCGTTCACGGGGCCGTAGGGCGGGATCGACCCATGCAACTTGCCGTCCGGGGTCAGGTTCGCGATGCCGTGCCCGAAGGTGCCGTAGAGGCTCTGCCCCTTCGCGAGCGTGATCGTGTACTCGCGGATGGCCGGGAGCACCTCCTTGTCGCCGGTGAGCAGGTAGTACTCGCACAGGAACAGGTTCCGGTAGCCCCAGTCCCAGATCACCATGCCGTCGCGGAGTTCCAGCTTGAGCGTCTTGGGGGCGATTTTCCGCGCGAACTCACGGACGCGCGGCAGGTAGTCGTCCTTCCCGGTCGCGAGCAGAGCGAGGCCGTTGACCGCGCCCCAGATGTCGTCGTTGAGCGGCTCCTTCTCCAGCACCTTGCAGGCCTCGTCGAAGATGACCTTCGACTTGGGGCAGTCGAACGGTGCGGTATCGCCGTAGGTGCCCAGCACGCGCAACTTCAGTTCCAGTTCCTGCGCCTTGCCCGCGCGCCAGACGGTGAGTTTGAGCGTGCCCGCGTTGGTGGCTTTCTCGGCCTCCTGAATTGCCAGCGCGAGGCTCTTGCGCGCGTCGTCGGCGAACGGCTTGCCGTTCACCCCGAGGATCACGTCGTCCACCTTTACCACCCCGTCAGCCGGAGACTTCGCCCCGACGTGCGTCACCAGAATCTGCCGGCTTGCGGTCGTGGTCCGCCCTTGTTGGCTCTCGAAGAAGTTCGCGGGCTTGGTGTAGATCCACCCGCGCAGGCCAGTCGCGCCGAGGTTGTAGGTCAGTTTCCGATCGACCTTGGTGCTCTGCGTCAGGTCCGGTGGCGGCGAGTCGGCGGGGCGCGCCGATCCGGTTACGAATAAAAAGAAGACGGCGGCGAGCGGTCCGCGCAGCATTTGTTGCGGGACGGAAGTGCAGATCATGTTCGTCGGACTCCACAGCGGTCGGAACAAGTTTGGTGAGTTCGGGCTCTACTTCCCGGCGCGGACGGTCAGCTCACCCGTCCCCGTGATGAAGCCCGGACAGTTCTCCGCGTTGTAAACGCCTTCGGGTTGAAGTTTCCCGCCGAGGGACAACTTCTGAACGCTCATTCGCCCCTTAAAGTTCAGGTCGAGAACCGCGCCGTCGGCAACGTGAACGTCAGCCCTGACCCCGAGGCTGCGAGCGCTTGCCAGCGAGAGGGTGCCCTTCGCGACGGTCGTCCGGCCGGTGTACGTGTTCGTCCCCGACAGCATCCAGGTGCCGGCGCCCGACTTCGTGACCGCGGTGGTCGCCTTCCCGGCACGGTCGTAGGGGTCGGCGAGGTCGCCCGCGAGTTCGCCCACGCCCGCGGTGTCCCCCGTGAGGACGATGGTTTTGTCGGCCCCGTAGCCGGAGAGCAGGAACGCGCTGGTGAGCTTGAGCAACCCGATGCCCGCGTGCTCGAAGGTGACGGCGGACCTCTTGCCGGCGAGGTTCATCACGCGGTCCGAGGTCTCGCCAGGGCCGGTGTAAATCAGGGTGCAGGGGCCGTCGCCGCTGCCGATCACGATCTCGCCGGTCTCCACGGTCGTCGGCGCGCCCAGGCTGCTACTCGTTTGGCCCTGCACGACGCTGTTGAGCGAAGCCACACGCAGCGCGCCGGCTTCGAGAACCGTCGGGCCAGTGTAGCTGTTCTTCCCGCTAAGTTGCAGCGTGCCGGGTCCGAGCTTTTTCAGCACGAACGCTCCGCCACCCGGCCCTTGCGAGTCCGCGACGACGGTCGAAACCGTGACCGCGGCGGTGGCGTTGGTCATGTCGAGACTCACGACCGCACCGGCCGTCAGCCCGTTGTTCTCGCCCCCCGTGGTGAGGTTGCGGAGCAGCGTGCCGACCTGCGCGCCGGTGAACTCGCCTGGGCCGCCCACGCTGAGGCGGAGTTGGGCCGCGGGCGCGACGGTGATCTTCGCCGGGATCCAGTTCGCGGGGTCCGCGTTATACAGCGCTGCGGCCTTGAGAACCCGCAGCGTGCCGAGCTTCACGACCGTCGGGCCGGTGTAGGTGTTGGTCCCGCCGAGGGTCACGGTGCCGGCGTTCACCAGCCCGAACGGCCCGACGCTGCCCATCTGGGTGAACCCGCCGGGGCCGCTCATCCCTCCGCTGTTGTTGTTCAAGAGGAGGAACGCATAGGACGTGATCTTCGTGTTCCCGTTCAGGGTGATCGGCGCGTTCCAACTGTTGCCGAACCCGTTCCCCGCGTTGATCATGCCCCCGTTCAGGATCAGCCGGTTGGTCGCGTTCACGTTCTCGAGGTCGAGGACGCCGTCGGCGTTGAGCGTGACCGGCCCGGTCCCAAGGCCCTTGTTGGTGCCCAGCACCATGAGCGACCCGTGGTCGATCACGGTGCCTCCGCTGTAGGTGTTGGACTTGTGGGTGAGCCGCAGTTGCCCGTCGCCGGTCTTGGTGAGGCCCCTTGTACCCGAAATCGGCCCCTCAAGTGCCACGGTGGTGCCGCGGGCGCCGTCCACCGTCAGGCCGCTCGCGAGTTCGATCGGGGCGCTGACCGTGGCATTGCCGCGGGCGATTTGGGCGATGCGCGGGGGCGTCGCCGTGGCCTCGCTGGCGACGAACGCCAGCCCCTTGCCGTCCACCTTCACGGTCGGTCCTGCGAAGCGGAGTTGGTTGAGCCGGACCTCGCGGTCGGTCGTGACCGTGAAGTCGCCCGGCTTGCGGAACTCGAAGACGTGATCCGATCGGCCCCCGGCGGCAGGTGCTTTGCCATCGAACAGGTTGTTCGTCCACGCCGCGTCGTCGCTCCAGTTCCCGGCCTTCTCGCTGGCCCAACTGAAGACGCTCGGCCGGTCGCTCGTGACCACCGTCACCGTGTACGTTCGGGAGGAGCCGTCCTGGGCGGTAACGGTGTACTTTTGCGGTTTACTAAAATCGCGCTTCGTACCGGACGCGGGAACGGCGGTGGCGACCGGCGACACCGTGAACGTGGGCGCGAGCGCCGTCACGTCGGTCGCCGGTGGCACGAACACGTCGACGGCGGTCCCGGAGATCACCACGGATGCTTTGGGCACTTCGAACGTGAGCAAATCTTTCGCGGTGCTGGCCGCGGTCCGGTTCACCGTCACGGTGTAGGTTTTCGTGGACCCGCCCCGGCCGGTCACGGTGTACGTCTGGGGCGTGCGGAAATCCCGGACGGTGCCCGACGCCGGGGCGATGGTGGCCTCGTCGGACAGCTTGAAGGTCGGCGCGAGCGCCGTCACGTTTGTGGCGTGCGGGACGGCGAGGGTGATGTTGGCCCCGGACACCCGCGGGGCCGGGAGACCGGGGAACGTCGCGGACCGGATGTCGTTACCGAAGTACGGTTTGTCGCCCTTCACCGGAACTTTCGGGAACGCATCTTTGGCGCTGTTCGCGGTGGGCGGCAACTTCGCGGCCTTCGCCGGGTCGATGTACTTGGCCAGGTCGCGCAGGGCGACGGCCGTGTAGTTGTTGTCCTTCAGGTACTTCATCATCACCTTGAACGTCGCGGGTTCGAGCCCCACGCTCGGGTGCTCCATGTCCGGCACGCCGTGGAACGTGATCACGACCACCCGGCCCTCGGTCGCCTGCTGCACGTAGCCGATGAACCGCTCCACGCTCACGTCGTCGGTCACCGAGAACGACGGCACGTCGAAGGGGTTGTCCACCGTCGGGCGGTAGGGCCGCTCGTGGCCGCCGCGTCCGAAGGTGTAGCCGTTCGCGGCGAGGTCCGGGAACGTGCGAGGGTTCACGTGGTACACCGGCCAGGCGACGGTCGTGGGCTTGGGGATGTGGTTCGCGCGCAGGTCGTCTTCGAGGTCGAGGAACGGCCCGATCGGGGCGCCGCCCGCGTGGCCGCGGGTGTGGTTGCCGATCTCCAACCCGTCGGCGGCCATGGCCCGCATCTGGCGCCACGTCAGGTACCAGTCCTTGCGGGTGCGGAACGAGTCGAAGTCGCAGACGTAGAACGACCCGCCGAAGCCGTGTTCCTTCAGCACCGGGGCCACGACCGTGTACCCGCTGGCGGGACCGTCGTCGAACGTGAGCGCCACCAGCTTCTCGGGGATCGGCTGCCGCAGAACCCCCGCGGGGTCGTCGGGCGTGCCACCGGGTTGCTTCGCCGGGTCCGGGCGTCCGATCACCGCGCCCGTGACAAGGACCGCGCACGTCAGGACGAGGATCGCACCGCGCGTGTTCATCTCAGGAGCCTGTTGTGCCGCCGCGCTCGAACGCATCGGGCGCGGCGGGGGAAGTTTGAAGCGGCAGGTGGGCGTTCCCTCGAAAATCACGGTTTCGGGGTCTGAATCGGCACCTCGCAGAAGGTGAGCGCCGCGATGCCGTTCGCGCCGACGAGCAGCGCCTTCTGGCTCCACGCGGCGCTGTCGAGGTAGGTGACCGTCTTCGCGTCGGACCGCCCGCCGAGCTTCAGCGTCAGGACGCTCCCGGTCACCGAGCCGGAGGCCACCTTGCCCTTCTGCGCGTCGAGGTAGAACTGACCGGCGAGCGCGTCGTCCCACTTCACCGGTTGGTCGAACTCCAGCACGAGTTCGTCCTTCTTCTCACCCGAGAAGAACACCCGCTTCAGGTTCGGCGGGGTGATCGAGGTCGTGGGCACCTTCCCATAAAAATCGCGCTCGACCAACGGGCAGATGAGTCGGGCGAACTCGGCGTACCCCGCCGCGGGGAAGTGGCACCCGCCGGGCGGGTCGATGCCCAGTGTGGACATGACGCTCAGGTTGGAGAACGCCGTCGGCAGGTTCCGCTGCACCTCGCGCAGCCGGTTGTCGGACCCGTTGATTCCCATCGAGCACGACTTGGGCCAAATCTGGAAGACGTAGTAGTGCCGGACGTTCGGGAAGTCCGTCTTCCAGGCGGCCGCGAGGTCGATGAAGAACTGCCGGTACGTTTCCCACCCGTAGCCGCCGGTGGGGCCGTCGGCGCCCTGGTCATTCTCGCCCTGGTGCCACAGGATGCCGCGGACGCCGTGCGTGAGCTTCGCCTGCTTCGTGCGCCACAGCAGGCGCCCGTAGATGGTGGTCAGGTCCTCCGGGTCGGCCGTGTTGCGCTGGTGCTGGTCGATGCGGCTCCCACCGACCGCCCCGTTGATGAAGCACACCGGCACCTTGTGCGCTTCGACCAACCGGCGACCGAGTTCCATGCCCCAGTAGCCGATCTGGAGTTTCTCCGCGTCGCGGCCCCGGTGGACCGCGTTGCCCCATCCGGCGAAGCCCTTCGCGTTGCCGGACATGGTGCCGAAGGTACGGACCCACTCACTTCGGAACGCCGGGTCGTCCTTGCCGAAGTCGGTGGCGACCGCGTTCGACTGGCCCTGAATGATGTAGGCGTCGCCGCACACGAGGTTCTCGGCTTTGTGAAGTACCTTCTCGGCCGGGCCGGTTTTGGCGACCAGTTCGACGCGGTACTTCACCAGACCCGGCTTGAGCTTCACCGCGAACGCGTACGACTTGTCGGCGCCCGGCTTCTGACTCGGCTCGCCGAACGGCTTGTCGTCGGCGAAGACCTTCAGGATCACCGCGTCAGCCTTGTCGGTCAGCGTGCCGTTGCAGTGGAGGGTGCCTTCGTTCTTGTCGTCGCGGGCGTAGAACTGGCCGTCCTCGGGCTTCTCGTCCCTGGCGGGCACGCGCTCGACCCACGCGTCCTTCGCGGGTTCCGTGACGGTGATCGTAACGGACTTCACCGTGGGTGCGCCGCCGTTGTCGATCGCGACCGTTACCGTCATCTTGCCGCTATTCTGGGACCGCTTGAGAACCAGTTTCCCGGGTGCTACTTCGTTGACGGTGGCGAGGTCGGCGACGCTCCACGTGTAGTTCAGCATGTCCGCGCCTGTGGCCTTCATCGCGTCGATGTTGGTGATGCGGGGCACCACCTCGATGGTCTTCCGCCCGTCCCAATCGGCCGGGGCTTGCAGCGTGAACTCCGGTTCCGGGATGTCCTCCTTGATGGTGACGGCGACGTCCTTGACCTTCGTTTCGTTCTCGTAAACGGCCTTGAACCGGAGCACGACCCTGGTGTTGCCGACCACTCGGCCCGCGACGAGGCGGTAGCTGAAACGATCGGTCGCCACGACCGTTTCCTTACCGTCACGAATGACGCTCCAGTACACCTTCTGCGCGCCACCCGCCTTCGCCTCGAACTCCATGCTCCCGCCCTCGGCCAGCCCTACGGCCGATTCCGGCAGCCCGAACTCTTTGCCCGGCTGCACGACCGGGCCGACCAGCGTCTGAAGGGGCTTCTGGTTCTCGTACTGCAACTTGATCCAGTCGGCGGAGCGCACCACTTTGGAGACGCGGACCTCGTCGATGTCGCCGACGAAGTTGTAGTTACCGTACCAGCCCCCGATCCACATCCGCGCCGGGCTCTTGATGTTGAGCGGGGCCGACGCCGTCGCCGTGGTGCCGTCGAGGGCGCCGTTCACGTACAGGCGCGAGTCGCCCTTCTCGTAGGTGTGGACGACGTGAACCCATTCGCCCTTCGGGAGCGTGCTCTTGCCCGCGACGTCCGCGCCCGAGAAGTAGCACTCCATCTTGACGTGCGGCGGGCTGCGGTAGTGCATGACCACCTTGCCCTGCGCCTGCTCGTTGCCCCATGCGAGGACGTTGCCGTTGGGCCTCTCGGCGCGGAACCACGCCTCGGTGGAGTGTGAACTCGCGCCCGTCGGGTAGTTCGGGATCTTGTCCCCGCAGAAGATGCCCTTCTGACCCGGGAAGTGCCGCGCCGTCCCCACCACTCCCGCGACGGATGTCGTACCGGTGTCCTTCGATTCGAGTGTGCCCACCTCGTCCGTCACCGGGCCGCTCATGTGCCAGACACTGAGGTACCCGTTCGACTCGTTGAACACGTTCTTCCCGTCGGACTCGGACTTCGCGTCGGCCTTACCCCAGTGGAGCTTGATCTCCTGCCGCGCGTTGCCGGTAATCTTCGGCACGCGCACCCAGACGCTCGCGGTTCCGGCCTTCGCGTCCCATTCCTCGATCTGGTACGCCAGCGGGTTGCCCTTCGCGGACGAAAACCGCAGGTCGGCACCGCCGGGCTGCGATTGACCGAAGTCGAAAAAGTCCTTGTGAAGTCGCACCAGCAGTGGGAAATTCTCGACCGCCGCGGACGCCGGCAGGTCCGCGCCTTCGGGTGTGGTGAGTACGAACACTGACCCGGAGTGCTTCCATCCCGGGTACTGTGCGGACACCGGTCCAGCGAGCGTGAGAACCAAAACCAAGGCAAGGAGAGTTGTTTTCATGGTGTTCCATCCGACTGAGTCAATGCTGGCGCTGAAGTCACATTTGAGCGCACCGCCGCGGGTGCCCGAATGTGACGATTGCTTGCGGCTCACTTCGCGGGCAATCCGCGGATCTCGATGCCTTTGATCGCAGGGCCGGTCGGGTTGGCGAGTAACTTGATTTCGAGTTCCTTGCCGGTAACTTCCACGACTTTGCGGAACTGCCACGGCTTCGATGCACCGCCCGCCTCTGTGAACACGTCCACTTTCTCGGCCACCTTCTTCGCGTTGATTTCGATGTCGAAGAGGCGCTTGCCCTTGGCCGCGAAGGTCGCGTTGGTTTCCGTGAACAACAGCACCACCTCGTAGCGCCCTGGTTCGACCTCGAACGCGTACCCGAGGCCGTTGTTCGACCAGCGCTCCGACTGGTACACGTCCTTCTTGGTGTCGCCCTCCAGCGTCCACACGCGGCTCCCGCTGTACTTGAGTGCTGGGTGCCCGTCCCCGGTGTCCGCTTCCCACGCGACGCCGTCCTCGGCCGCGATCTCGGGACCGCCGCAGTTGATCCGCTTGAGGTAGCGCAGTGGCGAAGCCGTCACGACTTTTCCGGGTTCGCCGAGCAACCCGGCCGAACTGCGCGGGCGCACGGCGTAGCGGTACTCCGTGCCGAACTTCGTCTCCTTGTCGAGGTATCGCGATGCCTTCGGATCGGTAACCTCACCGACCTTCTTCAACTCGCCGTCCTTGCCCTCGCCGCGATAGATCTCCAGCGCGGTGACGTTCGGCTCCAGTTCACCGGACCATGTAAGTACCACCGATTTGGAACCCGGCAGCGCCTCGACTTTCAGACCGTTGATCGGTGGCTGGTGATCGGGTACGTCAACGCGCAAATACCGAACCTCGCCCGCGCGCCCGACCACGTCAACGGCCTGCACCGCGTACCACGCCGGTGCCTTCGGTGTGGGTGCGTCGTCGGTGTAGGCGAGTGCGTCCGCGGGGAGTTTCCCCAGCAACCCCCTCTCGTCCAGCGCGAACCTGTCCACTGCGCCGCGATACACGCGATACCCGGCGACGCCTCGGTCGTCGGTAGCGGGTTTCCACACGAGAGCCACGCGATAGCTCTTCACGGTCCTTGCGGCGAACTCCGGCACGATTGTCGGAGGTGCCAGATCGGGCACCGCGAGCAGCGCCCCCTGTGCCGGTTCCCGTACGGGCTTCTCGCCGACCTCTAGCACTTCCAAGTAGTACTCGAAGGGTGCCGCCGTCACGGTTGCGGGGAGCGTGACCTTGAACCGGTCCTTGGCAGCCACTTCGAGCGGCAACTCGGTGAACTTCGGTTCGCCCTTGCGGCGCCAGAAGAGCTTGCCGGTCGCCTTGCCGCTGGGCTTCTCCGGGGTGAACGCGATGTTGGTCAGTTCGAGGTCTTTCCCGCCGAAGATCTCCGCGGGCGGATCGAACAGAAGCCCCTTGTCGTTGACCCGGAACAGCTTTCCTTCGCCCGGTTCCAGTGTGACCGTCAGCGTGCCGTCAGTGAGGGGTACGGGGTCGAGGTGCTTGCCCGTTTCCTGCGACACCTCTGCCACCGAGACGACTCTACCGTCCAGTGTCAGTTTCGCCTTGATCTTGTCCTTGAAGGAGCGGTTCACGGGGAAGATGTACCGCTTGCCGTCGGCGTCGTTG
>SXGU01492439.1_pt1 | contig 17523 bp, 8 predicted proteins | sample 3174531 | NCBI WGS metagenome assembly SXGU01 (sample SAMN11356863, study PRJNA531348) | freshwater metagenome | isolation source: freshwater sample F1-140 | place: China: Fuxian Lake, Yuxi | collected 2017-12-25 | reverse complement strand
GACTTGGCTCTCTTCGACGACGATTTCGACCTTCACCTTCGGCACGAAGTCGACGACGTATGCGGAACCTCGGTAGACCTCCTTCTTGCCGCCCGTGCGGCCGAAGCCTTTGACCTCGGTGACGGTCATGCCCTCGATGCCGGCGGCGGCGAGCGCCTCTTTCACTTCCTCGAGCTTGAACGGTTTGATGATGGCGATGATGAGTTTCATTTGGTTGGAAGGATTTGGATTGTTGCCGTTCAGGATTTCGACTCGTAGATGTAGCCCTCTTCGCCGTGATCCGAGAGATCGAGGCCCTGTTGTTCGGCTTCGGCATCCGGACGGAGGCCGAGGATTGCCTTGACGACGTAGGCGATGATCACGGTGGCGACAATGGAGAGCGCCAGGGTGATGGCGATGGCCTTGACCTGCTCGAGGAGGAGCGACTTGCCGACGACGTCCTTGAGGTTGGTGCTAAGGTTGGAGTTGACGGAGGGCGTCGCCAGGAACCCGGTGAGGAAGGCTCCGAGCGTGCCACCGACAGCGTGGACCCCGAAGGTGTCGAGGGCGTCGTCGTATTTCAGCATGCCCTTCAACTTCGTACAGGCGAAGAACGGCACGGCGCCGGCGAGCACACCGACGAGCATGGCCGAGTTGCTGGTGATGAAACCGCAGCAGGGGGTCACCACAACCAGGCCCGCCACCGCACCCGAGCAGAAGCCGAGCACGCTCGCCTTGCCGCGGATGAAGTATTCGAGTCCCGCCCAGGTGAAGCACGCGACTGCCGTGGCGAGCGTGGTGGTGGTGAACGCGTTGGCCGCGACGCCATCGGCGGCGACCGCCGAGCCGGCGTTGAACCCATACCAGCCCACCCAGAGCATGCCGGTGCCGACCATGCAGAGCACGAGACTGTGCGGAGGCATCGGCGTTTTTCCGAAGCCCATGCGGGGCCCGAGAATCAAGCAGAGGATGAGGGCGGACCAGCCCGACGACATGTGCACCACAGTACCGCCGGCGAAATCTATCGCCTTGATCGAGGCTCCGGCATTCCAGACCCCGTTCATGAGACCCGTGGAGCCCCATACCATGTGCGCGAGCGGAAAGTAGACGAGAAACATCCAGGCTCCGACGAACGCCAGCAGGGCCGAGAACCTCAGGCGCTCGGCAATCGCGCCGACGATCAGCGCCGGTGTGATGATCGCGAACATCAGCTGGTACATCGAGAAGACGTTCTGCGAGACCCAGAACGCGTAATCGGTATTGGGTGCGCTATCGACCCCCTTCATGAAGAAATACTCGGTGCCCCCGAGGAAGGGGCTGTTGAAGCTCTTGCCGAAAACCAGGCTGTAACCGAAGGCCCACCAAAGGATGGTCACCAAACCCGCGATGCCCAAACACTGCGCCATCACCGACAGCACGTTTTTGGTGCGGACGAGGCCGCCGTAAAACAGCGCGAGGCCGGGCAAGGTCATGAAGAGCACCAAGGCGGTGCAGATCATCATGAAGCCGTTGTGCCCGGGTCCGGCGACGCCCACCGACGAGGTCGTGAGACCGGCCGGGATGGTGGCGTTGCCATCTTTGTCCTTCGGACCGACCTTGAGCGCCGCGCTCGGATCGCCGTTACCCATATAAGCTTCAAGACCGGCAATGCGCTGCTCCAAAGTGGGAGCAGGCGGCGGGGGAGGAGCGGCGGCGGCGGGTGGAGTTTGAGCAAACAGCGATCCGATCCCGAGCCCGATGGCAAGGGTGAGGAAAGCGACGAGCTTCGGGCGACGAGAGCGTGAACAGGTCATGCGCGTAGGAGGATTTGGTTGAAGCGTCTCCCACGGCGCTGCGCCCGGGCTGAAAGTCCGTATGAGTGCCGTGGAGTGGACACCGACTGCCTTTTCCATAGCACCAGCCGTGCCAACGCCGCAGAGTCGCTGCGAACTCCGACGATTTCAGAAATCGTGTACCGAGCGAAGCGACAGTTTGACTATCGGGCATCGGTCATCGGGCAGAGAAATCGGTGGCCGAGGAATAAATCCGCCGACCTTTCATTCCGCGACCTGCAACCCATTCCTCGGCAAAAAGTCCCTGGTGACCGCGAAATCCGCCACGGTGCTGCTATCGCCGCCCGGGAAAAACCTGAGCGCCATTCGGGAGGGGCGGGCAATCGCCTCCCCGCGTCAGGTCTCCGCGGCTCCGGCCGACTTTCTCGCCCCGCCCCGCCCTGCCCTGTCACCGACCGGCGGCGTCGGGTCCGTAGCACCGCACCTCGAACAGCGCGGCGGGCACGTGCGGCGCCGGCGCCGTGAGTTCCAAGCGCACGGCGCGCGTGGTGACCGGTTGTGCGAACACGATCACGTTGCGCGCCTGGTGGTTGTCGGTGCACGCGGCGAGCAACGCGCCGGACTCATCGAGCACGCGGTAACGTTCCACGCAGAACGGCATCCGCCGCTCGGGGTGGCCCATCAGCACGGACTCCATCGGGTGATCGTAGTCGGGATCGAACATCAGTTCGATGCGCGCAATCGTCACGGGCTGCGCCCAGCGCAGGGTGAACGTCGGAGCGGGATCGGCAAAATCGGCGACCCAGGCGTTCGGGCGCTCCGTCGGCCGGTTGATCCCATTGCGCACGCAGTAGGGATCAAACGGCGTGAGCCGCCCGGCGAGGCGCAGCGCGAGATTGCGGCCCTCGGGGCGCCGCAGCGGCGTCCAAAACTCAAACGTGTCCACGCCGATGCCCGGTGGCGGCGTCTGCGTGGCAGACTTGGCCACGGCGAGGTTGGCGCGATGGCAAAGCGACAGGACTCCCGTGAGTCGACGCTCGCTCGTGCGCAGCCTGATATGGCGATCGCCAAAGAAACAGACGAAGGCGTAGCGCGCCTCAGTGAACACCTGGGCGAAGGACACCCGCACCTCCTGCCCGGGCCCGGGTCGCAGAGCGAAGGTGCGACGCTCGAGGGTCACATCGGGCGTGTAATTCGCCGTCCGGCTGCTCTGCCGCAATTCAACGCGCAACTCCGCGGCTTGCTCGACATCCGCAAAGATCAGGAACTCAAGTTCGACGCCCGCGTCGACCGGCAGCATCATGGCCCACCCGTCGTCGAGCGCCACCGCCGGCCCCTCGGGCGGCAGTTCCTGCAGGCTGAGCGTGCTCGAGGCCATGATGGTGACATTGGTCTGCTGGAGAAGATCCACCGGATCGCGCAACGTGAACCCGGGGATGTAATGACCGCCGCGCAGCAGCGCGCTTTGCAGCTCCCGCATGCGCGGGGCTTCACCCAGCGCGCGCGGCACCACGCCGTCGCGACGGCACAGCGCGGCCGCAGCGCCGACCGCCTGCCCCGTGAGTGCGCACGTCGCCATCACCCGCGTGGAGCCGAATGCCACATGCGTCGCGCTGATGATCCGGCCGGCGAGAAACAGGTTGGTGAGATTGCGGCTGTAGAGGCAGCGGTAGGGAATCTGAAAAACGCCTTTGGCGTGCCACTGCGTGCAGCCTGGCAGCGGGGAGAACACGCCCTCCGCCGGATGCAGATCAATCGCCCAGCCGCCGAACGCAACAGCGTCGGGATGCGGGCGCTGCTCGACGATGTCCTGCTGCCGCAGGATGCAGTCACCCTCGAAGCGCCGGCTCTCGCGCTTGCCGGGGATGTGGCCGATCCACTCGAGCGTGAGGTTCTCCGCCTCCGGAAACTGGCCGGAGTTCTTGATGTGGTGCCACACGCCGTAGACGACCTGCCAGAGCTCCCACTTGATGCGCTCGGTGTCGTGCACGGTGTCGAGCAGGCCGCCGTGCTCGACCCACCAGAGTTTGCAGCCGTGCTCCTTCGCGTTGAACTGCCGCCAGCGCGGGATCTTCGTGATGTCCTTCAGGGCGAAGCTTGGCGGCGTGAATTTCACCGGCCGGCCGGTGTCCTTCGAATAGAAATAGAGCGAGTGGCCGAGCAGCTCGGCGCTGGCCTGTTCGGGGGCAAAACCCTCGCCGAACTCCGCGCGCGATTCCGCGCCCACGCGAAACGCCGCGCCGGCCATGAAACCGACGATACCGTCGCCCGATGCATCGCAGAACAGCGGCGCGTGCAGATCGTAGCGCGTGGAGTTTTGCGAGCAGAACGCGCGCACACTCTCAATGGTATCGGCATCGCGCTTGGTCAAATCGTGGACGGCGGTGTTGAGGAGCAGCGTGATGTTCGTTTCCGCCGTGACCTTCTCGAGGAGGAGCGCGTCGACGAAGAGCGGGTTGCCCTCGGGGTTGCGGAACATGTTTTCGACCAAAAGTTCGTCGATCACCCCCCCCTCGCGCGCCCAGCGGTTGTTGTTCCCCATGTGGGAGGTGGCGCCGAGGATCCAAAGGCGGACTTCGCTGGAGGCGTTACCCCCGAGAACGGGACGGTCCTGCACGAGGACGACCTTGAGCCCGGCGCGGGCGGCGGTGATGGCGCCGCACGTGCCGGCGAGGCCACCGCCGACGATGACGAGATCGGCGTCATGGCGAATGGTGCGCAGTTCACGAGAGGAGACGGGAGGTGAGAGATGCATGGCGGAAGGGAGTGAGGGAGTGAAAGGGAGAGGGAGAGTGAGAGTGAAAGTGAGAGTGAGAGGGCGAAACGGAGAGACGGAGAGAGGGGGAGACAGGGGGAAGTAATCAGTAATCCGTGGTCAGTGGTCCGTAGTCCGTAGTCCGTGGTCTGTTGTCCCTTGGTCCTTTAGTCCCTTGGTCTCTTGGTCCCTCAGCCCTTCCGATGCACCCCGCAGAAATACAGCATCAGCCACGCGATGGGATGCAGCACGGCCATGATCCAGAACCACTGCGCGTAGCCGTGGCCTTGGACGAGTTCGAGGAGGCCACCGGCGACGGACTTGATGGCTTGATCGAGGAAGCCCGCGGGCTTGGTCGAGGGGCCGGAGACCATCGTGGCCACGATCAGGTTCATGATGATGCCGCCGATCGTGCTGCCGGTGGCGACGACACTGAAGACGGTGCCGAGCGAATGCTTGGGCACGATGTCGACGACGATGGAGCTAAGGTTGATCAACCACGCGAGCGCGGCGATGACGGTGCAGACGGTCAGCGTGATGGCCAGGTTCAGGCCGGCGGCTTTCGCGATGAAGGGCGACAACGGCATGATGACGGCGCAGCCGAGCATCACCCACAGACGGCTGGCGGCGGGCGCCGTACCCCGCTTGATCAGCTGGCCGGAAAGCCAGCCGCCAAGCAGGCTGCCCACGCCAGCGGCAGCGTAGACGATCCAGGTGATCTTGAGCTGGTCCTGAGAAAGATGCCGGTCGGCGCTCAGGTACTTGGGGAACCAGAACTGATAAAAATACCACACAGGGTCGGTGATGAGCCGGCCCACCAGCAGCAGCCACGTGCCGCGAAAGGTGAACACCTGCAGCCAGGTCCACGGCTTTTCGTTGGCTCCCCCCGGGCTTTCCGCCGCCGAGGATTTTTCCAGCATCTGGAGTTCATCCGGGGTGATGAGCTTGCTGTCCCGCGGCGCGCGAAACATCCACAGCCAGGGAATGAGCCACAGGAGGCCCGCGGCGCCGGTGAGGATAAAGGCGATACGCCAGCCCGCGCCCTGGCCCAAAAAACCGGTGAGACCGGGCAGCGTTTGCCCCCAGGCGTGTGTCGCCAGCGGGATCACCAGGTACGGCGCCAGCGTGGCGCCGAGCGTCGCTCCCATCGTGTAGAGGCCGATCGCGAGGGCGCGCTCCTTGGCGGGAAACCATTCGGAAACCACTTTCGAGGCGGCCGGCCAGACGCCGGCCTCGCCGAGGCCGAGCAGAAAACGATAGACACCCATGGACTGCACACCCTGGGCGGCGGCGGTCAGCATGTTGGCGACCGACCACCAGACGACGAAGAGCACCATGCTGGCGCGCGTGCCCATGAGATCGGCGATGCGGCCGGAGATCAGATAGGCGATCGTATAAGCGACAAGGAAGAGGTTGACGACGTTGGCGTACGCACGGTCGTCCATCTTGAGGTCGGCCTGGATGGTCGGGGCGAGCGCGGACAACGTCTGGCGGTCGACATAATTGAGCACCGCCGCACCGACGAGAAGCGTGGCGATCCACCAGCGGAGATAAGGGATGCGGGGCATGAAGACTCAGGTTGGACGGGTAACAAGATGCCGGGAACGCCACCGAGCTTCGCCGGGCTTTCCGCGCTGGGCAACCTGCGGGTTGGTGAAGCCGTTCACCAAGTGGAGACGGACGGGACAGCAACCAGGGCAGTAGCCGCGCTTGCGATCAGTCCGCCGTTGGCTCGGCGAAGGCGGAAACGCAGTGCAAGCGTGGCCGGGCGTGACACCACGTTGTCGCTGCGCTCCAACGCGGCTACGGAATCCGAAGATGCGGCGCGAAAGATCGCGAAGCGCTGCAGCGGTGAAGGCCATGCTCACTTCTCCCGCTCGCCGTAGCCGCCGGGGCCGAACTTGCGGTCGAGGACGTACTTTCGCGCCTGATCGAAGGTCGCCATGTCGCCGGTGATGCGCGGGTCCTTGGTCTGGCGCTGGTAGGCTTCGAGCTGGGCCCTGAGGCGCGCCTTGACCGCGGCGTGCGCCGGGGAGTCGGCGAGGTTCTTCAGTTCCCACGGATCGGCCTCGCAGTCGTACAGCTCCTCGCGCGGCCGTGGCTTGACGAAGAGCTCGGTGAACATCCGGACGGCGGGATGGTTCGGATGGTGTGCCACGAGATCGATCTCGTTGCCGGTCTCGGCAGTTTTCGCGTAGGCGGAATCCGGCAGTTGGCGCGCCGGCACCGCCTTGCGGCGTGGTGTGGTCGAGTAGTTGACGATATACTGGTAACGCTCGTCGCGAATCATGCGGGCCGCGATGCTGATGTTCTCGTCCTCGCCGTGCCACTCGATGCCGGCGGTGGTCCAGCCACGCGCAGGACCGACCCGACCGGCGGCGCCCGAGGTAAGAACGTCCATGATACTGCGGCCGCTCATGCCGGCCGGCACGGGGAGGCCGGCGGCCTCGAGCATGGTCGGGGCGAGATCGGCGAAGTTGACGAAGTCGTCGACGCGGCGACCGCCTTTCACGCGCGCGGGCCACATGATGGCCAGCGGTACGCGCACGCCCCAGTCGTGCAGGTTGGTCTTCGAGCGGAGGACCTGCGTGCCGTTGTCGGCGGTCACGATGAGCAGGGTATTCGCGAGTTCGCCGCGATCTTCGAGGATCTTGAGGATGCGGCCGAGATCTTCATCGGCATGGCAGACCTCGTACAACATGTCGGCGCGGGAGCGGCGCACCCCCGGCGTGTCGGGCAGAAAGCCCGGCACCTTGATCGCGTCGAGGCCGAGGCCATGCTTTTCGGCGAGCTTCTGATGGTTTTCCTTGCTGCACGGCGTGTGGGGTTCAGTGCAGCCAACCCAAAACCAGAAAGGCTGGCCGGCTTTGCGCGCTTTGAGGAAGTCCGCGAAATTGGCGGCATAGTCGATGGGGTTGATGCCGGGCTCGTTGGTCTTGCGTTTAAGCCGGTTGTACGCGTCGCCGGCGGGATTGCGCTTGCGGCCGGATTCGGGAGGTATCACGCCCGGCCCCCAGCCTTTGGCGGTGTAACCGGCATGATAGCCGCCAGCCTCCATCAGATCGGGGAGCGTGGTGAACTTCGCGGGCAGCCAGGCTTGGATGAACGCGCCCTGCTCCAGCTCCCAGAAGTTGCGGCCGGTGAGGAGGGCGGCGCGCGAAGGCGCACAGGAGGAGGCGGAGGTGTAACCGCGGGTGAACAGCACACCTTCGCGAGCGACGCGGTCGAAGTGCGGCGTGGGGATGTTCGACCAACCGTAGGCGCTGCGTTCGAGCCAGCTCTCGTCGTCGGTGATGTAGACGACGACGTTGGTCCGGGTGACGGGCGTGGCGGCGGCGGCGGTGGCGCTCGAAATGGCGGCGAGCGCGGCGAGGACGAGGAGGGCGGAGGCAAAGCGGGAGCGGAGCGCGGTGGATGAAGGTGTCGCCGCGTTTGCGATCCGTCCGCCGTAGGCTCGGCGAAGACGGATGTGCAGCGAAGACGTGGTCGGGCGGGAGACGGTTGTTGTGATCATGGGACGAGGGGAGCGGAGGGGCTACCGCTTCCGCAGCGCGGTGGCTTCGGCGGTCACGGGACGGCCGTCGGCGGTGACGCCGGAGAACTTGAAGCGAAACTCCGAGGCGTCGCGCGCCAGCGGCACGGTAAATTCGTACGGATACGAGGCGTCGCGGAGCGCCACGGGCGCGCCGCCGGCCCAATGCGTGAGCGTGACTTCCTTGAAGGCCGAGTCGTCGGCCTGGAGGTAGACGTAGGCGGTGGTGGCGGTGTGACCAAAGTTCAGCACCATCGCGCGGGCGCCGCCGAAGGGCAACTCGAGGTAATCGGTGCGCCAGGCGTCCGCAGCGCGCGCGCCAACGAGGCGATCCTGGAATTTCGGGGTTGCGACGAGCCCTTCGATTTCGACGGCGGTGAGTCCCATCGCGGGCACGGAGATGGTGAGCCGGCCGTTGTGAAGATCCGTGGCGATGCTTTCTCGCGAAAGCGCCCTAATTTCCGCGACCGACCTTCCAGGTGAGACGCTGCCGAGCGCAATCACCCGATAGGTCTTCCCGGCCACCGCTGGCAGGACCTGCGGATTAAGCACGACCTCGGTCGTCACCGCCTCCGACGATTGGTTGGTGAACGCGAGGTAGAGGCGGTCGCGGCCGCGGGCGGCGAGCGTGTTGAGTTCGACGGAGCCACTCATAATCAGGCGGCGCGGCAGCCACAGCACCGCATCGTCGCGGTCGAAGAATTTTCCGGGGCGGTCGCCGTAGAACTTGCTCTGCAGGTAGGCGTAGCCCTCGATGAAGTGCGCAGGGAAATCGATCTTCCCGCCGGAACGCGCGAACGCATCCGTGACGAGGAAGTCGACGAGAATGCTCATGTGCGGCCAGATGTGGTTATAGTGAAATGAATTCACGCTGAGTGCCTTGTGCTCGCGGAGCGGGTAGTCGGCGCGCTCGTAGATCGTGGTGCGGGCGGTGTTGATGTGGTAACCGGGGAAATTCCGGTAGCGGCCGACCACGGCGGACCGCGCCACATCGTGGAGCAGTTTGTCGCCGGTGAGCGCGGCGATGCGCAGCATCCACGGCGCGTAGTTGGCCATGAAGATGCCGCGATGGCCTGACATCGTGCCGGACGATTCCGGGGTGAGCCCGATTTCGGAGAGCCGCCAGGCGGGCACGCGCTCCTCGGGTGCCTTCATCGGCGTGTGGCCCTTGCTCTTGAGATACCAGTAGACGGGGGCGTGGCCGCCGGGATTGACGGTCACCTCCTCGTCGGGGATGCGCGGCGCCATCCAGGTGAACTGCGTGTACTGGCGGGCGCCCTGGCGGGCGGCGGCGAGGTAACGTTTTTCTCCGGTGGCCTCGTAGAGCCGGAAGAGATCGATCCACTTCGGCGCAAAACCGATCCAGAAAAACATGCCGCCGTCGTCGAACCCGGTGGCCGGCCGGTCGACGCGCGTCGCAAGATAGGCATCGGCGCCGCGGCGGGCGGCGGCAAGCAATGTGGCGTCGCCGGTGGCGAGCGAAACGCCAAGCTGATTCTGCCAGCTGCCGCCCTCGGCGACGTCGTCGAGATTGAGGGTGCGGTTCCGGCCGAGCATCTGTTCGGCCAGCCCGCGCAACACCGGCGAGGCGCCGTGCGTGATGCCGTAGAGCGTGGCCAGCTCGCTGACCGGCGCGCAGGGACCGAGCAGGGCGCGCGAGGGGCTCTGGATTTTTTGTTTCGGGTCGAGCGAGAAGAGGAATTTTTCGCGCGAAAGCATGAACTCCACGATTGGATAGGCGCGCTTTTGGAAGATCTCCTCGTCGTCGGTCACGAGCGCGAGGTTGAGCGGGTTGAGCGAGGAGACGTTTTTCACCGCGCCGGGGACGTCGGTCGAATAGGAGCAGCCCTTCAGTTCTTCGATGAACCAGCTGTAGCGGCTCATCCCGTAGTCGATCATGTTGTCGAGCGTCTCGTTGAGCGAGGCGATGGCGTTGCGGCGGTGGTCGCGGAAGCCGTAGAGACGGCGGGCGAGTGACTCGTACGCGTGGGTGATGTCGCCGGCGCCGGCGAAGAGGCGAAGCTTGAACGTGAAGGCCTGGCCCGGGGCGCGTTTTGATTCGGCGCCGCCGAGCATCGGCGCGAAGACCATCGGCTGCGCCTCGCCGGCCGCGTTGCGCAGCGCGACGCCAAAGCGGCTGTTGTCCAGCAGCGGCAGCGGTTGGAAGGGAAGTTCGTCCGCATCCGCCACCACCCCGAGGGTGACGTTGCCCTTCCGCACTAGCGTGGCCGGCAGCGAACACTCGAAGGCCGGCGTGAGGAACGATTGGGTGGGAAAGCGCTTCTCCTGCCAGATGAAGGGCTGCCAGACCTCCGCGAGATCGTCGAGGCGGTGGGCGGGTGCGCCGGTGTAGCCGACGGAGAACCAGGCGGCGCGCTTCGGTGTAAGCGTGAACGCGAGCACGGGCTCGGCATCGCCGGCCGGCAGCGTGAGTGTGGCGGCCAGCGTGAAGTCGGCCTGATCGGCGAAGGCGAAGCGAAGCGCGGCGCCGGCGCGCGTAACCGCGGTGGCGCGGACGCGCGTCAGCGGCGCGGCGGCAAACACATCGGCGGTGCGCTGGTCGGTCTTGCCGTCGAGAATCCGGTCGTCGAAGCCGTCGCCGCCCTGTGCGGCGGAACGTTGCGTCGTCTTGAGCGCGGCTCCGGCCGGCGTGGCGGCTGTCTGCCAGGTGATGAGGTTGTACGAGACGCGTGGGATGTTTCCCGGCCGCATCGCGGGCTTCGGGTCGGCGCGCGCGACGAGCACCGCAAAGTCCCCACGGAAGATCCAGGTGCCGGCGTCCTTGGCCGTAAGGCGTACCGCGCCGCCCTCGATCGGCTCGACCGTGTAACGGTCGTTGGCGATCGGCTGGGCGGAAGCGGAGCAAAGTACAAGAGTCGCGAGCAGCGCCCGTAATTTCTGCAGCGGAATCGTGGTCATTTTTGTTTGCGGCGAGGAAGCCTCCCTTGGCCAGGACCGGACTATACACAACGTCACAAAAAATTGAGCATTGCTTCGGAGGGCTGCGCTTTGTCGCAGCCGTTTTTCAAAGCGGACTTTACGGCGCCGACAAAGCGGCGCCCTCCGAACGGGTGCATTTCTTTATGACGTCGTGTTTAGAAGGTCCCCTTCAAGCCCGCGGCGATCGTTGTGCCGTAGTCGGCGCGCTGGTAGGTGCGCGCATAACCCGGTGTGCCGGGACCGTAACGTTGCACGATCTCCGGTTCGCGGGTGACATTCCGGGCGCCGACGAAGAGGCCCAGGTATTTCACGATCCGATACTCCGCCTCCACATCGAGCGAAAGGCGGGCCCTGACGTACTCGCGCGTACCCGGTTCGGCCGTTCCGCCGATCAGGGCTCGATTCTGGCGTCCGCGGGAATTCCAGTTGAGCCGCACATTGAACTTCGGCCGGTCGAGACTGATGCCCCAGTTCTGGCTGAGCGGGATGAAGCCGTCGAAATCCGCCTGCACGTCGCCGGACAGTTTCAACTTCGTGATATTATACCGCACATTCACCCCGCGCCCCCAGGCCGGCAGGAACTTCAGCGGTTGCCGGTAGCTGAACTCGATGCCGTCAATGCGGGTGGCGCCCGACACATTCTGTTGCGAGCGGAGGACGTAGTTGCCCGTGGCGAACGTCGAATCGATGCCGTAAAAATCCAGCAATTCCGGCGTCGCGTCGACGTCCTTGCTGCCGAAGAAGTCCTCGATGTCCTTCCGGAATACTCCGGCCGACAGTTCTCCGCCACCCTTCGGGTAATACGAAAGCGCGAGATCGTAGTTCCGGGCGGTCCAGGGGCGCAGCGCGACATTGTTGATCGTAATGACACGGGACGTAGTGTCGGGATCGGGCAGCGTCGTGCCGGGAATGATGAAATTGAAGTTCGGGCGCGAGAGGGTCTCAGCGTAGCTGGCGCGCGCCACCAGGTCCGGCGTGAGATTGACGGTCAGATTCACGCTGGGATAAAAGTCGCCGTAGTCCTTTTCGACGATCGCCCCGCGTTCCACATACTGCAGCTGCGCGAGCGTCAGGGCACTGCCCACGATCCTGATCGGACGGCCGGCGCTGAGAATGAGATTGCCGGCGGCATCGCGTTGATAGGTGCGCCCGGGATCATTGATTGGACCGGAGCCTTCGTCGCGCGTGCGCTCGTAACGCCCTCCGGCGACGATCCAGAGTCGGTTCTCCCACAGCCGCAGGTCGAACCGGAGATACTGGGCGGCGATCTCCTCGGTGATGACCCTTGAGTTAAGCACCCTTTGTTGCACCTGGAAGACGTCATCGTGCCGGAAGTATTCCGGATGGGCCGTGAAGAGATCGTAGGCCTTGAGCGGACTCACATATTGATAACGACCCAGGCCGTAAGGCGCGTTGACGGTGCCGGTATGCGGGTCGACGAGATCGTAGATCGCGGCGGAATTGTCCGCGTTGTTGGCGACGCCATCCGGCCCCAGGAACGTCCACTGCCGGAACGGCCGGTCCGCCAGGGAGGTGACGCTGCGGTAGTCAAATCCGGCTTTGACCCGGACCGGCACGCCAACGTCGAAATACCGGCTGAGGCTGGCGTTGGCGTTCTTGTTCTTGTTGATCGAATCGACCGGATTGGTGTTCACCAGCGTCAGGTTGTAACTGCCCAGTGAGCGAACATCGACCGGCGCCCCGGCCGTCGTCGTGGCGGAGATCGCCCCCGGAATCGAGTCGCTGATCGCGTCGTAACGCACCCGGAGGCCGTTGCGACTGAGCTGCGTGCTGTTGAACCAGCCGTGCTCCATATCGCGGAAATAGGCGCGGGAATTGGAGTAGGAAGCGGAGGTGTCGAATTTCCAGACGGGACCGTCATGCCGGTGCTGGGCGCTGACCACGTAGGTGCGGCGCAACGCCCGGCGCATGCTCACCGAATGCGCGTTCGAGGCGAACGTCGCGCTGCTGTTGCTGCTTTGGGTGAAGTCGGGTCCAAACGTCGCCGGCACTCCGGTCGCGGAGTCGTAAATCTGGTTGCGGAAAACGGCGTCGAACTCGTTCCAGGAACCGCGCACGCTCACCACATCCCGCGGCGCCAGGCGCCAGTCGAGCGTAGCGCCAAACGAGTGGCGCGCGGTGACCTTCGGGCCGTCGATGAAGCGATAGCTCGTCAGCGCGGGACTGGCGATCGTCGCCACGGTGCCGGGCGTGCCGGTGTTGCTCGTGGGGCTCCAGCGCGGGACGGACACGTACTGGCGGTTGAAGATGTTCGTCTCCATCCCGGTGAGCGTGAAACCAAAATTCTTGGTGACGGGCCGGATATAGCTGAACTCAAAGTTGGGTTTCAACTTCAGGGTGGGCTCTCGCTCGGGTCCGGGTGTCTTTTGGAACGAAAGGTAGTCCACGTCTTGGATGGTCTGGTGGAGCATGTTCACGTAGGCCCGGTAGCTGGACTGCGGCCGGGAGCGTTCGAACGCGCTCTTGCTCACGAGGTTGATCGTGCCGCCGATGGCGTCGGCGCGGCCCTCGGGCGTCGGTCCCTTGGTCACCTCGATGCGGGACACGTTGTTGATCGAGAGCTGGTCGAATTCGAACTGGCGATTGGCCACGCCTGCGCCGGTACTCGCGACCGGATTGCCGTCGATATTCACCCCGGTGTTGCCCGGCGGTAAGCCACGGACCGAAGCCGTGCGCGCCTCGGCGCCCACGTAATCGAGCGTCACGCCGGGAATGAACTTCAGAAACTCACCGATGTTTCCCTCGGTGACGCCGCCGAATTCGTCCGCGGACACGACGTTCTTGATGTTCTCCGCGAAGCGCTGCTCGTTGACGGCGATCGCGCTGGCGTTTGTCTCCTTAACGGCGGCGACGATAAAGGCGTCGAGGCGCACGGTGTGGTCTTTCGCCGGCACACCCGGATCGGCGTGATGGAGATTGAAGTCCTGCGTCGCGGTCTGCCCCGCCCCGACAGTGAGCTGGGCCGATTGGGGCGGGATGCCCGTATAGAACGCGTGGACGGTGACGGCGCCGGCCGGCACCCCCGTCAGACGGAACTCGCCAAACTCATTCGTGAAGGCCTGCAGCGCCGTGCCCTCGATGGACACGCGGGCGTTGTTGAGGTAATCGCCGCTCGTGACGTTGAGTACGCGCCCTTGAATCGTCGCCGGGCCGGTGAACTGGGAAGACTGAGCGCGGCTGCTGAGACCCGAACACACCGTGAAAAAGAGGAACGCGAGCAGCGTTCGCCCGCGGTGTAAGCGGGGGCGGCTGGAGGGAAGCCAGATTTGCGGCTGGTCGGGTTTGTTTGCTATGGTTGTTTGCATCTTATCAAGACCCTGAAGTTAACGTTTTTCTAACGCCGGAATAAGTATAAGAGGGCGTCGAATAAGGCTGCGCTATTGCTGTTTTCGGAGAGCGCTGGTCTGCGCCAAAAGTCCCGCGGCGCTGACAAGGAAAAGACCGGTGGCCGACCAACGAGCGGGAGTCGTGCGAATCAGCGATGGAGCGAATGGCGTGGTCATGGTGTAACAGCGTGCGGCTTAAACGGACAATGGACCGATGAAGGGAGAGTGAATCCCGCGGGTGCGGACGCAATTGTCGTGTCCTTGAACCCCTTCAATTCGGGGACGAACGGGCATCGCGGCGGCGTGACTTGGGTCGACCCAAGGGGCTAACCCGAAGATTTCCCAACGCGGATCAAGGCCGCAACCAACCTGGGCAGGTTGTAGCCGGGCTCGTTGAGCCCGGGCAAGCCCGTCCGTTTTTCAGTCGGTCTTTCCCCGGGGTCGGCGACCCCGGCTACAACGAAATCGTCGCGAGACGGTGCGATGTGGATCGATCTTGGCCCAACGCGGATACCGCAACCAGCCTCCGGCTGGCGAGCCCTCCTGCGGCGGGCAAGCCAAAGGAGGGGCGTTCTGCTGGCCAGCAGAACGCCCAAATACGTTCGGCCGACGGTTCTTCGGCGGTTGGGAAACCGTGCCACAGGCGGACAAGCCGCCGCTCCTTGGTGAACGGGCAAAATCGTCGCAGGCCGCGACGAAACGGATCGATAGTAGCGCGGTCTTTTTGCCGAGACTGCGCTCGGAAAAAGTGGCGCGCTACACGCGCAGCCAGCTTGATGACGGAGGATTTCACCACAAAGGCACAGAGGACACAGAGAAAACCGCCGCCAAAAAACGCCCGGCCAAGGCGACTCACTGCCAAGGTGAACCACTTACCCCTTGGTGCTTGGTCTTCTACTCTGTGTTCTCTGTGCCTCTGTGGTGAACTGGTTTGGTTATGCCGTTAAGCACTAAGACAAACATGTTGGTCTCTACGCTCGAATTGCTAGACGGATCGATAGTAGCGCGGACTTTCTCCCGGACTGCGCCAGGAAAAAGAGGCTTCGCAGCCGTGAGGGCGATGCGGTGAAATTTTTTTGCCCCTAATTTTTCTGTCTCCCCTGCCTTTTGATCCGGACACTCCCGACAGAAAGATTTTCGACAGAAAAATTTCCAATCCCCGTGCCGCACCTGAATTTTGAAACGCGGAGGTCGCGGAGAACGGGACCGATCCGAAGGGGTCAACCCGCTGGTCGCTGGTGGCGCCACAGGGATCGGCGTCCCCTGGCTACCACTGCAGCAACCAGCGGGTTGACCCCTTCGGATCGGTTCCGGCGATGAATGACCTGCCAAAAGCCCTACTTTCGGACCCCGTGCGGCCGCCCATCGGACTTACTCCTGACTCGCTGGTTCCGCCCACTCACAGAGTCACCAGCAAGACCGCGATGCTGACGATGCCGCCGCCGAGCGCGACGAAGCCCCACCGTCGCGTGCCCGTCAGTTTCCACCAGAGGTAAAGTCCGGTGCCGATCCAGACCAGCGACGTGACGCAGTACACGTCCACCATGAAGCCCCAGATGTTATGGAGCACGCCCGACTGCCCATAGCCGATGCGCTGGTGAAGGCGGATGAACAACTCGACCCACGCGAATTTCTTCGCTTCGGCGCGCAGCTTCTTCCCTTCGATGTCGTACGCCAGCCGCTGCGGTTGCCAGAAGTTCTGCACGTTGATGTTCAGCCGCTGGCCCTGCCGTTGCACGCCGAACGCACCCTTCAAGCCCTGTTCGTCCAAAATCCGCCGGGCGGTCTCCCGCAGGCCGTCTTGGCCGGGCGGCACTTCGACCGTGCAGTCTTTCTCCCAGAGCGGCACCCACTGCGGGTCCGCGGGGCGAAGCTGCCGGAAGTAGTGGCCGTGGTTGAACAGGACGGTGGACACAGCGTAAACCAGCAGCCACGGAATCAGCAGCATGCCCAGATAGAGATGCGTCCGGCGAAAAAGGAGGTTCCAGTTTTTCATGTTAAACTTCCGGGTTGATGTCGCCCAAACCATTCACACCGCAGAGATCCCAATCACCAAAGCGCAGAGAAAGGCCTTGGTTTGCTCTGCGTCCTCCGACCTCTGTGACTCATGCCTTGGTCTCATGCAGGTGTGAATTCGTCAGGCGAGAAAGTCCGAATTCGTGGTGCGACAGTCAGGTTGTCGAAAAGTCCCATGGTCCTGTAGTCGTGTCGTCCTGTAGTCCCGCAGACCGAGGCGCAGCTTCGTCAGAGCTTCGCGAGCAGGATTCCGAACACGCCAAAACCGGCGACCGCGCAGGCCGCGCCCCAACTGCGCGCCGGCTTGATCTCCCACCACATCCACACGCCCGACGCGACCCAGAACAGCATCCCGACGACGACCAAATCCACGAAGACCGCCCAGATCCGCGACGCCAGAAACGTCTGCTCGTAGCCGTGCCGGAAGTGCGCGCGATTCAGGAAGACCGGTGCCACAAACTTCTGTTTTTCGATCAGCAGCCGGTTTTCGGCGCGGAAATAGGTGATGCGATGCGCGGAGAACGCGGCGTTGCGGTTGATGACCAGCCTGGGCTGGTCCGCCCGTCCCTGCACATTGAACGTGCCGGCCAGATCGAGGTGTTCGAGGACTTGGGCACCGATCAGGCGCGGATCTGCATCGGCGGAAAACGCGGCGGTGTATTCGCGCTCTCCGACCTTTTCGAACTGGTTGAATCTCGGGCCATATAAACCCCGCACGAACGGCCCGTGGTTCAGCACCAGGCCGCTGAGCGCGTAGATGATCATCCACGGGGTCAGGAACAGCGCCAGGTACATGTGCGTACGGCGGATCAGCTTGGAGGGGGTGAGGTTCATGGCGGAAGGTTGCAGGCGTCGCTCGCTTCGTGGGCCGCCGAAGCCTTGAGCTGCCGCCGTAGCCAAGTTCGGTATCCGGCTCACTCCGCGATGTAAAGGTCGCGTCGAAAACCCCTCCCGGATCCAATCCCCCTGAAAATCCAGTTTCCTTCCAGTCAGTGACTTGAAGGTTGGGGGACTACAGGGGTCCGACTCCGTTTCCACCCAGCACCCTCCCCTGATACCACTTCCGACGTTGTTCATGACCTTGCAGTGCGGACCCCAAAAGTGAAGCACTGCGAGGTTGTGAACAACTCGGCCGGCGACCACAATGGTGTTCGCCGCCACCTGGCCTCGGCACGAACACGG
>SXGU01024131.1_pt1 | contig 17523 bp, 13 predicted proteins | sample 3174531 | NCBI WGS metagenome assembly SXGU01 (sample SAMN11356863, study PRJNA531348) | freshwater metagenome | isolation source: freshwater sample F1-140 | place: China: Fuxian Lake, Yuxi | collected 2017-12-25 | reverse complement strand
TCTGCCTCCAGTACCGGGCACACGGACTGACCACAGCCCAAAAAGCCCTCCTCACACTGCTCGGCGACCGCTATGTCGCTTTATATGCCAATTCCGGGTGAGGGATGCGGAATGGCGGGGGTATCTTTCAGGATGTAGCCGATAGATCCAAAGGGGTATTGTCTACTCTTCCGGCAATGCCGGATTCAACTGAAAAAATACGTCGAATGCATGACTTCCGTAATATCAAACCCTGGCAGGAACGGAACCTCCGGTGGTTTCCAGGCTGGAGAGTCCTGAGTACACAGCCCTGCTGCCTGCCATTGGTTGACCAGAGCCAGTAAGTCTTTTTCCACGACACTGAAACCGTCCCTCTCAACAGGTTCAAGATCGGCGACCCGCCGCACGGCCGCACACCAGTCCACGAAATGCTGCAGCGGGCTACAGGTGCCACTGTATACCTCCACAAAGGCGGTACGTATACACTCTGCCAGTACGGCGGCATCCGCCGGGTGGGTGGCGTAGGAATCATGTACCACGCTGAAGTTACGCACCCCCCTCAAAGATGCCAGATTGATGGTTTTGACCAGGTGGGCAGAATCAAAACTGTGAATGAAGTTGGGCAGTATTCCCTGCCTTTGCGACCTCTTGTCCTGCTCGTCCAGCAGCACATCGTAGGCAATCCGGTGTTTCAGGCCAAACCGGGAACGGGCAATCTCGGTTTTCTGGATTACAAAACCACGCTGAATGGCACAAAAACCGGACGGCGTGACCCAGATGACCGGAAGGTTTTTGTCCAGTAGTGGAGCAATGCTTTGCTTCAGACAGGCGGTGAATTCCTCAATGACAGGATACCGCTGTTTCATCGCCTGCTTCAGGTATTTTTCCAGGCATTCGGCCACGCTGTCCCGAAATTCGAGGTACTCTGCTGTAAACTTTTTGTCGTTGTCGGGAACCTTGGGGTTCTCGCCGGTATATTCTTTATATTTTTCGGCAAAAACTGAACCGGATTGCTTTCCCAGAATTACCTTAATGATCTTTTTCAGTTGGGTAGCCCCGTAGGGAATCACCATGACCACCCGCTTGGCCAGTTCCCGGTCAACAATATCGCTACCGTATTGCTTCAAAAACGCCCGGGCCTGCTGTTTGCCGAGTTCCTTCTTCCTGGCTTCCCCTTCTGCTTTCTTTAAGGCCTCGGCTATCTCCTCCGCTGACTTGCCGGTTTTCGTTATGGTCGGCCTGGCTACCCTGGCGTCATCCCCGGTATCGCCCTGCAGGTTTGCCAGCGCGGCCTGGGCTACCTCCAGATAAATATCATGTGGCAGGGAATCCGGCAGCACGTTGGTAGCCTCCGCCAGTGCCCGATCACCGGTCATGGCCGCAATATGCTGCAATCCATTGCAGGTACCATCCTGATGCACCGGCAGTGAGCAGTCGACCCCGGCACCGTGCTGGAGATAATCTGCCCAGGCAAAACAGAATGCCAGAAACTGAAACGGTTTTTTGGCTACATCCATCCACCACCGGCCGACAGCGGGATTTTGTGCCGTGGCCAGGATGTTGTCACGCTGCTGCTCGATCCAGCGATACCGCTGCTCCAGGCTCAGGTCATAGTGTGTCCCGGTGAGACCAATATCCCGCGATATTACGTCACTCCTGACTTGCTGGCTGCCGTGAATGGCTAACGGTCTGACTCCGCTTTCGGTGAGCGGTTTCGGATCGGCAAACTCCAGCAAGGCTTTGGCCAGGTCGTCGCCATAGGGGGATAACCATTTGGCTTTGGCATACAGCCTGCCCCGGGTATCAGCATGATAGGCAAAATAAAATCGGTCACGGCTTTGCAGGTCAGCGAATAACTTGTGATTCAAATAGTTGTCATGATACTCATCGCCCTGCTTCTGTTTCAGGTTTTTACCATGAAATCGCCATCCCGGTTGCTTGAATCGTCGCGAGGACTTCTTGCGGCTGACATCCAGCAGATTCTTTTGGATCCAGTAGCGCGGCGTTCCATCATCCTTCTCCTCCTCCTTGTTCTCCTCCTTGTTTTTCTTCTTCTCCGCAGGATTTTCAGATACCGCAGCCAGTTCAGCAATGAACATCAGGTCATCAATGGTCTGCATCACCCGTGCGTTGATGCGCCAGGGCGTGTTTTGCAAGGCATTGACGGCGGCAAATACCTCGGCGTTGGGCAACTGGGCCACGGTCGCCTGAAAACTCTTGATAAACTGATTACTACCCTTGAAGGTATAAAAAGGCATTTTGTCGCAATAATAACCGCCGGAATAAATACTGCCATTGGCAATGTCCCAGGGACGGGGCGGTATCAACAGGGGAGCGTGCTGCGGCACCATGCGGCTTGACTGCCTGGCAGATGCATTCATGATGAAATCAATAAGTAGCGGCGTTGCAGCCAGATGGTTGACAGTTTTTTGGCCTTGCTGAAGTACTACTATTTCAAATAATGGTGTTGAGGCAAAAATCGTGTCCTCTCCGGCTAGCAGCGACAGCAACTCATTGGCAAACGCCATTCCCTGACGGTCATCAATACCGTGTTCGGTCAGGGCGGCATCAATCATCTTCTGCCGCTCAATTCTGGTTTCTTTGGACAGACGAATGGATTGCAACAGCTTTATTTTTCTGGCCAGTTCACTGTTCTGGCCCGGATCATCCCCCCTGCGACTGTCTTCAATAATCATCGCCAGCTCAGTCAGAATCGCCTGCCAGATTCGGGTCACCACTTTAGCCAGAGTGGGCCAACGATACATCTGCGTGCGATCATTTACCAATTCTTCCTCATCTTCATCCGGGCCGCTCGACTCCGGGGGGGTACCCCCCAGGTTGCCCATGGCTTCCAGCACACAGCGCAACATTTCATACAGGGTAATGCTGAACAGGATTTCCGCAAACTCAGCCCAGGTTTTTTTGTTTTTTTCAGTCGCTTTGCCGTGCAGCAATTCTTCAATCGCAAACGCCTTCCAGACCGCGTCAGACTCAGCGGGTCTGCCGGATTTTTTGCTGCTGTCCAGTATCAATTGCCTGAGACTTTGCTTGAATCGTGAATAGCTGTCTGCCAGGGGTAATTTGTCATCATGAAGATCCGTAAGACCCAGCAGCAGGCGGATGGCTTCACTGAAGACTTGACCCCGCAAAAACTGGCCACCGCCACTGGACTGGCCAAAATCAAGGCCACGTTCACGTTGTTCCTGTTCCCGGATTTGTTCCGGGGTTATGTGCGGCAGGGTGGCCGGTAACAGTGTACTCATGGTTGTCAAACTTGATTGGTTGAATTAGTTGATGGTGAGGCGGTCAGGGTCTATTTGCACATAATAAATGGACGATGTTTTTCTTTTTTGTTCGCCCCTGACCTGAAACGAATACCCGTCCGGCAAGGCACTTTTCAGTTCACTCAGTGGCTTGCTCATATCCTTTACCCGCAGCTTTACGAACGCTTCATCGCCTTCACGCTGCCAGTGTTCGGGCCACCGGTTACGCGGCAGCGTCAGTGCCGACAGCCCTTTGGCTTGCCTGGATTCGGTGACCTGACAGCGTTGCAGACAGGCTGCCAGATTGTTGCGATGTTGATAGCAGTCCTTGTTCGGATTGAATACCGGGTGACCGGCTTCCTGATTGGCATGTTCGCATAAAAACAGATACAAGGCCATCGATAGGGGCGCAAGAGTCTCGGCTATTCCACGCTCATCCAGATAAATGGCTCTTTCCGCCAGGCACAGGCGAATGTCGGCTTCGCCGGACTGATCGCGTAAATACCGCTGAAACAGGTTTACGGCATCTTCATAGCGAATACCATCCTTGAGCGGGTCATCGGTATTCAACAAATCCTTGAAACGTGACCCCATTTTGACCAGCGGCTGTTCGGCATAATCAATATGTGCATGGGCTTCGACATCAGTACGGGCCGGAAAGTAAAAATCCTTTTTGAGTTCATATTCAGTGGATACCAGAACATGGGACAAATCATCACAGGGGCGGGCGAACCAGCTCATGCACTGCCCCAGAAAATACCCCATGGTTTTTCTGCCACCGGCCAGGGAAGCATGTAAAATGCTGTCATCGTTGTTAATGAACTTTACTACGGCAGCAAACAGGGTATTGGCCGTCGACAAATTATCCTCGGTGGTACGGATGTCAGAGAGTGGTTCTCCGCTGGAATCCTTGATAACTTCGATGTATTCCGGCTTGAATCGCCATAAGGCATTATACTCTTCATTGAACCTGGCAATCTGGCCGGATTCCACGGGTTCTCCCAGCAGTATATCGTGCATTTTCCTGCCTCCTTCCACCGTGGTAATGATATGAACTTCGCCTTTTGTAATGTTTTTCTTCCATAAGCCGAACAGGGATTCAGTAATAATGGCCGGAGTAGTTCCGGCAACACATAATAAAACGTGTTTCTTCTGCATGAGTCAATCCAGTTAATATCACAAAGTGGGGGTTGGCCGCCTGCCCGTTGCCATCCCGGGCATGGAATGCCCTGATTACGCTTCTCCCAGCCAGTCGAGCCGGGCCAGTTCGTAGGGTATGGTTGCCATTTCCCCGGCAGTCAGTATCCGACCTTCAGGTAATCGGGTTTTAATGCGAAACACCACGGCCTGATCACCGCTGCCCAGTTCTACCTGGATCCGGTTGGCGGCAATCGGCATGTCCAGCAAGTGACTCAACAACTCTGCGGTGCTGTCATGACCGATGGCCGAGGTAAAAGCGGTCGTCTGCAACAGGTGGCGGGCAGCCTCAACCGACAAGGGAGAAAACTGCCACAGACCGTAGCGGGTTAATACGGGCGAATTCATCAGGTAAATCATCGGTGTCTTCATTCTGGTGTGCGGCAATGGCAGGCAAAGTGGAAGCCGTTGCCCGGGACTGGCGATCGTCAGGATGGACTTGTCCAGTTTTTCAATGTCAAATCATGAGACGGTCTCGGTCGACCACTCAAATTTTGCATAGGCCTTCGCGCATCAAATACCCCGGTATTTCTCGGGAAATTTTGGTGGATATTGCGAATATGACTGAAAAACATCTCAACCCGACGATCTGATGTATAAAAATGAATTTTCTGGCCTGGTGTAATTTCAGCCAGGCAATACAAGTACCCTATCAGGGCCGAATCAATGCCATCCAGAATTTTTTCCATGCCTTTCCTGTGCTGGTTACTTTTTCGTTTCAGCCAGTTAAGCAGATTCTGATCTGACAGAATCTGTATATCTCTGGCCAGTTCATCGGCAACGGCAAACGGGGAACGAATGAACCCTGCATCCAGCACGGATACGCGCTTCAGTTCCGGTTTGCCCAGTATCTTGTTGTCAATCTGATCAACCAGACCGGACAGGTCACGAAACCTGAGCTTCAGTTTCGGTAGATCAAGACTCATATCCAGATCTTTTTGCAGAAACACCCCCAGAAACTCTGACCATACCAGATCAGGGATGTACACCGGATTTTTGTTTTCTTCCATGAACTGGCGTATACGTCCGGCGGTCTTCGCGTCAAACCATTTATCGTTTCCGCATAACCGGGGCGACAGGGCGCAGGCCCAGTCGATCAGTATGTTGGTATCAATCAGGTAAGCAACATCAGGTTTCATGCGCTGTATTCTCCAGTTGCATCGGTGGCTGCATTGAGTTCATCCAGTTGGTGTTCCAGTTCCTGCTGAAGGTCGTCCGGTAGCTCATCCTGCCATGAATCCAGTATCCCCTCCGGCAGGCTGACAGTGAGGCCAGCCAGAGCGTCACTCTCTGCCTCAAATATCTCCCGACGCCCGTGCCATAACAGGGCTGCCGAGACGGCCTGTTGCAATTCCTGCAACCACTTGGGGCCAAGCAAATCAATCATGCGGAAGGGATGGGCATTGGCTACATACAGAATGGATTTACGCAGGCGGTTGCTGTCTTCGGCATTACAGACCACGATGGAATGCGGATACGGCTGTCCGGCCATCATCCGGTCAATCTGGGCCAGTTGCCGTTGCCGGGTACTGAACTCCGGTTGAATCAATACCCTGAAGGCATACCGTCCAGTGTCGGCCTGGCTTTCCATAAACGTGTCGGGCTGAAGATGTTCCAGCCGGAATGACGTCGGCAGGGCATTTCGCAATTGGGCCATGGCCTGTTCGGCCAGAGCTGCATCCCCACACACGATCAGTCCTGTTTCCGGATACCTGGTTACGGTTAAACCCGGATCAATTGCATCCCGCAACTCAACAGCCTGTCTTACCTTGTCCAGTAAAACACCGACACTGGAACCGGCTTCTCCCTCCTCATCTTTGGCCACATACCCGAAACAATGGGCATTGGCGGCAGCAAACCAGTGGGTAACCGTACCGGCTCCGCTGAACAGGATCACCCGGGTTTTGTTATACAGCGAAACGAACCGCTGCAACAGCTTGACGCCATCGCCTGCCGCAGTATCAGGTCTATGGTGCATGTCAATATCCAGTATAAAAACATCATAGTACTGTTGATAGTAGGCATCGATAGCCGCACTCATGGTGTCAAAAAAATCAATTTCATACCCCTCATCCCGCAAGCGGCTGAGGGCGTTTACTACCACCGTCTGGGTAGGTTCATCATCCATGAACAAAATTTTTGCTGGTGTACTCATGCAGGTTTCTCCTACTTCTGTAGTGTGATAATGAAGTGGGCACCGGATTCAGGTTGTTCCGGTGCCATTTCCAGTGTACCTTCCATGCGTTTAATGGCTTCACGGGCATTATAAAGTCCAAGCCCGGTTTCCCGCTGTATGCCCTTTGAACTGACATATTTGCTGAATATATCCTGGCGGATGGCCGGGTCAATGCCTCCGGCGTTGTCAACAAGATGCAGGTGTACTGCTGTCGGTGTCGATTCAATACGCAGGGTGATCGCTCTTTTATCTTCCGGTATCGCGTTTCTGATAAAGGCTTCCAGTGCATTGTTCAGCAGATTGTTCAGTGCCAGTCGCACATAGGATTCATCCATTTCAAGTGAGACTTCAGTCTCGCCGCAAACGGTAATCGGCACTGTGGAAAAGCTGGCCTTGAGCGGCACCATGATATCCATTATCTTGCCAACCCTGTAGTCCGGTTGTCGATCCTGAACGAACCGGTGTATGCCCATAATGTGACGCAGTCCGTTTTCAATGTCCTGTACATAGCCTGTAGCAGTCAAGGCAAGGTCGGCAGGCTGATTTTCCAGATATTCCCTGAGTTTTTCAAACGTGGAAAACAAGCCACCCAGACTGTTATTGACATCATGATCAAAACGGCGAATCTGCTCGTCAATCATTTGTCGACGGATGATGTCTTCCCTGCGGCGCAGGGCAAATTGGTCATCCGGGCACAGTTCCAGGGATTGGCGGAGCAACTCCCGGGCCTGTTGTTCCCTGTTTTGGCCGTGGCCATGAAAAAAATATACCATATCCGCCAGCATGTTCAGCATGGCTGAGCGTTCGCTTTTGTATTGGTCAGGGTTTTCTCCGGCAATTTCAAGATAGAGCGAGGCAAGGCTTTGAATACAGGGCATTATCAACCGGTAATCAGACTCCATGCGAACGTCAAATATGGTTTTGCGAAGCACCTTGAGTACCAGTTCCCTGCTCCAGGCGTGGCGCATGGCATCTGTCCACTGGCGGGCCTCCCCGATGCGCTCCGGGGTAAACCGCACCAGAATTTTGAGGGCATCTTCCAGCAGGTTTTCCGGATACGCGGAATACAGGCCCGATTTATCCGGATTGGTCTGTAATTCCGGCGTTTTCAGCAATTCATTAATATACAGGTCAAAATATCTGAAAAATATGTCATGGCAATCCATGTCATTATGAATACAAACCGGTGGAATGCATTTTCCGTCCAGAATGCCATAAGCACTGGCTGCAATGGTATGCAGGATATTGGCCCAGTTTTTTGGACTAAACTGACCGGATTTTTCCGGAGACAGTCGCGCCTCCTCATAATAAGCCATGGCAGCAGGCAAGGCATCCTCATACTGTTTTCTGGTAAACAGGGAGAGTACTTGTGTATCCCAGTCAGGATCAATTTCCTTGACTTGTCGTTCTTTTATCATCGTGTATTTTCCATGTTGGTGGTGATAGTTCAGGTGAAACTTCGCTTCGACAGGCTCAGGGCGAACGGTATCAGGGGGGGCTTAATCGCCTGCACAAGAGTGGCGCGGCCATCCTGGCCGCGTGGCGTCTTAATGACCTGCACAAGAGTGGCGCGGCCATCCTGGCCGCGTGGTGTCTTAATGGCCTGCACAAGAGTGGCGCGGCCATCCTGGCCGCGTGGTGTCTTAATGACCTGCACAAGAGTGGCGCGGCCATCCTGGCCGCGTGGTGTCTTAATGGCCTGCATTGGCGAGGGGGGGCTGCAGCCGCAACCAATACGCAGAGTCAGCGTTGTGGGAACTTTCTACTTTGTCTTAATCGCCTGCATTGGCGAGGGGGGCTGCAGCCGCAACCAATACGCAGAGTCAGCGTTTTGGGAACTTTCTACTTTGTCTTAATCGCCTGCATTGGCGAGGGGGGGCTGCAGCAAACAAAAGAGGCACATCATGGCTACTATCAAGTTGTCTTAATCGCCTGCATTGGCGAGGGGGGGCTGCAGCCCATCTACGGTTGGAGAGGTTCCAAGAACTTCTTGTCTTAATCGCCTGCATTGGCGAGATGGGGCTGCAGCAGCTGAGAGTAAGTTTCCTAAGCATGTTGTCTGCAAGTCTTAATCGCCTGCATTGGCGAGATGGGGCTGCAGCGCCGGAACTGGCAAGACAAGTACCTTGCAAATGATGTCTTAATCGCCTGCATTGGCGAGATGGGGCTGCAGCTATGACGTGCGAAACCGAGATGACGGTCGATGAGATGTCTTAATCGCCTGCATTGGCGAGATGGGGCTGCAGCTCCATCCTCTGTAGCCCGCTTGTGATGCGGGTTCGCGGGGCATTATACGCGAACCTCTCGCTGAACGGTGGATTTTTGCCCTGAAAATTCTTCCCGCGTCGCCGAACCCGCATTCCAGGCGGGTTTGTGAATGCGCGAACCCCCCCGGGTTTTGGCCACAGCTTGGGGTTCGCGCATGAGGTTTGCCACAAGGCTTCGCCAAAGGCTCCCCAGAGCAGGGTGCCGGGGGTGGCACCCTCGCGCTCGGGAAAAACAACACCGGTAATTGCAGCGGCGACAGGATCGGGTCGTAGTCAGGCAGATTCATGGTTGTTCCAGTGCCGAAATACCCATTTTTCTGAAAGTATCCCTTTCAACCTTTTCAATCACCTGCGGCAACCACTGCCTGATGGCCTGAGCCAGTGCCTGTTTTTCTTCAGGACTCCAGCCTGTTGCATCCTTGACGAGTTTGCTGGCCTGTTGGTGGATACCGGTATTTTGCTTGTCCTTTCCGCCATTCAATTCAGCCTGGCGTTTTTCACACTTGTCAACAAACGCCCGAATGGTTTTCTGATTTTCGGTCAGGCTGGCTTCCAGGGCAGCACGCTCGGCCCGTGCCTGGTTTTGCCTGATTGCCTGCTCATGGTTTGCCTGAGCCTGCTCATCCAGATGCATGGCACCGTAGCCCACCGCCGTTTTCGCGCCAAACCCCAGCCATTGAAAGGCATGGGTAAAGGCGTGTTGCAGCAGGGTTTTCCAGGTCTGGTTGGCGGCGAGTTCCGGGGCCAATCGGGTGAGATGGGCCAGGTCGCAGACCACATGAAAGCTGAAGCCGGAGCCGGGAGGAATGGTGAGGTAGCTGACGGGAATGGGTTGGCCGGATTCGTGAGGCGTTTCTCCTTTCTGATAGTAATGGCCCTGGTGTGGGGTCATGATGTCCACCGTCAGGTTGTTTCCCTTGATCTGGGGAATGACATCCCAGAAACTCAGGGCACCCCGAACGTGGGTGGTTTCGCCTGCGTCGGTTTCATAGCCAAACAATACATCCAGAACCGACAGCATGACGGGGTTGTTTCCGGCATCCAGTACCGGTCGCCGCTGTTGGCCTTGTTGTACCGTCAGCGGATAACGCTTGTCCGCCGTCCAGCCCCGGGTGTCGCCCCAGTCGCCGTCGGCCAGTGCCCGTGCTGCCTGGCGCAATACCCCTTTGATACCGCTGCCGGGCAGATAGGGCAAACCGTAGGGATTGAGAAAGGCAAAACCGTTTTCCAGCGGATGTTCATTGCCGAGACCGGTGGTGAAGGGGGCGGTGGATTGGGCAGGCAGAACCAGAATCCTGTCGGCGGGCATCATGGACGACAGGGCAAGTTGTCGAGCCGACAGGGCTTCCATGCGAATTTTGTCGGCAGGTGTCAAGGCCGCAATTTCTTTCCAGGCATTCCTGGCTGCAAAATCATTTTTGACCCATAAACCCGGAAGGGGATTTCTCTGGCGTCTGTAAAGCTCCCGTATGGCGACATCCATGCCTTCACGGAGTAGTTGCCTGACTTCATCGCCTTCCCGGCTTTTGGCCTCAGCCCTTTTGTTGACTTCGTTTTCCTGATCGCTTCGGGTCGTCCAGATCGGAAGCAGAAAGCCAAACCGCATTCCGGGGGAGGCCTCCCTGAAATTTTTGCCCAGGTAAGCGGGCACTGCTGCAATCGCCATGTCATTCTCCTCCGTCAATTCACACGGGCGGCGGCCATTTGCCGCATCCAGCGTAGCCAGGCAAAGGCTTCGGTGGTCATGGCCTGGTAGTCGGCTGGTTTGGCGTTCATCAGGGTCTGCATCGTCGATTCAAAACCGGGATCGCCGGTGGTGTTGCTGAATTTGAAGCGATCATTGAGCCAGCAACGCAGGTGCGTGGCCACGGCTTCGTTCGCCCCTCCCTTGTCGTGACAAAAGGCCAATACCTGCATCAGGCCGCTGTTCATGATGAGGGCCGGCAAACCCTTGGCGATGTTTACATGGTCTTTGCTGTACCGGGCACATTTTTCCCAGGCATCCAGGGCGCGTTGTTGTTCCAGTGTGGCCATGTTCAACCTCCTGCCACTTTGGCCAGTACCAGTCCGCGACCGGTGCTGGCATCGCCGCCCATTTGCAGCAACGTGCCGTCGAGGACGTTTTTGACTTTTTCCATCACTTTTTCCGCATCCATGCGCTCATCCGTCTTGCCCGTTCGGGTCTGGCTGGCCATCAGGGGGGCGATCAGCAGCGATTCCGGCGGCAGGTTTTCGGTGTAGAACAAACCGCCCTCTTTCGCGGTGCCGGTGTCGCCATCAATGCGAACATGGGGTTCCACCAGCATGGCGTGCTGGGAAAAGTAGCTGAAGTCGGTATCCGACAGCACCACCAGATCAATCTTGAATTTGTCGTGGAAGAAGCCGGGAGCCAGGGCCAGATCAGCCAGGTTTTCCGATACGGTGGGCAGATTGGGCGAAACCTGAACCTGATACTCAAATGCCTCAAGATGCAATTTATCCCCCGACAGTAAAGCCGGATTGGCAATCAGGCAGTGGCCTTCGGCAATGTCCGGCAGTGCAGGCCATTCCACCGGGTTGCCGGTGAGGGCCAGCAGGCGGCGGGCGCGGGACAGGGCGTGCGGGCAGGTGGCGTAGACATAGCCCTGTTTGAGCGAGCGAATGGGCAGTGCCACCAGTTGGGCGTCACCGAAACTGATGGCACCGGCGTGCAGGTCGCTGGTGGCAGCATCCGGGCCAAACAGGCGGTCGATCAGGGTTTTGTCACCGCCGATGGCCTCGAAGCCATGCCGCACCGCGCCCTTGATGCCGGAACCGGCAAAGCAGGGATGGCCGGTATGGCGTTCACGTTGTATGGGGTTGTCGATGACACCGACGGCTTGGCCCGCGCCCAGATGCACCGGGCTGACGGCATAGAGAAAAACGACAGCTTGCTTTTGAAACATGAGTGAGCTTCCTGTATGAGATGGATATGAAAGCCGGGAGCGCGGGTGTCTCCCCTGTCACGTCACGCGGCCAGGATGGCCGCGCCACGGGATGGCCGCGCCACGGGATGGCTTACCACGGCGCGATGACCAGTCGGTTGTAGCCTTCTGCCCGTCGGGAGTCCGGCGAACGCGGGTCAGCCCATAAGCCGGAACCGGTCAGGGTTTGCAGGGCTTCGGGGCTGGCTTCGAGTTGATCCAGCCAGTAGACGCTGCCGGTGGGTACGGCTTTCAGCGCGGGCTTGGGCTGCCAGCGGGCCAGATCCCAGCCGGAGATGACCTCCGCCCTGGGAATGGCCGCTGCGACCAGACGGCCTGTGACGCCGTGCAGGTCGAAGCGATACGAGCCATCGGTAGCACGAGTGGTGCCGACCGGCAGCCAGCCCTGACCCTCTGCCTGGAACAGGCCGGGGCTGGTCAGCACCAGACGGCAACGCTGCTGTGCCAGCATTGTGTCTGCGTGCGTGGCTGTTGCGGGTGGGTTGGGTACGGCATGAATACTCACCGCCCGGCCATCGCCTCCCAGACGCAACAGGCCTTCTGTCGGCAGATCGGCCCCGTCTACGCTGACCAGAAAGCCGGTATCGAAATCACTGGCACCTTGCCGTTGGGTCATGGCGACGGCCTGTACCGAGAACAACCGACCGTCCGCCACACTGCGGGTACCGGCATCCAGCCCCACGCCCACCCGTGCATCCAGGCTCCAGAGCTGGCGTGAATGAACCAGCCCGGTTTTGGGTGCAATGGCCTGTCCGGCGCAGTATGCGGCCCAGCCGTCGGCGGTCAGCCAGTAACCGCTGGCCGGTTTGCTGCGGGTCTCTTCAGCCAGCACCGGCAGCAAAGGCAGCGAGGCCGACGACATCAGCCCTCGGGCACCCAGGTCGAGCGGGGCCAGCCCGCGCACCGTCAGGGTGTCATCGTCACCTTCGCTGACCACGAGATCAGCCGGGAGCGGCAGCAGCGGTTCACAGTCGCCCTTCGGCCCACGCCGGGCCAGATGAAAGCCGGTGACGGTAAACGAGCCGGGAGATTCGGGTGTTCCCAGTTGCGGATGCTGAACCTCGCCCCTGGCAAAGGCGGGCAGATCAATGGCCGCATCGGCCAGCATGCGCGAGCGCAAGGCACCGGCGACTACCGAAGGCCAGGGCGGTACCAGTGATTCACCAAAACTGCCGGGGTCGCCGAACAGCTTGTTGCCGCGCAAAAACAACACATCCACGGGTTGCAGAAAACGGTATGCGGTCATGCGTCACCTCCGGTTCGGGTTTCACGCGCCAGAAATTCGGCCACGGTCAGGAAATTTTCCAGCCACTTCAGGCCGTTTCGGGGTTGGGCGGCTGCCAGCCGGGCCAGCCGTTGCGCTAGTCCGGGGGCCTGACGTTGGGTGTGGCCATCGCTTTGGCACCGGAGCTGGTAAGCCAGCAGTGCTTCCAGCATGTCGGGCTGGTTTTTAGGGTCAGGCAGATCCGTCAGCCATTCCAGGCTGTGGTAAACCGCCCGGCGCGAGGTGTCATCACTCATCAGGAAATCGCGCAGATCAGCCAGCAGTGTCACCGGCTCGCCCCATTTTTCAGTCAGCCGGAGTGCGCCGCCGGATCGCTTGATGACGGTGATGGAAAAGGCATTGCGGTCGCCCTCGGTTTTGGCGCGTTTTTCGGCGGCCCGCAGTTCGCGCATTACGGCCCCGAGCGGAGCCTGATAATGGGCAATCACGGCACCACAGGAGGCGGTAGCGTTTTCACCCATCATCCGCATCAGCCGACCGTTCAGCCAGGCAAAGCCGTTTTTGCACACCAGGGTGTTTTTCTTGCGTAATTCCCCCCAGTCCACGGATTCATCTTCCGGCACGCTGCCGCTGTAGGCATGACGTAGCCGTTGCATGGCCGGCAGCAGATCGGCTACCGGCAGCATGGCCAGCAAATCATCGCCACCGGCATAAATCACCCGCCCCAGATGTTCCTGTTCGACGACATGGCGCACCACGGTCTGGGAGAAGTCGTTGAGGGCCGCAGACACCGCCAGATGGCGGTTGGGGGAAATGGGCCGCTTGTGCTGGCCGTAGTGCCGGATCAACGCCTGCCGGGCGGCGTGTTGATCGAAACCCTCTTGCACCTGGGGATGAAAACTGTCCCGGAAGGAAATGGCGGTTTTTTCGTCGCCCGACAGAATGGCTCCCATGCGGTCGCCATCCAGCATGATGAGGCCGTAGTAGGTTTCCAGGCGAATGGCCCGTGGCTGGCCCTGGCTCAGGGTCTGGCGTACCTGCCGCTGGATGCTGGCACTTTCTGCGGCAGTGATGCCTTCAGCGGCGGCCAGTTCCAGCAAACCGGGTATGCGCCAGGCATCGCCCAGAGCCTGATTATTGCGGTGTGACAGCATCAGTTTGCGCGGCAGGGCCACGGTTTCAGGCCGATATTGCTGCGCCATGAAGGTGAACCCTGGCTCGGTCAGTCCGCCCTTTTCCAGCCATTGATCCAGTTGATGGGCCAGGGCCATGGTGTGGGTGGAGACCACGAAGCGTTCGATGCGGCTGCCGGTGGCCCGTCCCACCTGTTCGGCAAACAGGGTCGGCCACAGCCGTTTGATGGCGGGCAAGGCTCCGAGGTGTTCGCCTTTTTTGGCCCAGGAGGGTTTACGGTCTGCCACCTTGGCCCACAGCGTGTCGGGCTGATTGCGGTAGGATTTTGTGAGTTGTTGCGGGTCGGTGGTCAGCCACCCGGTTTCTCCGGTGAGGGAACAACGCCAGCCGTGTTGCGCGTTTTGGGCGAAGGGACGGGCGGCCTTGGCGGCTGCCATCACCCGTTCCGCCAGGTCATACACCGCCGGGTAGAGGACACCGGGATTGGGGGCAAAGAAGGTGGTGTTATCGTCCCAGTTCAGTCCCTGACTCAACACCTGCCAGGCGGGTTCAGCCAGAAAACCGCAGGGCTGTCCATCTTTGGCACCAAAGAACGGGGCCATGGCCGAGGTCAGGCCGCTGAGGTCGAGATCGGTTTGGCGGGCCACGTTACCAGGCTTGATCAGCGAGAACGGTACGATGGCCCAATGCACTTCGGGGAAGCCTTCCAGTTGTTCGCGCATTTGCCGGTGGCAGTGCTGTTCCCCCGGTTGGCTCAGGCCCGCCGTTGCCAGTAGTCGATCCACCACCGTCTTGCCCAGCGTCTGCAACCAGTCCCGTACCCGCTGCGTCACCTCTTCGGCAATCTGCCGTGCCCGGCTGGCCGGCACCACTGCCACGAAGCGATTGGGCAGGGCCGCCGAAAACAGCGGATTGGCATCAGTGCCGCCCCGGTTCCATTCGCAGGATGCAAACAGTTTTTCGGGCAATTTCATGTCATCCCTGAGCCACAGATCAACTTCGGGAATGCCGCGCAGACGCGGGAACAAAATGGCATCCGGGCCGAATTGCTCGCATACCGGTTTCATGGTTTCAAAGGCCAGCCGTGACAGCAGATGGGAACCGGCCCACAGATCAGAGGTGGAACGGGCCGCTGCGATGAAGCCCTGCACCGGGCCGATGGAGAGGGCCAGCAAGGCCGCCTCGCCGTTCGGATCCGCAGCAAACGCCCCGGCAAAGGCCGAGGTGAGATCAAGATGATCCCAGATGGAATGATCGGGAATGCGGGTATCGGCCGGCAACAATCGCCACAGGTGGCCCAGTGTACCGTTGTCCTGTTCCTCCCTAAGTTCCGGGCCGAACCGCCAGTAGGTCAGCAGGACTTTGCGGTAATACTCGGGCGTTGTGGTGTCGGTATTGGGGGACTGGAGTTGCTGGAGCAGGCTGGAGAAATGGTCAAAACTGCGGGTTTTGATGTCGTCGAGGTCGGTATCGCGGAGGCTGCCGAGACTGAACTGCTGGCCGGTCAGGGGGTGAATCAGCACCGGCTGTTGCGTCCAGCGTACCTGTGCCCAGTCGGCAATTTTGAGGGTTTTGGTACCCTGGCGGGTTTTTACGGAGGTTTCTTCCATCGGCCATTGCGGCCGATCCGCAGCGGCTGCCCACCAGTCGGCCCGCTGGATATGGCGATAAATCGACAGCGGCAGGCCTTTTTTGAACAGTACCCGCGTCAGCACTGCGTCGTTATCGGGGTCGAGGGTATCGGTGGTGCCGGGTTCGGTCAGCCCGAGCAGCCGGGTGAGTGCCCGGCTGGTGCCATTTTCATGTCCCTCCGGGTCTCGCAACAACACCAGGGCTTTCTCAGCCGGATCGTGAATGCGGGCCGCCAGTTTGGTTTGCCACAGTAGCGTGTCATTCATCTGCTTACTCCTTAATGCGGGTCAGGTTTTGGGCGGGTTGATCCAGGAAGGCGTGTACCGTGTTCCAGACCCTCTCGATGGCTTGTTGATCGGGATTAAACCGGGCTGGCGGTTGGCAAGGGACATGAAAAATCACCCCGACCAGACCCTGACCGGTCGGGGCGGGCCTGACCTTGAAACGCAGGCTGTTGGGAAGGCGGGCGTTATTGCCCCAGGCATTGACCCTGTGATTCGTCACCGGGTAGCTCAACCAATGGCGATTCTCGGGGTTTGCCACATTACCACCATGGAATCGGAACTGTGTCCGCAAACCGATCTTGATGCGAGCCAAAGTCTGCATCAGGGTCTGCCAGTCGGCATGAGGCCCGGTTTGCCAGATCAGGGGACGGTTTTGATCCCTGCCTATGGCATGTGGCCAATCCAGCGTCAGGGCTTGTTCCCAGGGACGGAGGATGTCGGGCGGTGCGATGGTCTGGCCGTTTGCTTCTGTCAGGGTGAAAGAACCCCAGCCATTGCGGCTACGGCCACCGAGGCTGCCGTAACGATCCATCAACCAGAGGGCCTGCCAGATCAGCGCGGCATCATTCTCCGGTACGGCGATGGATAGTTGGGCGGTTTCTCCGGCTTGAATGGCGGCATTGGCTTTGAGCCGGGTATTTCCGCCCTGATAATGCAGCGGGCCATAGCCCAGATACAGGCTGGCGTTGACCGGGCCACCGTTGTTCCCGTGTCGTCCCGCTTCGGGATGGTGAACCGTCAGATTGCCGCCGGGTGATTTGGCATCCGGCCATTGCCTCAGCGTTCCCTCATCCCACCGATCCAGCCGCAGCAATACCCGGCTTCTGCGGAAGTTCTCCTCCAGCCAGGCATTACCGAACAGCAGACCTTCGGCTTGCCGCATTTCCGTTACGTTAACATTAAATTGATTGCTGGCGGCCCGGGCGATTCGCCACCATTGTCGGAGCAGGGCCTTGAACGGCGGAGTGCGCCACTGGCCGGATTGCTCGGCATTACCCGGGAACGCGGGCGTGGTGAAACGCACGGTGTATTCTTGTTGTTGCATCATGTCAGAAATCCTTGTTGCAGTGCTTAAAACTCAGGCGGGTTGCCACACCCTGGATGACCCATCCAGTGACAGGGTCTTACCGGGGTAAGTATAAATCATAATGTCAGTAAAAAAATGTCTGACAAGCTTGTGTCAGAGCCAGGGTAATCGCCTGAACCATTTGGGGCTGGTAGCCGCGATGGTGTCGGTTGGTTTTAATTCCCCTCCCCTGGAGGGGTGCCCGAAGGGCGGGGTGGTTTTAATTCCCCTCCTTTGGAGGGGTGCCCGAAGGGCGGGGTATTCCCCTCCCCTGGAGGGGTGCCCGAAGGGCGGGGTGGTTTTAATTCCCCTCCCCTGGAGGGGTGCCCGAAGGGCG
>SXGU01403469.1_pt1 | contig 17524 bp, 13 predicted proteins | sample 3174531 | NCBI WGS metagenome assembly SXGU01 (sample SAMN11356863, study PRJNA531348) | freshwater metagenome | isolation source: freshwater sample F1-140 | place: China: Fuxian Lake, Yuxi | collected 2017-12-25 | reverse complement strand
TTCTCGCCCCGGGCGAGGGCCTCACGCGCCTGGGTGTCGGCGTCCATGCCCACCCCATTGTCGCAGATCTGCAGGTGAAGGTAGACGCCGGGCTGCAGATCGGCTGGCAGGTCCGCGGGGGTGGCCAGTTGGACGAGGGCGCGGATGCGCGGCGAGGGCCTGGCGGCCGCCTCCAGAGCGTCGCGGGCGTTGATGAGCAGGTTGAGCAGCATCTGCTCGAGCTGGCCGGTGTGGCCCTGGACCTGGGGGAGCTGGGGGTCGATCTGGGTTTCCAGGGCCAGGCGCTGGTCAAAGGTCTGGCGGCAGATGGCGAGGGTGTGGCGCAACAGGGCAGCCAGGTCGAGGGGCTGGGGCCGGTGGGCACTTGCCGGCCGGGCAAAAACCATGAGCTGGCGGACCATGTCGGCGGCCCGGCTGGCCGACTGTTCGGCGTCGGACAGGGGGGACCTCAGGCGGGCGGGCACCTGGTCGTACAAGAGGTGCAGATTGCCGGAGATCACCTGGAGCATATTGTTGAAATTGTGGGCGATGCCGGCGGTCAGCTGCCCCACTGCCTCCATCTTCTGCGATTGGCGCAGCTGAGATTCGAGTTGCTTGCGGGGCGTGATGTCGCGGGCAAAGGTGCAGACAAATTCCCGGCCGTCGAATTCCAGGTAGGTGGCGGTGATCTCCACCGGAAAACTGGTGCCCCCCTTGCGGCAGTAGCGGGACTCCTTGGTGCGGGGGGCCGGGTGTTGCTTTACAAACGCCCAGGTATCTGCCCAGGTTTGCTCCGGGGGGAAGTCGGCGTCGATGTCCAGAATACTCAGGGAGCGCAACTCCTCGCGGTGGTATCCCAGCATCTGGCAGGCGGCCTCGTTGACAAAGAAAAAGCGCCCATCTGCCCCGAACCAGAACACCGCCTCGCTGGCCTGTTCGAGGGTGAACTGGGCCAGGCGCAGGGCGCTTTCGGCCTGGCGGCGCTCGGCGATTTCGCGCTCCAGGCGCACATTGCGCTCCCCCAAGTCGCGCAGGTGTCCGGCCCGCTCAATGGCCAGGGCCGCCTGCTCGGCCAGGCGGGCCAACAAATCCAGGTCGTATTGGGCAAAGACCCTCTCGGTGCTGCCCACCGAGAGGGTGCCGATGATGCGTTCGCGCAGGCGCAGAGGCACCGCGGCGCCGCCCCCCAGTTTTTTCCCCTGGACCGCGGCGCGAAACAATTCAAGGGTCTGGGGCCGCACCGAGGGCAGCAAGGTGTAGGTTGAACCCCGGTAGATGTAGGGCTGGCCGGTGGCAAAGACCTGGCCGGACATGTCCTCTCCAGGTTTGAGGCGGATCTGCTGGTAGGTCTGCCAGTCGTGGCCTACCTGGGCCCGGGGCACCAGGGTCCCTTCCTGGCTGTTGTAGAGGAAAAGTGATGCCCGCTCGGCTTCCATTAGCAGAGCGGCCTGCTGCACCACTGCCTGAAAGACCTCTTCGAGATCGGGGGTCTTGGCCACCAGGGCAATGGCATTGGCGAGGATTTCGGCTTCCTGGGCACGGCGTTCCAGGCTTTGCAGATCTGCCAGGCGTTTGAAGCCCTCCGCGAGCAGGGGGGCCATTTCCTCCAGCAGCTCTAAATCCCGGTCCGTAAAGGCCGCTGGCGCAGAACTGCTGATGGCCAGGGTGCCCTGCGAAAAAGGGGCATCGGCCAGGCAGCGCAGGCCGTATTTCTCTAGGAGGCGCTTTTCTCCGTAGAGATCTTCGCGGTGGATGTCGGGCCGGTACATCAGCTTCCCCTGTTTCCAGATCTGCAGCAGGGGGTGGTCGGCGTTTTGGTGGTTGGACACCCGGTGCCACGCGCCTTCTGGGGTGAGGCCGTGATTGGTCACCAGAGGCGGGTCGATATGGGCATCGATGAGGTTGATGCCAAAACTGGTGAAATTGACCCCCAGAAGGCGCAGCCCTTGTTGGATGGCGTGCAACAGTTTGGGCAGGTCCTGGGTGCCCTGCATCTCCCAGATCGCCCCCCGCACCTGCTGGTGTACCTGCTGGCGCAGCTGCCCGCTCTTGGCTTCGGTGATGTCCTCGGTAATTCCCAGGTAATACACCTGGTCGGCGTTGTCGCGGTAGACCCGGGTTTTGCCCCGGGTCCAGATGTGCTGACCGTCTTTGCGGCGCAGTTGGATCTCGAAGGCGTGTTCGCCTGTGGCCGCCAGGTTGTGGATCAGTTCCTCCCGGTCGGCTAGGTCGGAATAGAGGTCCTGGGCGCGTACACCAGATAATTCCTCGAGCTGATAACCAAACAGCTTTTCGTTGTACGGGTTCCAGTAGAGCACCCGGCCCTCGGGGGTGGAGAGGGCGATGCCGATGGGCAGGTCGTCCATCAGGCGGCGGATGCGGGCCTCGCTCTCCTGGAGGGTTTCCTCGGCGCGCCGGCGCTCGGCCACTTCGCGTTCCAGTTCCCGGTTGCGCTGCTCCAGCAAGCGGAAGTCCTCCAGGCGCTGGAACCCCTCCGAAAGCACCCGGGCCATGGCCTGCAGGTCGTTGAGATCCTCCTGATCAAAAGCCTCCGGCGCGGCGCTGTTGACTGCCATGGTGCCGTGCGAAAAGGGCACGTCGACCACTGAGCGGATGGGCTGGCTGAAATCGGTCCTGATCCATCCCGCTTCGCCGTAGAGATCCTCCCGGTCCAGGTCTCGGCGGTAGGCCAGTTCCTGGCTGCGCCAGATCCGGAGGACGGTCTCGCTGCCGGGGTCGTCGGCTTTGGTCGGCAGCCAATTCCCCTCTTCGGTCATACTGTGGGAGTACACCTGGGGCTCGGGCCCGGCGGCGTCCACCAGGTTGACGCCGCAGTTGGCAAAAGGCACGCCCAGTTTCTCCAGCCCATTGCGCACGGCAACCAGGATGCCGGCGATGTCGCTGCTGCTGCCCATGTTCCAGATCACCTCCCGCACCTGGGGAATGACCTCCTGCCGCTGGTCCCGGCGCACCTGGGGAGTGATGTTTTTCCACAGCATCAGGCCGCCCAGCATCTGCCCTTGGAGGTCGCGCAAGGGGGTGAGGGAGAGCTCGATGTGGACCTCGGTGTCTAGGTCGTAGATGAAGCGCCCCCGGGCGCCGGCGTGGCCCTGGGTCAAAGCCCGGCGCACAAAGGCTTCGCAGCCCCGAGGGTCGCGCAGGAGGGGGGTATCCCAGAAAAGCCGACCTATCCAGGCCTCTTTGACCAAGGAGAAACCGCGCTGCGCGGCGCGCGCCAGGAAGGCGCTGTTGAGATCGACGAAGCGCCCCTCGGCGTCGATCAGCGCCGCAGGGTCCTGGATGGCATCGAAGAGGGCGGGAAGGGTAAAGTTGTAGGTGGGCATGGCCTTCAAACTCCTGGCCAAAGATAGATAATGGCCGTGGATCCCGCGCGTCCAGAATCAGCTGAGCAGCGCGCGGACCTTTTCGGTCTTCAGGTGGTGGAGGAAGAGGGGCTGGGCGCCAGAGGATACCGAGCGCTGCCAGATGGCCCACAACTCCCCTTCACCTTCGGCCAGCACCGAGACATAGCGGTTGCTGCGGGATCCTTCGGGAGAAACAAAGAGCGGAGTCAGCTGGCTGAGCCGGTGCAGGCGGGGGAAGTCCTGATCGAAGCCATAGGCCAGGCCGCCCAGTTCCTCGCAGGAGTGGCCGCGCGGCCGGTCCACGGCGTAGCGGTGCGCCTCCAGCGGCCGCAGGCATTCGGCCCCGTCGTAGAAGTAGAGGGAGATCCGGGGCAATTTGGCAAAGGCGCCCATCCGGGGCAACGGCAGGCGGCAAGTGATGCGACAGGCCGCCACGTCCCAGGCCGGGCCGCGCGGAAAAAAGTCGTGATGGACCGCGCCCGGCCCCTCGGCGCCCACCAGGGTATAAGCCGAAGTGGAGGAGGTCCAGCCGAAGGGATGGGCGCAGCAGATCAGCAGCCACTGGCCCGGGGTAAAGCCGGGAGAGAGGTTGGGGTCTTTGAGGTGCAGGTAGGAAGGGTCCTGGCTGTGCAGCAGCGGGCGCAGTTGTTCCTGGGGGGCCAGCGCCTCGAGGCTGGGCGCCGCAAAGGTGTCGATGCTCCACACCCCGGTGCCCGGTTTCTGGTAGGAGGTGAGGCCGCGCGGATAGGGGCGGACCTTCTCGGTGGCGACCAGCACCTCCACCCGGCTGCGGCTCAGGCGCAGGGCGCTGCCCTCGATGCTGAGCACCGCCGAACCGCAGTAGAGATCGGACTTGTCCCAGGAGCAGATCTTGGCGAAGGTCTGGCCCTCGTCGGTGGAGCGGAGAATGGCCAACTCGCGGCCCCGGGTCCCCTGGCCCAGCCCGGAGCGGCTGTCGCCGGCGTCGCGGAAGCGGCCGATGAGCAGCAGGCTGCGGTCGCGGGGGTGGCGCACCAGATTGCCGGCCCCGAACCAGAAGCCGGGTTGGTCCTGAGCCGGGGCGACAGCCATGCGGGCGCGCCGGTGGTCGATGAGGGCGCTGCCTAGCTTGATGAGCTTGCGTTCCAGGCTGTCGGGGAGTCGTTCCATCCGGAGGTGGGGGCGAGGGGGAGGGCCAATAAACGGAAATGTCCTCCTCGCTGTCAAGCGCCCCTAGACCCAGCCGGCGCTCTCCTGGCGGACGATGGCGGCCATGGCGTCGAGCCAGGCCGGATGGTTGTTGAGGCAGGGGGTCAGGTGCAGGGTCTGGCCGCCGCCTTCCTGGAACTGACGAAGTCCCTCGTGGCCGATCTCATCGAGGGTTTCCAGGCAGTCGGCAGTGAAGCCGGGGCAGGCAGCGGTCAGGGTGCGGATGCCCCGGCGGCCGAGCTGGACGAGCAATTCCTCGGTGTATGGTTCCAGCCAGGGTTCCTTGCCGAAGCGAGACTGGAAGCCGAGGGTCCACTGGTCGTCGCGCAGCCGCAGGGCCTGGGACAGGAGCCGGGCGGTGACCTCGCACTGCCGGCGGTAGGGGTCCCCTTCGGCGATGTAGCGGTTGGGGATGCCGTGGAAGGTGAGCAGGTAGTGGTCGGGTTCTAGGCCAACCCGTTCTAGGTCCTCCTCAAAGGAGGTTTTCAGCGCTGCGATGTACTCGGGGTGTTCGTAGTAGGGCGGCACGAAACGCAGGGTGGGCATCTGCCGCCGGCGGTCGAAGAAGAGCGGACAGCGGCGGCCGAAGGCGGCGCGGACCACCGCGTCGTAGATGGAGCCGGTGGTCGAGCAGGAAAATTGAGGGAACATCGGGAAGACCAGCAGGCGCTCGGCGCCGGCGGCCTGCAACTGCCGCATGGCCGTCTCGATGTTGGGCCGGCCGTAGCGCATGCCCAGGACCACCTGGTAGCGGGGGCCGAGGCGCTCCTGCAGGCCGGCGGTCTGGGCCTGAGAATGCAGCATCAGGGGCGAGCCGGCCGGGGTCCACACGCGCTGGTACAGGGCAGCGGAACGGGCCGGGCGGCGGGTGAGCACGAAGAGGTAGAGGATGGGCAGCCATTGCCAGCGGGGCAGATCGACCACCCGGGGGTCGGAGAGGAATTCGCGCAGGTACGGGCGCAGGGCGGCGGCGGTGGGGGCCTCGGGAGTGCCCAGCTGGGCGACGAGGACCCCGATGGGCGCGCCGGTGGTGGTCGTGGCGGTCGGCAAAGGGGCAGGTTGATGGGCCATAGGTGGTTGGTTAACTTGGTCGCCGGGTTTGGTGATCCATCTCTATTACAGGAGGCCTAGGCGCATGCGCACCATCTTCGTCGGCATCGAATACGCGGGCAAGTCCACTCTCGTCCAGCTTTTGGACCAGTACTACCGCCACCGCAAGTGTCCCACCCACATGGACGACCACTTCAGCCTTCCCGATGCCACGCTCAGCGCCGAGTCGCAGGCGCTGATGATGGGCTTTCCGGACGATGTGAAGGAGCGGGGCCAGCGCATGCAGATCCACTACCACGTCGAGGTGATCAAGAACTACGCCAACACCCTGATCAGCGGCTGGCACCTCGAAGAAGCGGTCTACACGACGGTATATGGCGGCGATCCGGAGAGCGCCTACTACAAAAACTATGGCTATCGCTTCCAGCGCCTCTACGAGTCCCTGGTGCTGGAGGCGCGCCTGCCCGACATCGTCCTGGTACACCTGACGGCCAGCGACGAGACCATCCGCCAGCGGCTGCAGGCCAATCCCCACCCCTATCAGGTCATCAAAGAAAAGGATATCCCCCGGCTCAAACAACTCTTCGCCGAGGAGGTCGACAAATCCCTCTTCACCCACAAAGGCTACACCATCACCCTCGACACCACCGGCAAGACGCCGGCACAATCCCTTGACGAATTGCTGCTGCTTTCGGAGCCGCGCATCACTGCCGGCGAGCTGGCCTTGCGCTCCTTGCCGGTGCCGGCAGGGGAGTACGAGGTCAAGTACGAGGGCGGGGTACGCCGCACGGTGCCCAAGGGTTGAGGTGCAGCCAGAGTTAAATTTGCTCTAGTGGATGGGTTCTGTTTCATTAAAGACAACCCATATCGAGCCCTTTGAGGTTCTTTTCTTTCGGAGGAGTACATGAAGAATATCCGCACAGGTGGCATCCTGTTGGCCGCCGCAGGGTTGTTGGCTGTTGCCAGCCAGGCCCATGCCCGGGCTCCGCGGGTGGGGCAGCTCCCCAACGGCGGAGCGGCCGCATGCGCCACCTGCCACACCAGCGCTGCTGGTGGGGGGGCGCGCAATGTTTTTGGGCAGATGATCGAAGCCGGCTTTCTCAGCTCTGCCGGGTTCTCTGGGCGGGTGCAGTGGGGACCGGAACTGGCCAAACTGGATGCAGACGGGGACGGGGCTACCAACGGTGCTGAGTTGGGAGACCCAGAGGGCCTGTGGAAAACCGGCGACGCCGATCCGGGGGATGCGGCGGCCATCACCCATCCCGGCGATGCCAAGAGTTTTCCGCCTCCCCCAGTAGTCAGCGCGGTGGAGGCTACTACCTGGGCCCAGGTCAAAGAAGCAGTGCGGGAGCTCTTCGAGTGAGCGATGCGGATTCCTCACCAGCGCCGGTTTCGCGCCGGCTGGTCAATGCCCTGCTGGGTCTGGGGGTGGTCAGCGCGCTGGGGGGGATGGCTGGGGCAGTGCTGGCCTACCTGTGGCCCGAACGCGACCAGGCCGCCGGCTCAGATCTGGTGATGGGCGCCGAAGGCCCGCTCAAACCTCAGGCTGTGGGTGAAGGAGAGGGTGTGGTGGGCCGCAGTCCGGTGGGCAAGGTGCTGGTGGTCCGCCAGGGCGGGGAGTGGATAGGCCTGCTGGCCACCTGCTCCCATCTGGGCTGTACTGTTTCGTGGGATCCAAAAAACAAACAAGTGGAGTGCCCCTGCCACGGGGCCCGCTACGGCCTGCGGGGCGAGGTGCTGCGCGGCCCGGCCCGCCAGGCCCTGGGCCAGGTGGAGTTGACCGTGGATGCACAGGGCATCCACGTGGTCTCCGCAGCGGGATGAGCAGGGTGCGCGCGGTGCTCTGGCAGTGGCTGGACCAGCGCTTCCACTTGGGACCGCTGGTTGGGGCCCTGCAGCAGAACCTGCGCAAGATCGTGCCTCCGCACGTCAACTGGCTTTTCACCCTGGGGGCCATGCTGGCTGCCCTGCTGCTGGTGCAGCTGGGCACCGGGGTGCTGTTGATGGTCTACTACAAACCCAGCAGCGCCCAGGCCCATCACAGCATCGAGCACCTCAGCTACGAGGTGCCCCTGGGCTGGTTCATCCGTTCCCTGCACGTCTGGGGTTCCCACCTGATCGTGGGCCTGGCCCTGTTCCATATGGCGCGGGCCTTTGTGTACGGCGGGTACAAGAAACCGCGCGAGCTGACCTGGGCCAGCGGGGTGCTGCTCCTGGGCCTGCTCTTGGGTTTTGGCTTCACCGGATATCTGCTGCCCTGGGACCAGGTGGCGTACTGGGCCACGGTGGTGGTCACCCAGGCGCCGGCCTCCATCCCTTGGGTGGGGCCCTGGATGCGCGAGTTCCTCATCGGCGGACCCGAGGTGGCCGACGCGACCCTGGGCCGCTTCTATGTGGTTCACGTCATCCTGCTGCCCCTGCTGCTGCTGGGCCTGATGGGGTTGCACCTCTTGCTGGTGCGCTGGCTGGGCATCTCACCCCTGGCCCGCACCGACGAGCCGGCCCCTGATCCCCAGATGCTGCGGCAACAGGGCGGGCACCCCTTTGTCCCCTTCCATCTGCTCAAGGACCTGGCCGCCGTGTACGTGGCCTTGGGGGTGCTGTGTACCCTGGCCCTGCTCTGGCCCAGCCAGGTGGGCGAGCCGGCCGATCCGCTGCGCACCCCGGTGGGTATCAAGCCCGACTGGTACTTCCTTCCTGCCTACCAGCTGCTCAAATACGTACCCGAGGTGGTCGGGGTGCTGGCCGCTCCGCTCTTTCTGCTGGCCCTGATGCTGCTGCCCTTCTTTGACCACTCACCCGAGCGGCATCCCCGCCGGCGCCCCCGGGCGCTGCTGGCCGCCGCCCTGGTGTCGGCCCTGGTGCTGCTGCTGGGGGTGCTGGGCCACCTCTCGGAGACCTCCCGCACCATCCTGGGCCAGACCTATCACTTCGACATCCTCGGCTGGCCCCAACGGGTGGGGCAGGAAGAGGGGCCATGAGGAGGCTGCTCGGGTTTTTCCTGCTGGGCCCGTCCCTGCTGTGGGCCGAGCCGCCGGTCTCCATAGACGAGGTGTACTGCGCCACCTGCCACTTCGAGCAGGGGGAGGAGTTCAGCCAGAGCATCCACTATCAAGAGGGACAACTGCTGTGCAACGACTGCCACGGCGGGTTGCCCTTCGAGGCCGATCCGGAAAAGGCCAAGGCCTCGGGCACTGGTTTCATCGGCAAACCCCGGCGCGAGGACGTCGCCGCTCTGTGCGGCAAATGCCACGCAGGCCCGGCCCGCTTCTTTGCCCAGGGGCCCCACGCCGCCTGGCAGAACCAGGCCAACCCCACCTGCATCAGCTGCCACACCAACCACCACGTGCTCGACGCCTCCCTGGAACTGATCGACACCACCTGTGGCCATTGCCACCAGCCCGGCACCCCGGCCCTGGCCAGCGGTGAAACCCTCCGGCAGCGTCTGGGTGAGGCCGATCAGCAGCATCGGCGTCTGCAGGCCCAGACCGACAGCCTGCTGCAACTGGACGGCTCGCTGCGCCGGGCCACACCCTACCTGGAGGCCGGGGCCACGGCCCTGCGCGAGGCCGCGCCCATGACCCACGCCCTGGACCTGGGCCTGATTGGGGGCAAGCTGGAGGAGGTGCGGGCCGAGCAGGATCAGGTCAACCAGTTGCTGGCCGAGCGCGAGGCCGGCCTGCAGCGCCGTTCCTGGGCGGTGGGGGCGATCTGGGTGCTGGTGGCCGCCAACGTCTTCCTGCTCTGGTTCAAGCGCCGGCAGTTGCAGTAGCGCCGCGCCGGGGTTGAATCCCCCGCCTTAGTGCCGCAGATTTGTACTGCCTCCACTGCGGCAGACAAGGCGAATCCCGATGGCCACCGATCCCCCCTACGAAACCCTCGACCCCGAAGACTGGCAGGCCATGCGGGCCCTGGCCCACCGCATGGTGGACGACGCCCTCACCTACCTCGAAAAGGTCGGCGAGCGCCCCGTCTGGCAGCCGGTGCCGCCCGAGGTGGCTGCCCGGTTCGCGGCGCCCGCCCCGGTTGCGCCGGAAGGGGCCGAGGCGGTGTACGGGCAGTTCCTGGAAAACATTTTCCCCTATCCGATGGGCAATATCCACCCTCGTTTCTGGGCCTGGTACATGGGCAATGGCACGGTACTGGGGGCCCTGGCCGATTTCCTGGCCGCGATCATGAACCCCAATGTGGGTGGGGGCAACCATGTCGCCAATCTGGTCGAAGCCCAGGTGATCGACTGGATGAAGGCGATGCTCGGTTTTCCGGCTGCGGCCAGCGGTTTGCTGGTGAGCGGCGGCTCGATGGCCAATTTCGTCGGCCTGGCCGTGGCCCGCAACAGCAAGGCCGGGTTCGACGTGCGCGAACGAGGTTTACAGGCAGTTCCCCAGCAGTTGACGGTGTATGCTTCCACCGAGGTCCACAGCTGCAATCAGAAGGCCGTCGAACTATTGGGGTTGGGCAGTCAGAGCCTGCGCCGGGTGCCGGTAAACGACGACTTTACGGTCGACCTGAACGCACTCGAAGCAGCCATCCTGGCAGACCGGGCGGCGGGGTGCCGGCCGATCTGCGTGGTCGGCAGCGCCGGCACGGTCAACACCGGGGCCATCGATGACCTGCAGGCATTGGCCGACCTGTGTGGGCGCGAGGGGTTGTGGTTCCATGTGGACGGGGCCATCGGCGCGGTGGCGGTACTGGCTCCGCGGGTGAAGCCCCTGCTTGCCGGCATCGAGCGGGCCGTTTCGGTCGCCCTAGACCTGCACAAATGGATGCATGTGCCTTTTGAGGCGGGTTGTGTGCTGGTGCGCCATGCAGAGGCCCATCGCCTGACCTTTTCGCTGACCCCCGAATACCTCGAGCACGAATCGCGCGGCATGGCCGCCGGGCACACCTGGTTCAGCGACTACGGCCTGCAGTTGTCGCGCCAGTTCCGGGCGCTCAAGGTGTGGATGTCGATCAAGGAGCACGGTCTGGAGCGCTTTGGTCGGATGATGGAGCGCAACGTGGAGCAGGCGCACTATTTTGGCGGCCTGGTCGAGGCCCACCCGCAGTTGGAGTTGATGGCGCCCATCGGGCTGGACATCGTCTGCTTCCGCTACCACCCGGGCGGCAAGGACGAGCAAGGTCTCAACACACTGAACAAGGAGCTGCTGATCCAGCTGCAGGAACGGGGCATCGCCGCACCGTCCTATACGACATTACACGGCCGGTACTGCCTGCGCCTGGCAGTGGCCAACCACCGCAGCAAACTGGAGGACTTTGAGGTGCTGGCCGAGGCGGTGGTCCGGATTGGCCGGGAGCTGGTGGTCAAGCTACCCTGAACCGTCATCGCGCCCTCATGGTTGTTGGGGTGCCCAGGCGGCTTTCACGGCATTTCTCCACCATTGGAGGATCCTCTCCTCCACACCCATGCTGCAGGTGGACAGCAAGATCTTCATCCCGGTCCGACTATCGACGCGGATCAGCTCGTAGCACCCGGTGGCCTCGTTCTGGCGTTCGACGATCTCCTCGGATTCCATGTTGTTACACCTCCTGCGCTGACCTGGGTGCGGGCAGGCATTTCTGCCCTCTCATTCCTCCCGGTATGCAAAGCCTGTACCAGGGAACCAGAGCGCCTCATCAGGGTCAAAGCCGGGACCCTCTGGGGGTGGTCGCGCAGGTACACGCAAGAGGATGCAAGGTAGAAGCTCCGCTGTCAGGTGGGGGAATCTCTGCGGTGTTGCTGTTCCTCCTGCTGAACATCGAGATCGCCGACTTCTGCCCTGCGCCTGGCCAGTGGCTTACCTTCAATTGAGGGCAACCCAGAGCCACGGGCCGCGCAGCCGGCCGAAGCCACGAGGGGGTTTTAAAACAGCTTCTGAGGTGGGGCCATCCGAAAAACAGCGGGCGAACGGGTCGCGGCCGGCGCTCTGGAGGTGCTCAGGGTTGCCGGGAGGTCCGACCACCAGGGGGTGAGATGCTGAGATTCAGGGAAATCGAGGACGAGGACGTGCCCTCGCTCTTCGCGGTGCGGATAGCCACCCGCGAGAACGCCTATACCATGGATCAGCTCCGGGAGCTGGGCATCACCGTGGAGTCGGTGGGTGCCATGCTCGGCAAGACCCACCGCGGATGGCTCTGCGAAGACGAAGGCCAGGTGGTGGGTTTTGCGATGGGCAACAGACAGCACGGGGAGATCTGGGTTATCGCGGTTTTGCCCGAGTGCGAAGGCCGGGGGATCGGCGCCAGGCTGCTGACCCTGGTGGAAGACTGGTTGTGGTCCGAAGGCTGGGAGGTGTTGTGGTTGACCACCGACCTCGACGTCTCGCTCCGGGCCTATGGCTTTTACCGGCGGCAGGGATGGGTGGACCGCGAGGGGGGCGACGGGTTGAGGTGGATGCAGAAGACCAGGCCACTCAACCCGACTGGATGAGCAGCAGGGCATCCTCCCAATCGGGTGGCGCGGCAAAAGCCTGAACCCCGGCACTGGTCAGCGGGCCGGCGGCCTGCGAGGAGCCGTCGCGGGGATCGATCCAGCGGCCGTAGGTGCGGGCATTGGCCAGGTTGGCCAGGCGGAGCACGGGGTGGTCCAGGCCGATGGCCAGCCCGATGCTTAGTTGCGCGGCGCATTCGATGATCTGGTCCATGTTGGCCAAATAGGCCGCGTTGGGCCGGGAGATATCCCGGTCGGGAAAGGCTTCGCCGCACACGGGGGCAGTGGCCACGTCGCGGGTGATGCTCCGGTCAGCGAATCGGTTGTCGCCATCGCTGGTGCCGTTGCCGAGCCGCAGGCCCCGGCCTGGAGCACGCCACCGAGCTGGGGCGGGAGCAACTGGACGGCCACCCCATGGTGGTGGTCGAGTTGCGGCGGGTTCTGGGGGAACTGGGCGGATTTTTCGGCTGGGGCGACCGGTGGGCTTCGGTGCGCTTATGGATCGGCGAGGAAGACCACCTCCTCCACCAGGCGGCGATCGGTCTGGAGGTCGGGGCGCTGAATCAAAGGGCGCAGACGGTGCCGGGTGGGAAGTGGGAGGTGATCGAACGGCACACGGCCATCCGGGCCAATGCGGAGCTGCCGGCGGCGACCTTCACCATTTCCCTGCCGGCCGATGCGGTCCCGGCCCGAACCTTGGCGGTGCCGGAGGTTCCCCGAAGCATGGAACTGGTCGGCAAGCCGGCTCCGGCCTTCGCATTGAAAAACCTCGCGGGAGAGCAGGCCCGGTTGGCTGATTTCGCCGGCAAGGTGCTGATCGTCGACCTTTATTCTCCGCTGGGGAGTGAGTCCAGGATAGCGATCCCCTACTTCATCGAGCTGCAGGCACAATACGGCGGGCAGGGGTTCAGCGTCCTCGGGCTCGCCACCGATCCCTATGCCCAGGTCCAGGAGGTGCGCCGTTTCGCCGAGGACCAAATGATCAACTACTCCGGTACTCATAACAGACCAGAAGGTGTTCGCGGCGTACGGCCGGCCCACCCACCTGCCCACTAGCTTCGTCACCGACCGGAAAGGGGTGGTGCGCCACGTCCATATGGGCGCTCCACAGGATCTGCGCGTTTACCAGCGGGAGGTAGAGGCACTGCTGGGCGAGTGAAGGCAGCGGGTGAGGCGGCCAAAAAAAAACTTGAGTGGGACTATGTTTCCGGGTATCATCAAAATATCACGAGGCAGGACAGGTCCTGATACCAAGGAGGCCACCCATGAAGATCACCGCACTGCTGGCTCTGGTGTTGACCCTGGGATGGGCGAGGCTGAGCGAAGCCCACCTCGGCAGAACCGCCTTCGCCGTCCCGGTTGCCGGGATCACCATCGACGGCCAACTGGGCGACTGGCCCCAAAATATGGAGCAATATACCATTGCCGAGGTTTCGGGGGCGTACCAACCGACGCCGCCCACCGGGCCCCAGGATTACAGCGGTCACTTCCAGGTGGGGTACGATGCCAAGGGTACTACGCTCTACCTGGCCGTAGTGGTCGAGGACGACGAACTGGTCACCCACCCCGAGGCGCCGGCTTTTGCCAACCAGGATCTGTGCGAGGTGTACATCGACGGCGACCACAGCGGCAAGGACCGGATCGTCAACCAGGGCGGGATGTCCCGGTACATGACCTCGACCACCAGCGGCGGTGCTTCGTCGGTCACCAACAGCACTGCTGCCGCTGCCCAGCAGTACATGATGGTCGCCGGCCCCGGGGTGGCCTTCGACAAGGTGGACACCAACCCGGCCCTGGTGGGCGACGAGCAGCACAAATCGGGGGTGAAGGCGGTCTTCCGGCGCGAGGGCACCACCACCACCTACGAGTGGGCCATCCCGCTCTATGCCTCCTTCCCCGGCCAACCCCTCGAAGTGCGGCCCGGCAAAACCATCGGTTTCGACGTGGCGATCACCGACGCCGACGGCGACGAGCCCGGCAACTGGGTTTCCTGGTCGCCGGGCATGGGCAAGGTCTACAGCGCCGATCTGTACGGCAACCTGGTGCTGCTCAAGGGATACCGGGAACTGGGCACCCTGTCCGGCACCCTCACCGGTGGGCCTTTGCCTGCTGCGGGGGTGGCGCTCGAGGTCCTGCAGGCAGGCGAGTTGGTCGCGGCCCTGCGCCCCGATGCCCAGGGGCAGTACCGGCTGCGCCTGCTGCCGGGGGAGTACACCCTCAGGGTGAAAAGTGGGCAGGGTTATGCCCCGACCAATGCGGCCGTGGCGGTACGGCCGGACAAGGAGGTCGAGGTGCCGCTGGCCCTGGCGCCCATCGCCCTGCCAGGTATCCTCAAGGAGATGTTGGCCGCCTACCAGGGGGTGCAAACCTATAGCGATACCACGGTGGTGGAGGATCGCACGGTGGCGCCGGGCATGGACAACCGCTCGACCACGGCGATGTTTTTCGCCCTGAGCCGCCCCAACAAGGTGCGGATGGACCGGCCGGTGATGGCAGGGGGGGTGACGGTGGTCAGCAATGGCGACTCCATCGTGCAGCACCTAGCGCAACTCAAGGAGTACACCAAGAAAAAAGCCCCGGCGGTGCTTGCCCCCGGAGATCTACAGAGTTTTATCGGCCCTGGTTCTCCTTTGCTCTTGCTCAAATTGCTCCTGAGCCAGGACCCTGGGCAGGCGCTGGTGGCTGGGTTGGCAGAGGCAAGCGAGGTGGGCCGCGAAGAACTCGATGGGGTGCCGGTGGTGGTGGTCGAATTGCAGCAGACTCTGGGGGAGATGGGCAGTTTCCTCGGGCGGGCCGACCAGCTGGCTGCGGTGCGCCTGTGGATCGGCGCCCAGGACCACCTCCTCCATCAGGTGGCGTACGAAGTCGATATGGGTACCGCGATTCCGCAGCTGCCAGAAGCCATCCAGAGTCCGATGGCGGGCATGAAACGGGGCTTCGTGGAGCGGCATCGCGCCATCCAGGTGAACCGGGCCCTGCCGGCCGAGACCTTCACCTTCACCCCGCCAGTCGAGACCCGTCCGGTTGAAGGTTTCGGGTTGATGATGGCTCCTCCACGTGTCAAGGAACTGGTCGGCCAGCCGGCGCCGGCCTTTGCCCTGAAGAACCTCGAAGGCCAGGAGACGAAGCTGTCCGATTTTGCCGGCCAGGTGCGGATTGTCGATTTCTGGGCCACCTGGTGTGGGCCCTGCAAGGTGGAGTTGCCCACCTTCATCTCCCTGCAATCGCTGTACGGGGAAAAGGGTTTCAGTGTGATCGGCCTTTCCACGGACGAACAGGCCCAGACCGTGCGCGCTTTTGCTGAGGAGAACCAGATCAACTTTCCCCTGCTGATGGCCGATGAGCAGGTGCGCCGGGACTATGGCAATATCACCGCCCTGCCCACCACCTTCCTCATCGACAAGCAGGGGGTAGTGCGCTACACCCACCTCGGCACGCCGCCGGATATGCTGGTCTTCCAGAAAGAGGTCGAGGAACTGCTGGGCGAATAGACCTGCCTGACCCGCGCCTGATTCCGCCCCCGGCTTCCGAGCCAGGGGCGGTTTTTGTTTTCAGCCGCTTTGCGCGTTTGTCTGGTCGCGGCTACAATCTAGTCTGAACCGCATCCCTTTCCCTCCGGCCAGCCATGTCCAGCGAACCAGCCCTGCAGCAACACACCCTCGCCATCGGCGGCATGACCTGTGCCGCCTGTTCCAGCCGGGTCGAGCGCCGGCTCTCCCGGTTGGCAGGGGTGAAACGGGCGGCCGTCAACCTCAGCACCGAGGAGGCGGTGGTGGAGTTCGAGCCGGGCCAGGTCAAGCTGCGCGATCTGCGTCGGGCAGTGGAAGAGGCCGGGTACCAGGTGGTGGAGGCCGGGCGCGAGGAGCGGCAAACCCGCCGCCAGGACGAGATGCGGGCACAGCGCAGCGCCCTGGTGGTGGCGGTGGTGCTGGCCCTGCCCCTTTTTCTTTTGGAAATGGGCGAGATGCTGGGGCTGCCCCTGCCCCAGGCCCTGATGGCCGAGCACAACCCGCTGCCGATGGGATGGGTGCAGTTGGCGCTGGTGTTGCCGGTGATGGGCATCTCGTGGCGGATCTACGCCGAGGGCCTGCGCTCCCTGGTGCGCGGCGGGCCGAATATGTTTTCCCTCATCGCCATCGGCACCCTGGCGGCCCTGGGTTTTAGCCTGTGGGGGCTGTGGGAGGTGTCCGCCGGCCAGGCCCACACCTTTGCCAGTTACCTTCCGGCGGTCTCCACCATCCTGGCCTTCATGCTCCTGGGCCGGTACCTGGAGGCCCGCTCCAAACGCCGAGCCGGGGCCGCGATCCAGGCGCTGATGGACCTTCAGCCCAAGACGGCCACCCTGGTCGAGGCCAGCGAGGAACGGCAGATCACGGTGGCGCAGATCGAGGCAGGGGATCTCTTGCGGGTGCGCCCCGGCGAGCGGGTGCCGGCAGACGGCGAGGTGGTGGAGGGGTACTCGGCTGTGGACGAATCCCTGCTCAGCGGCGAGTCCCTGCCGGTGGCCAAGGGCCCGGGGGACCGGGTGGTGGGCGGCAGCATCAACAGAGAGGGCAGCCTGCTCTTTTATGCCCGGCGGGTGGGCCGCGACACGGTGCTGGCGCAGATCCTGCGCCTGGTGGAGGAGGCCCAGCAGGGCAAGGCGCCCATCGCCCGGTTGGCCGACCTGATCGCCGGGTATTTTGTGCCTGGGGTGATACTGCTGGCTATAGCGGCGGGCGGAGCCTGGTTGTGGGCCGGGGCCGGGATCGAGTTCGCCCTCGAGATCTTCGTGTCCGTGTTGATCATCGCCTGTCCCTGTAGCTTAGGCCTGGCCACCCCGGCGGCGATTCTGGTGGGCACGGGCCGGGGCGCCCAGATGGGGGTGCTCTTCAAAAGCCCCGAGGCCCTGGAGGCAGCGCATCATCTGGACACCATTGCCCTCGACAAGACCGGCACCATCACCGAGGGCCGGCCGGTACTGACCGATGTCATCCCTCTGGGGGGCTTTGGGGAAGAAGAACTCCTGCGCGCCGCTGCCGCTGTGGAGCAGGGCTCTGAGCATCCCTTGGCCGCTGCGGTGGGCGAAGCAGCCAAGGCCCGGGGGCTGGTCCTGGGCCAGGTGGCGGAGTTTGTCGCCGTGCCGGGTCGGGGGGCGGGGGCGCGGGTGGAGGGGCGGAAGGTGGTGGTGGGCAACCCCGCGTTGCTGGCTGCCGAGGGCATCGCATTGGACCCTGCGGTGCTGGTGCGGGCTGCTGCTCTAGCCGAACAGGGCAAAACCCCGGTATGGGTGGCGGTGGACGGAACCCTGGCGGGCATGCTGGCCTTTGCCGATGTGCCGCGCCCCAGCAGCGCTGCCGCCATCGCCCAACTCAGAGGGGCCGGCCTGCAGGTGGTGATGCTCAGCGGGGACCACCGGCAGACAGCAGCGGCCATCGCCGGGCAGATGGGGATCGAAGAGGTACACGCCGAGGTGCAGCCGGCTGCGAAGGCCGAGGTGGTGCGCGGCCTGCAGGCCCGGGGGCGGCGGGTGGGCATGGTGGGCGACGGGATC
>SXGU01324011.1_pt1 | contig 17530 bp, 15 predicted proteins | sample 3174531 | NCBI WGS metagenome assembly SXGU01 (sample SAMN11356863, study PRJNA531348) | freshwater metagenome | isolation source: freshwater sample F1-140 | place: China: Fuxian Lake, Yuxi | collected 2017-12-25 | reverse complement strand
TATCTTTCATAAGGTGTCATTTTTTTTGCGCATAAGTTGTCTTTTCTTACATTTATTTGCGCATAAGTTGTCTTTATCTAGATAGAAAAGCTAAAGAAAGGAAGCCATGATTTTGACTCACTTATCAAGGAAGTAAATGGCTTTTTCTGTGGTATATTTTATGCCGATGTGTATTCCGTCCTCTGTAGCAGAAGATTGGGTAAAAAAGGCTTCCATCTTCGAGTGTTTAAGAAAATGGAAAAAGCCGTTATTTTCTGTTCCGTTACTAAACAGACACCAATTTCTCAACAATTCGCTTTGAATCCTTAGCGACCCGAGCCGTCGTTTGCGAAGCTCGGAAACCAGTTTAATTTCCTTCTCAAAAATCTTTCGATTCTGAGAACTTTTCGGACGACGGCTTAAATCTTCCAGACCGTCTTGTCCGCTCTTTTGAAATCGTCGCCACCACTTTCTCAAAGTGGGTCTGGAAATGTCGCAACGACGGCAGACAAGCCCGGCATTCTTAGTTTCTGCATAGAGTTTAACCCACTCTAATCGGGCTTTTAATTTGTGCGTCATAATTCATCATAAAGTTGAAATGATGTCTATAATCCGCTTTTCTTCTCGTCGTTGTAGGTCGTCTCGTCAAGCTGAATTTCGCCATGAATCCATTCATGGATTTTTCTCCATTGCTATCGCTAAACCCTGATTTAGGGAAATTCCTGAAAAAATGAGTTTACAGGCAGAAACGCGTCTGTTATGGAGCGTGTCAATCAACCAAATGAGTGACGCTCTAAATCTTTTCGCGTTTCTGCCTGTATTACATTTACTTTAGGTTTGCTTTATTGTTCGGCAATAAAATTTTGATCGGATATATCCTCCATTAAATTAATAACCCGCGTTGAATTCGTAAACAAATAGCGTTTTGCACGGATTTCGACAATGTAGGTTTCACCTGCTACTAAATCCGTAACGCTGTAATAACCGAATGACGAGGTTCTAACTACTTTCGGTTCACTCAAATTACCACCACTGACTGTTATCGAAACATGGGTAATGCCGCGTCCGTCCGCTGTCAAAACTCTACCCGAAATTGACGCATTGGCGGCAGTCGGCGGAACGGCTTCGATTGCGCCGATGTCAACCGCTGTGCCACCTTGTCGTCCGAAACCTGTGCCACGCTGATCGGTTGTTAGCGCAACGGGCGGATTATTTGTGCCGCACGTCGCCGTGACGACACAGTTGTTGCCCGCGTTAATCGCCGGACTCCCCGTGTTCGGTCTGTGCGTGTCGGTCTGTCCGCCGTTATTGGCGAGTGCGGCGATATTGGCGGCGACGTTGAGTTTATCGCCTGATGCCGCGCTGAAGCCGGTCGCCGTGCCGAGGTTGCTGACGAGATTGTTGCCCTGCGAAGTGAACCCGCCGAGCGCGTCGGCGCGCCCCGTGCTGCCCGTGATGATCGTGTTGCGAATGTTGGTTGTGCCGAAGTTTTCAATGCCGCCGTTGACGTTGTTCGCCACGGTCACATTGTTCAGATTGAGGGTAGTCGAATTGTAAATTCCTCCGGCAACTCCGACACTCGTGCCGTTGTTGCCCGAGATAGTCGAGTTGGCGATGTTGACTGCCGTTCCTTCGGAAGCGACACCGATGGTTGAATTGTTGCTGATGGTCGAATTAAGAATCGTCAGCGTTCCTCCAAGGTTGTCCACCGCCGCAACACTTAGGGAGCTAGTGCCGGAGACGGTCACGCCGTCGAGCGTCACCACCGACGATGTGCCTGAGGTCGTCACACCTCCGCCGCCGCCTGAAGAATCAGAACCATTGGAAATCGTCATCCCCGAAATCCGAACTGTTCCGGCGGTAATATCGAATATTCGATAATTGGTCGCCGTGCTGCGCCGCACGGTCAGCAGACGCGCGCCCGTTCCCGTAATAATCAGATTTTTGCCGATTGTCGGCAGTTGGCTGGTAATGTTGATCGTCTGCGCCGTATTGAACAGCGACGAAAAATTGATCGTATCGCCCGCCGCCGCCGCCGTAATCGCTTCGCGCAAACTGCATCCGTCCGCGCAGCCTGCCGCGCCGACGGTCGTATCGCCCGTCGAAGTCACCGTTAAAGTCGCCGCCTGTGCCGCCGTCGTTAATATTAAACCGACGCAGAGGCTAAAAAATGTCATTGTTATAATTGCTTTTAATGATTGTTTCATGCTGGTAATTCTATTTTTCTTTTCTTCTTTATCTTTCTTTCTTGTAAAATTTCGGTATCAAACTTCAACGGCTTTCCGCCGCATTTCCGAAGTCCCGATTTTCCTCAAAGGAAACGGGGCATATAAAAATTTTGTGATCTTCCGCTTCGACAAAGTGAATTTTGTCCGCTTCGATCAGGCGATAGATCGTGCGGCTGCTGACGTTGAAATACTCGCCGGCAATCTGCGCCGGAATCATTTCAGCCTCGCAGAGATGACAAAATCCCACATTGGCGGTTTCTTTCTGCGGTAAAATAGATGTTTTCTTTTCGGCAATATACGATATTCTCGTTTTGCGCGTAATTTTCATTTTGTTATCTCAAATTCGAGCCAACGGCACGGCACAGTCAAAGCTGATTGCCGTGCCGATTATTGATTTTTCTACTCGACGGTCGCGGTTGCTTTGCCGTTTTGGTAGTAAAGAGTCACTTTGGAAATTTCCAAAAGGTCGAGTTTTTCCCATTCGATGAACTCGCCGTCTTCATCTTCAATCCGCAAATCCCAGTATTCGGCTTTTTCACTGCGCGAAAAACTGATGTCGAGAATTTCATCCGAAGCGAGGGTATCTCTGCCGAGAATATCTTCGCCCCATTCATCCGCGTTGTGCGGCGTAACAAAAAGCGCGTGAATTTCTACGCCGGTTTTGTTGACCAACGTAAAATCCTGTGCAGACTGCGCCGCAACCTGCTGTGCCGAAATCGCCAGAACGGCGAAAACAAGTGCAATCGTTAAAAATCTTCTTAAGTTATTCATAATCTTTTGTTTATAAGGCGATGTTTCCTTTTAATTTTTCCGGAATAAACCAAACGAGAACACCGGTTTTCCGTTTCACTGTAATTTTGAATTTGTTACAATCAATTCGTAATTTCGATGTGATTTGTGGTCATGTCGAAATTTTAGAAGTTACAAACTTTCTCAAGAAAAATCCCGATAAAAGTCGGAAATTTTTCGGATAAAATTTCGGATAGTGTTAATAACCAACAAATGCAAGAGTTTTACGAATTTGAATCCTTTCGTCTGGATAGAAAAAATCTACGTTTATATTGTGAAGATCAGCCGATTTCACTCACGCCAAAGGAATTTGACGTTTTTCTGCTGCTGATCGAAAATGCCGGAAACATCGTTGAAAAAGATGTTTTGCTCAATAAAATTTGGAACGACACATTTGTCGAAGAAGCGACGCTGACGCGCAACGTGTCTTGGCTTCGCAAAAAACTGGCTGCCTGCACCGATGTCAAAATCATCGAAACCGTTCCGAAACGCGGTTACCGTTTTTTGCCCGAGGTCAGATTGAGCGATTCTAGAATTTCAAAGGCTGATGAAAAAGAAAGTTTCGTAAATCTGCAAAGCTATGAAAACAATTTACCGATCAACGGGGATGTTTCGGCGGTAAAAGAACAGATCGTTCACCATATTCAAATAGAAGAAACTCTGAAAATCGAACCTTCATCGGAAGATCTTGAAATTTCAATTATTGACGGAAAGATTGTCGAAACTCCGAAAAAGTTGAAGAGTTTGCCCGGCACGCTGAAAAAACGCCGCATTTCGATTTTCTGGCTCATTCCCGTTTTTATAATTTTTGCCTTGTCTTTTTTTGTTATTTATCGTGTTTACTTGAACGGCAGCCGAACGCAGATGATCTTGGCTTCGAAGATCGCACCGTTTTCGGGTTTGCCGGGACGCGAATTTACGCCCGCTTTTTCGCCTGACGGACAGCAGCTCGTTTACGCTTGGGACGGCGGAGTCGAAGGCGGCAATCTCGACATTTATGTCAAAATGATCGGCGCGGGCGAACCCGTTCGTTTGACCGAAACCGCCAACGACGAACTAAATCCGGTCTTTTCACCTGACGGAAAATCTATTGCGTTTATCAGAAACTTTCCCGATCACAACGAAATAATTTTGATTCCCGCACTCGGCGGCGCAGAGCGTAAACTTTACGAGAAGGCGAGTTATGCAAGCGTTTCGTTTTCGCCCGACGGTAAATTTCTCGCGCACGCAAATCTCGACACTTCAAAGAACGAAGCCGGAATTTTCTCTATAAATCTTCAAACGAACGAAAAGACGCGTCTTACTTTTCCCGAAAATCAGACGGTTGACCACACGCCGCGCTTTTCGCCCGACGGAAAAACACTTGCATTTATTCGATATTTCAGCAGTTTTGACCGTGAGATTTTCACTGTTCCGATTGCAGGCGGCGAACCTCGTCAAATTACGAACGATAATGTCAGAATTTACGGTTTGGCGTGGAATATTGACAGCGAAAAACTTTTTTTCACGTCTTTTCGCGCCGCGAATCGGCTTAATTTATGGCAAGTTTCGCTCGGCGGAGGCGAACCGCAGATGATTCCGACCGGAAGCAAGGAATTGCAAAGTTTGGCGGTTTCGCCCGACGGCAAAACGATCGCTTTTGCCGAAGAAACTGCGGACGAAAATATATGGGAAATTAACGAAAAACAATCGCGTCCTCTGATTCGTTCGACTCGCGCCGATCACAGTCCGCAATTTTCGCCCGACGGAAATCAGATAGTTTTTGCGTCCGATCGCACGGGAAATTATGAAATATGGATTGCAGACGCAAACGGCAAAAATCAGCGGCAATTGACTAATTCGGAAAACTCTAAAGGAAGTCCGCGTTTTTCGCCCGACGGAAAATTTATCGTTTATGACGCACAAGTTACTGATAAAACGGATGTTTATATTATTTCCGTGAACGGCGGTGAATCGAAAAAACTGACCGAATCCGATAAAAACGGTTTTCTTCCCGCGTGGAGCGCAGACGGAAAATCGGTTTTCTTTATCTCGCATCGTTCGGGCGAAGATCAAATCTGGAAACTGTCTGCTCAAGGCGGCGAAGCGGTGCAAATTACTAAAAAAGGCGCGTTTGAAATGTCTGCAACGGCGGACGGGAAAACGCTTATATATTCAAAAGGAAGCGGAAAAGCAGGACTTTGGAGCGTCGGAATAAACGGCGAAGATGAAAAGCCGATTGCCGAATTAGCGGAAGTCGGCGCGTGGCGTTCGTGGTTCGTAAGTTCAAAAGGCGTTTACTTTACGGCTTTTGCGACACAACCGCCTTTCAGCCTCAAATTTTTCGATTTTGAAACGCGCCAAACCTCGGAAATTACCAAAATTGAAAAATCGCCGCTGCTTTATTATTCAAATCTGAGCGTTTCGGCTAACGGAAAAAAGATTCTCTACGCAAGACAAGACCAAAGCGCAATCACAATTCTTTTTGCCGAATTAGAAAAATAACATTAAAACGTGAATCGGGCGGATTTATCAGTTTTTAGATGAATATGAAAATGCCCGATGCCCGCTTTTTCGGCATAGATTTTCATTCGCCGGTCAAAGCTGTACGACGACATTCGCGGCTCGTCCGATTCAGTATTATCAGCCCGCCGATCAATCGCCGCTGCTTCCGCCGCCCGATCAAAGCGAATCCACATCGCGCCCCTTTCGCCCGATGGTCGATTTCCGTTTCGCCAATCTTAAATATCTCTCCAACGCAGCTTTGACTTCCTCGTCGGTGATCTTCCGCCACTCATAAACACCGCCTTTGACGCGCGTGTGAATGAGGATCTGATCTTCCTCGATGCGACCGTCACCGGCTCCGAGATTTATAATCTCTTCTCTCCTCATCCCGGTCGCCGTGAATAACCGGCTTTGGACGTTTACAAGATCAATCTCGAAGAAGCGAAAATTCTCGCCCGGATCAACCGGAAGAATTTTGGCGAAACCGTCAAACGCAGACCGTCTGAAATCAGAAAGGAAATTATCGACAGTCACATCAAACGGCAAGGCACGCAGTTGGAACTCAAAAAGCGTGTCGATGAAAGACTGAATTTAACTCCGAAGAAAGAAGCCGAGAAACTGGCGGCAAATGTCGCGCTCATTGATATAAATGTTGACGAACTTTTGGAGTTTAACGAGTTCGACACCGAGCATCTTCTCTGGGAAGAGATCAAGGGATTGGTTTATCTGATGCGCGAAGTTGATTCATCGGTAATCGACGATGAAACGACTGAGAATGTGCTGAGAGATTTGGATTCCATTAAACTGAAACTGCTGAAATTCAGAAAAATAAAAGTGGGTGAAGACCAGATAATTTCTCACAAACAATCGCCAATTTTCTTAGACAATTAATCTAAAATTATATCAATGTAATATGTGAAGAGCGTTCGCATTTACATTGCGATATTCGCACCACTTTTGCTGATTCGCATTTTCTTCTGCAAATTAAAAATTTAGGATTTTTGAGTGAAATTTTCAATCGAGTAATTAAGAAAAGAATAATTACCTTAAATACCATCTGATAAGCTGTGAAACATTTTGAACTCGGAATAAATTCCACGAAAATTAAAGTATTTCCCGTTAAACAATAAAAATAATCGAAAAACTTGATTGATTATTAAAATTTTGGGGGACGCATTTCGAGTCTCTGCAATAATATAATGGCTGCTACAAAATGAATTTTCGGGTTTTATTCTTCAAAGGAAATGAATATTTAGCGTAGCGCTTTCCCAGCCTAAAGCATTTCGAGTGCTTTTGAATCTTGATGTTCACAGCCAGAACAAGACAAAAATCATTTGAGCCGCACATTAAAAATGGCAGTAGAGATGCTGATGCTTATTCAGCCTCAGATCAGCAGCCAAACGATCTTAGTCAAACTCCGGCAGCATCACTGAAGGAAAAGAAGTTTATATCGCTTGCGTTTTCTTTCGTCGAAGGAAAACGGCGCGTAGGAATTTAAAATTACTTTTTTTCCTTCCAGCTTTTCCCAAACGTCGAGCGGGCTGATTGTCTTTGGAAATGAAATGTTTGCCGGAGCGATACCGAAGATTTCCGGCAGGATTTTTCCTTTTTCATCTTCCTTTTCCTCGCCGTCATTGGCGTCCCACAAGCCGATAATTTTTGTCGCGCCAGAATCCATTCGGACAACGAGCTGAACTAGTTTGTATTCCTGCGGGTTTTCCTCATCGTCACCTCGTCTGACGATGGTTTCAGCTCGTTCGATTGTTCCGTTTTCGCTCGTCAGAGGTTTGAGGCTGAATTCGGGATCAATTTTAAGCTTCAGCGCTTGCGGCGAGTTGAGCCAGAGCCACGGGCGGCGCGGATCCGCTTCGGTAGCGAAGCGATATTTTTCAAACGACCGCAGATAGCGGCGCGCGTAAACCGGCTTATCAATCGCCGGTTTTAATTTGCCGCCGCTGTAACGGAAAAATCTGCCGACGAAATACGTTCCCGCCTTCTCAGGCGAGATGTTATCCAGACCGTTAAAATCAGTAATTAAAATCAGCGTTTCGTTCGTTTTCGGCTCGTGAATGAAAGTCCCTCGCGCGCCGAATTCCTCGGTCGAAAATTCGAGCGGCGGCTGCCAGCCTTTCGTTTCAAAATCGGGAAAAATGTAGATGCTGTAATAATCTATGCCCATCCCCATACTTTCGCCGACGAAATCAACGACGACGAGTTCAGCCGAATTGTTTCGGTCGAGATCGCCCCAGAAGGCGTCGAATTTATCAATCGCCGCCGCCTGCACGACGGCGCCCGGCATTTCGCCGAGAGCTTTGCTGCCGCGGCTGATCTCGAAAAAACCTTCCGCGTCAGTTTCGCTTTTGCGGTCGAATTTGCGAACAATGATGCCGTTCGGAAATTTTACTTCATAGGCTCGGATGCCGCCTTTGGATTCAAACAATTCCGGTTTGCTGCCGTGCGCGAGTTTCTGCGCGCTTGCGCCGACACTCATCGTTAAAATTATCAGGCTCAAATATAAAATGCGTTGCATAAATTTTCTTTTTCCCCAAACTCTAAGTACAGGACAAAAATTGATTGATATTTGAAAAAAAGAAAACATTGAGTTGAAATCTACTTGTTCAAATCTTGCAAATTTAGACAAAGGAGAATTTCAACCCAATGGACATTTACTCTCTCGAGCAAATACTAGCTCAGAATTTAGCGTGGAATCGGGCACGAATCAAGTTTTTGGCGCGGTTTCTGGTCGCATTATTTCAGGTGCAGACGGTCAATTTAACAAAAATCGCCTGTGTTTTCGCCGGACAGGCAAAGACCGCTTCAAACTATAAGCGATTACAGCGATTTTTGCGTTTTTTTCCGTGTCGCAGGTCGAAATGGCACATTTGATGCTGAAACTGCTGAAACTTGAGCCGCCGTTCGTGGTTGCGATCGACCGAACCGAATGGCAGTTGGGGAAAAGTTGGGTCAATGTGCTGATGCTGTCGGTCAGTTACAAAGGCGTGGCGATTCCGCTTCTCTGGACGGTGTGGGAAGCAAAGGGCTGTTCGGACAATCGGGAAAGGCGTGAGATTTTAGCGCGATTTATTGCCGAATTCGGACGCACGAGCATCCGGTTCGTGACGGCAGACCGCGAGTTCGCCGCTCGGGAATGGCTTGAATATCTGGCTGCGGAAAAGATCGGTTTCCGGCTGCGGATCAAGGCAAACGCTCGAATTACGGATAAGCGCGGACGCTTGATGCGCGCCTCGCAGCTGTGGCAGAGAATGGCGATAGACGCGCGTCTGGAATGCCGACGGCGGCGCACATTGTGGGGTCAGAAGGTGTTTGTGGCGGTGTGCCGCAAAGCGGACGGCGATGCGGTGATTGTTATTTCAAGTGAGCGGAGCGAGCAGATTCTGCTTGAATACGGCAGACGCTGGGAAATTGAAACCTTGTTCGGCAATTTGAAGAACCGCGGCTTCTGTCTGGAAGACACGCATTTGACCGAAGCCGAGCGAGTGAGTCGATTATTGTCGCTTTTGAGCTTAGCGGGCTGTTGGGCGTTGCTCGCCGGCGAACTGGCGAGCCGGGAGAAACCGCTCAAAATAAAAAAACACGGCAGAGCGGAAAAGAGCATCTTTCGTCTCGGGATCGATACGCTGCGAAACTGTTTCTGCCAATTTCAAATAACCTTAAGGCAAAAGCAACGATTTCAACAACTTACGTTGCTTTTGTCCTGTACTTAGCCCCAAACTATAAATTTGTTTTCGATCAATGACGCAGATTTTCGATTGAAAAAAGGTCAGCGGCGGCAAGCGTTTTTTCAAAAAAAACGGGCTGTTTCGATTGTCAGTTTAATTTTTTGACGCCCTTCTCGCTCATCGTGACGATTGCCGTTCCGACGCGCAGCAAAACGATTCTGCCTTTTTCGCAGGTGTTGGCGGTTTCAAAAACGATGTCGCCTTCGTCGCCCTTGTTAATCCGGTAATCGCCCCAGACACCGCCGCCCGTGAAAGCCGTTTTCAAATTCCCGCTCGCGCCCGACAGATCGGCGCACGGCGAATCGGGCGGATAAAATTTCGATTTATCCGTAATCCGCGCTCTGCCCAGCGGCGGCAGATTTCTGACGATTTCCGGCTTCGGCGAAGATTCCGGCGCGGCTGCCGCAAAGTTGTTGATCTTTTGATACGACGACCACAGCGCGTCGCCGAGAAAATTTACCATCCTCGCGCGAATTACCGGCTGATCCGAGGCGGGCGCGTTTTTTAAGCCGATGCCGAAAATTCTTTGCAGCCAGCGGTAAAACTCCTTTTCGGTAACTTTTTGTTCGGGACGGCACAGAAGATCGGCGTCGCAAATGTCAACTCCCATTTTGACCAGCCTATTAAAATTCCGCATTTCCAGACCGAGCGAATTAGCGTCAAGGAATTTTTTCTGCGACGGATCGGAGTTGCCCGTATATGAAATTTCGCTGCTGACCGCAAAGGAGGGATTTCTGCTGACGAGTTCAAAATACTCGGCTTCGTTTTTGATTTTCAGCTTCCGCACCGCCGCGTGAATCAAATCGTTCAGATAGTCCGACATAATCGCGGCGAATTCGCGGCGCGTCATCGGTATCTCGCCGCGCAGGGAATTTCCCGCCGGGTAATGGAAATTCAGAACTTCCATCAATTCTTCACGAGATTGGTATGAAGGCGAAACGGAACGATCTTTCTTTTCGGAAATTTGCGCCGCCGCCGCGCAAAAAGCCGTCCAGATAAAAATCGCCGTTAAAATCAGCTTTAATTTTCCCATATATTTTTTTATAATCCTGATGATTTATTTGATCCGAATCTCTCTAAACAATCCCGCGCGCGCTTTGCTTGTCCCGCGAGTTCAGGAGAAATTTCTTTCATTCATTTAACGCAGGTTTTCAAACGAAAACAGGTCAATTCTCGATGATTTTTCCGAAGCGCGTCAATCGGCAGACATTCCGCACTAGAACGGCGCGGTCATTTTAAATAAGGGAATTGACCCTGTTTGGACTTAAATCCTGCGTTGAAAAACGCGAGGCTTTTTCGCCTGGCGAAAATGTAAAAGAGAAATTGTTTATGAATAAAAAAATGATTATTTCGGCGGCGGTTTTATTATGCTCGCTGCTTGCCTTTGCAGACTTTGCCGTTTTCGCGCAAACGGAAACCATCGAAAGTTTGACGCGCGAAATCGAGGCGAATCCGAAAGAGGTGAAAAACTATCTCGCGCGCGGCGAATTGTTTTCCGACGCGGCGAATGAGAAAGAATTCCCGGCGAATCTGCCGCTCGTCGCCCGCAGCGTCGCCGATTATTCGGCTTACCTGCGTTTAAAGCCGAACGACGCGCAGGTTTTGCGGATGCGCGCTCTAGCGCGGGGCGTTTTATTTATTGAAATCAATCCGTTTGCGGCGCAGGATACGCGCCGTGCCTTGCGGCTCAATCCGAATGATTCGGAAGCCCGCGACGAATTACGCGCTTACGCCGCCGAATATCAGAAATTTTACCGCTCAGCGCAGTGCCGCAAGGCGCGAATTATAAAAGGTTTTCGAGATCACCCGTCGGACGAACCGCTGACGGCGCTCGGCGAAGCGCTCGACGCGCAGTTGACCGCAGACGCGACCACAGCGCTCAAATATTTGGCGTGCGGCGCGAATCCGAATTACGTTTACCCGCAGAGCGGGCAGCCGGAAATTTTCGATTTTATCTTTTTCCGCGTCGAGCATCTCGTCGCAATGCTCGAAGCCGGCGCGAACCCGAACCAAACGGACAGACGAGGCAGAACGCCGCTGATCAAATCGCTCGACGCGCTCGTCAACAGCGGCAATTCGGTTGACGAAGAGACGCTCGAAAAATTCCGCATCGTGCTCGATTACGGCGCGAACCCGAACGCCCGCGACCGCGCCGGACAAAGCGTTTTATCTTTTGCCCGCAAAACGAAAAGCGACCGGCTCGTTAATCTTTTTATCCGGCGCGGCGCGAAATAAACCGACCGGAAAAATAAAAAAAATGAACGCGAAAACTTTTTCAAAAATTGCCGCGACGATTCTGCTCGCCTTTTTCGCGGCGGGCGGCGCGTGTTACCCGCCGACGCGCACCGTGACGAGCGAAAATATCAACGCGGCTGACGTTTTCACGTCCTACCGGATCGTGGAATACAACGCCTCCAACGACGGCAAATGCACGCGCCGGATAACGACACAATTTTCGGGCGGCGACAAAATCTACCTGCTCAAGCCGCCGGCGCGGGCGACTTACAACGGCGCGGGCATCAGCGACGACAGCGGCGGCAACTTCAGCGAATTCGGCTGCCAAACCGACCGCGCCGAGTTCGTTTTGACCGACAATCAAGGCGCGGCAAAACGGGAAGTCTATGAATTGAAAAAAGCGAAGTTCGATTTTCCGGCGGCGGCTGACCGCCAGAGCGATTTACACATTTCAGTCGAGTTTGACCAAACTTACAATTACGATTTCAGCGGCACGGTTCGTACCAACACCTCGACCGAACCCGTTTTCTTTCGATTCTTTCAGACAAAGGACGCAGCCGATCTTGCGGAGCGTTTGAACGATCCCGACGCGCCGAAAAATCTGGCGTATTTTATGTTCGAGGGAAAGCTGCTCGTCATTCCGAAAGCGATTTTGAGCGGGCTTCCGGCGGGCGACGCGGAATTGAGCGTCAGCGTCGAGCAGAGTCTGTTAAAACCGAAATCGAACGATCCGTTAAGTTCGCTCAAATCGCAGGCTTTCGCTTACGTATACGGCTTCGACGCGAAGCTGAAATTGAAATGACTGCGTTTTTTAACTTCTCATCTCGGCTGGCGATTTGCGTTTTGATGCTTCGCCGACCCTTTTTTCGCCGAACTGCTGCGTTATTAGTTAGGGCGAATGTCAAGCGGTCAAAACGAAAAGCACGCGCCGACGCGAACGTAATTTCAGCGAGCGTCAAATAAATTTATCTGATTATGAACAATATGTATTTCTTAAAACTTACTTCTCGGATGCTGACGATTGCCGCGATACTCTGCGCTTCGGCTTTCGCCATTTTCGCGCAGCAGGCGGGCGATTTTCCGAATTTTAAAGCAATGCCGACCGGCAAAGGCATTATGCTGATGAACAAAAAGGGCGCGCCCGATTTCGCGGTTTTGATCGAGGGCGGAAGCCGCCCGAAATACGACGCGGCGGACGGCGCGCTGCGAATCAAAACGGCGGCGGACGCGGGCGAAGTCTCGGTTTATCTGGCTGACGCGAAACTTTACGCGAAAACGAAAAGCGATTCGGATGAAACGCTGATTAAGAACTACCGCGACCGGCTGCTCGCGGCGCAGCCGGTCAGGATTGCGCCGACGGAAAAATTCGCGGCTGATACGGAAACCGGCGCGATGGTGCGCGTTTTCGATTTGCGCGGCGGCAATGACGAAAAGAGTTCGGTTTATTCCTCGCTCTGGATTCGTCCCGTTTCAGGCTCGCCGACCGGAGCGCGGCGCGTCGAGCTGTCGTTTGTCATCGGCGATTCGATTCTGACGCTGCGAAAGGATTTGCCGAACGACGCGGACACCGACGAGCAGAACCGGGCTTTTGAAAGCACGCTCGCTACGCTGACGCTGCTGCCGCCGCAAAAAGTAATTTCCGCGCCGAAAAAACAGTCTGTCAGACCGCGCCGAAGGAGAAATTAAATTTATGAACTGCCGAAACTTTTTTGTATTTATCATTCTTCTGGCGAGCGCGTGTTTCGCGCCTGCCGGACTGCGGGCGCAGACTTATCAGGAAATGGACGCGGAAGCCTACCGCGTGAGAGATGCCTTCTGGCAGGCGAATTTCCAGCCGACGTATCAAGCGGCGGCGAAAGAGTTTAACGCGGGCAATTACGAGCGGGCGATTGTCGAGTTGAACCGATTTCTCGCCTTTATGCCCGATTCGGCGGAGCATCTCGCGCTGCGCGGTCGCGCCTACGCCGAGTTGTTTAAGAAAAGGATTCCGCCCGCCTCGTCGAACTTTTTCAACGCATTTGAAAGCGTTATGCCGATTTTCAGAAGGGCGCAGGAAGATTTTCTGCGCGCCATCGAACTCGATTCGCAAAACAAGGAGTCGCAGATGAAACGCTATGAATCGCATTTCGGCTGGCTGCTCTACGACGCGGGCTATGCGGCGGAAGCGGTCGCGCATTTCGACAAGGCTCTCGCGCTCGACGCGCAGTATGCGCTCGCCCTCAACGGCAAAGCTAAAGCCGCGTATTTTACGGGCGATTTTCGCGGCTGCGTCGAAGCCGTGGGTAAATATACGGCTCACGCCGAATTTCCGAAACAGGACGAAGCGTGGGCGTATTTCCGGCTCGGCGAATGTTACGCTTCGCTCGGAGACAAGCCAAACGCCAAACTCAATTTTGAGAAAGCTCTTGCTTTGCAGCCCGGTTGGGCGGGTTCGTGGCTTTATATGGCTTTTTTGAAAGACGGCTACAAATGCCAGAAATCGAAAAATCTGCCGAGCGACGCTTTTGAAAGATTCGCGCATCTGCTCGGCAGGTCGCTCTGCCCGCAGCCGACCGGCGTCGGTTCGCTCGCCGAATACGAAACGCAGGACGAAAATTTGAAATTTTACGGCATAATGCACCGCCGAGCGGACAAAAAATTGAGCGGCAATTACACGCCCGGCGACCAGAACGCCAAAGCCGTCTATTACGATTCAATCGAGGGCAGCAAAGCCGAGTCGGTTGATTTTCTCACCAAACTCGAAGACGCGCATCGCTCGATTTACAACAATCCTAAAAACGGTCGGTCGCTGCCGATGAAGCTGCTTCTCGACTACGCGCCGGACGAGCTTAAAATGCTGGCGTGGGTTGAACAGGCGAAAATTCAGGACAAAGAAAATATTTATTACTCGTATAAATATCGCGGACGGATTTACGCCGAACTCAAGAAAAACTACCGGGCGGCGATTAAGGAATACGCTTATGCGGCAACGCTCGGCTGGACGGACTACGAATTATACCTGCTTAAAGGGCGGACGCATTTACAGCTCAAAGAGCCGGAAGCCGCTTACGAAGCGTTTCAAAAGGCACTGGAGTTCACGCCCCAGAATCCGATTGTTCACGCCCAACTCAAACAGTTTGCCGCCGATTACCCGCAGTTTGCCAATGGAGTTAATCAAGGCGTGAAAAATGCCGTCGGTCAAGCCGTCAAACAAGCGGAAATTTCTCAGGAAAACGCTTTAATAGCCGAATACAACAATCTGACCCGACGCATTCCCGAACTCGAAAGGCAGCAGCGCGGTCTCGAGCGCAGAGTCGCCGATTATATGAACGCGCAACCGGCGGCGCGCGTCTTTTTGCATCGCGGTCTCTACGAAGCCTGCACGAATATTATCAATAATCACGAGGCTTTCCGGACATCTCTCGAAAATTTGCGGAAAAAAGCCGCCGGAAAATCTCCACAGGTGGTTTCGCAAATAGAAAGTCAAATCAGAAGCGTTCAATCGGCGGTTAATAAATTGATTAAAATCAGAACGGGATTGGTGAACGCTCTTTAAAAGATTGATGTTCGGCTTCATTCGCCGAAGCGAAATCGGCTGCAAAGCCGAAAGTATTTATCAAAATTATCAGGCAAAAAACTATGATAAAAAATAAACGAAAAGATTTTTTTTGACGCGCGATTATAAGGTTCGCGCCTTTTATTTATCGGCGTAAATAAACCCGTCGAGCGTGACGAAATCTTCTTTGGATAATCTTTTGATTTTGAAATTCGTCAGTTTAAAAACGATTTGCGCGTCGGTTTCTTTAACGATTTCTAGTTTCCCGTCAGCGTAGCGCGAATCGGCGCACAGCGTTTCGCCGCTCGCCAGAAATGTATTTCGCTGCGCGCCGCCGCCTTCTCGATAAGAAATCACGCGCAGTTCGCTTTGCCGCCAGATTTTTTTGCCGTCGATGTAAAGCGGGGAGTTGATTCGCAGCGTCTGTCGGTTGTCGGTTTTTGAATTGACGAGCAAAACAAAGTAATCCGATGCCTCGTCCGTGCCGGTTATCCTTTTCGATTCGCCGCCGATTGGCGTTTTCGCCGTGTTGCCGAATTTAACCGTCGCCGTAAAATCCGTCCAATTTGTTCCGTAGAGCAAATTTGAATGCTCAATTTTCAGGCGGTTTTCGCCCGTGTCAGTCAATTCGACTTTCGGCTGACTTTGGCTCACTGAATTCGTTTCCGCCGCCGCGATCCTGGAAAACTTTCCCTCAATTCCGTTTTCCGAGACGCTTTTGTTTAATCCCGAACCCGCCTGATTTCTCTGAATCAGCGAAATCTTGTTGTCTTTATCGAATTTTCCTTTGAGCTTGTAAGTGTAATTTCCGGCTTGCTCGATCACGGCTTCAAACTTTCCTTTTTTATCAACGAGTCCGCTGAAAGTTTTGAGCAAATCATCAATTTTGATTTTTCCGTTCAGCGAATTGTCCGCTCGGACTTCAAACTCGGCGACGATCATTTTCGGCTCGGAAAATAGATTAAAAAAAACAGCGCGGTAACTGCCCTCGTATGACTGCCCGAAAGCCAGATTCGGTAAAAATAAGATTAGAAGCACAATAACTTTTCGCATATAAAAATGAACCTCAATAATAACCGCAGATTTGATAGCGAAAACGGGTCAAACTTTATCAGTAGTGAGAAACCATAGAATAATGCAAATTTCTTCGTTTGAGGGTGACCCTTTTTTCTTTGAATCCTGCGTAAAAGATCAGGAAAACTTCGAATTTTCTCGATTGTCTCGAAAAGGATTAAATATTATGAAAAAATCAATCGTTACTTTCTTTATCACACTGGCATTTTCGTCGCTTGGCATATTCGCGCAAACCGAGCAGCAGCTTACGGCGGAATCGGAACGTCAATGCCGTGCGCGACAAAATTTTGGCGAGCGATTCGGCGGAAAAAGCGGCGGAGCAAGCGTTGGTTATCATGCGAATTGATCCGCTCAACCCGACGATTCTTTTCGCGCTCGGACAGACTTACGCAAAATACGGCGGCGAAAGAAAACAGCTCGAAGAAGCGGTTTTTCAGAGATACATCGAAATTATGCCGACTGATGCGAACGGCTATTACAATTACGCCGCGTATTTGTCGAATAAAGGATATGTCGCCGAAGCCGAAGAGTATTACGCGAAATCTTTGAAACTGACAGCCGAGCCTTGTTTCGGACAGCATTTCTGGCGCAGCAGAGCGGCTTTTCAGAACGGCAATTATAAACAATGCGTTGACAGTATGACGAAAGCCTTGCAGCTCGCGCCCGCACAGGGCAATCATCGCTGGACTTACGCCCATTTGAGCTGGTGTCAGAGTTTATCGGGCGACAAAGCGAACGCCGAAGCGAATCTGCAAAAAGCAATCAGCATCGGCGGCGACGAAATTCGCAATCACCCGGAAGCCAAAAGCGGCGCCTATCTCGTCGCTTCTTTCAAGTGCCGGGACGCGAACCAAATGATCGGCGATTACGTCAATCAAAATTACAGCGATGTGAGCAAAAAATATTTCGATTTTATTCAGCTTCGCTCGTGTCATCCGAATAATAAAACGGTGATGGAATTGGGAAGCAAAATCGCCGGTGAAAATTCCTATCTCGGTTATTGGAAAGCGTTTTATGAAGCCAGAAAAAAGGAAATTAATTCTCGCGAATCGAAAAACAGCGTGTTGCGTGACATTGAGAATTTGGAAAATAAGGGACGAGCCAGCGGGATTTACTCATATATGACAGATAAAATATACGAGCGAAAATTTGATGAAGCCCTCAGCGCATCCGCAAACCTTATGTTACTCACGCCTCAAGATGCTGATGCTTATGCCCAACGAGCGACAGCTTTTCTTGAAATACCCGAACTCAAAATACTGGCGTGGCGCGAGGCGAACAAAGCACTGGCATTAAAGCCGAACCAATCGTATGCGAAAGCGATGCGCGCCAGAGTTTATTACGAAGTGAAAAATAATTCGGAAAAAGCGTTGGCGGAAATTAACGAAGCCATCAGAATTGAGCCGAAGCCTTTTCCGTATCTGCATCTCGTGCGCGGCAAAATCTTTTACGGAATTAAAGAATAC
>SXGU01493000.1_pt1 | contig 17536 bp, 9 predicted proteins | sample 3174531 | NCBI WGS metagenome assembly SXGU01 (sample SAMN11356863, study PRJNA531348) | freshwater metagenome | isolation source: freshwater sample F1-140 | place: China: Fuxian Lake, Yuxi | collected 2017-12-25 | reverse complement strand
TTGGGTGAGTTCCTCGCCGTCGGCGTCGTTGTCGGCCCCCACATTGTAGACCTCGCCGGGCTGGCCCTGGTGCAGGACGAGGTCGATGGCCTCGCAGTGGTCGCTGACGTAGAGGTGGTCGCGGATGGCCGTGCCCTTGCCGTACACCGGCAGGGGCAGATCGTCGATGGCGTTGGTGACGAAGAGGGGCACGCGTTTCTCGGGGTACTGAAAGGGGCCGATGTTATTGGAGGCCCGGGTGACCATCACCGGCATGCCGTAGGTGACGAAGAAGGACCGAGCCATCAGGTCGCCGGCGGTCTTGCTCACCGAGTAGGGGTTGCGCGGGGCCGGCGGCGAGGCCTCGGTCCAGGGGGCCTCGTCGGGGGCCAGGGAGCCGTAGATCTCGTCGGTGCTCACCTGCAGGAAGCGCTTCACCTGGTGCCGGCGGGCCGCGTCGAGCAGGGTGTAGGCGCCCAGGGCATTGGCCTGCATGAACTCCTGGGCCCCCATGATGCTGCGGTCCACGTGGCTCTCGGCGGCGAAGTTGACCACCAGGTCCACACCTTTCATGAGGTGGTCCACCAGTTCGGGGTTGGCGATGTCGCCGCGCACGAAGGTGTGGCGGGGATCCCCAGCCACGGATTGCAGGTTGTCGAGGTTGCCGGCGTAGGTGAGTTTGTCGAGGTTGAGGACGTGATAATCGGGGTACTTGGCGAGGATGTGCAACACGAAGTTGCTGCAGATGAAGCCGGCCCCGCCGGTGATCAGAATCGTCTGCATCTAGGGTCTCCAGTTGTGGTGGCGTCGGGGAATGACCCATTCCGGGCTTTCCCAAGGCGCGTCCTTCCCGCCCTGCTCGCTTGATACCCTACCCCACTGCCCTACCCCCTCAACGCCCCATACGTTGGGGCGTTGAAGCTCCGCTCTCCCCGCAACCCCTCCTGCGGACTTCCCTTCCCAGCCACCCGCCAGGGAAAGCCCGCCAGGGTCATCTTCCCGCCGCAGTTTGGCCCAAACGGTCAATGAGCGGGGCGGCTATCTGGGCCACGGGCTGCGTCCCGTCGAGGATCAGGTCGGCGAAGGCGCGGGTGGGCAGCAGGTGCTGCTGGCACATGGGACGCACCTGGCGGGTGTATTGTTCCAGGATGGACTCCCGGCTGCGGCCGCGTTCGACGGTGTCGCGGGCCAGGCGGCGCTCCAGGCACAGGGCGTCGGGGGCCTCGACAAAGATAAGGGTGTGGCAGAAGCGGCGCACCTCTTCCCAGTACAGGGTGTAGAGCCCTTCGAGGACGATCCAGGGCGCCGGCTCCACCCGCTGGAATCCGGCGGCGCGCACGTGTTCGGGAAAGAGATAAACAGGTTTTTCGGTAGCCCGGCCCTGGGCCAGGTCGGCGAGGTTGACCAGCAGCAGGGGTAGGTCGAGGGCGGCGGGTTCGTCGAAATTGAAGTGGTGCCGCTGCCCCAGGGGCAGTTGGGCCAGGTCGCGGTAGTACGAGTCCAGCGAGAGCAGCAGCGCCCCGCCGGGCAAATGGCCGGCCAGGTAACGGGCCAGGGTGGACTTGCCCGCACAGGAAGGGCCGGCCAGGGCGATCAGCTGCGGGGTCATCGCTGCTTGCGGGCGGCCAACCAGGCGGCGAGGTCGGCAGCGCTGCGGGTATTGAGCACCTGGGCGGGCTGCAGCCAGGCCTTGCGGGCCAGGGCCACCCCCAGCTCGTCGTATTCAAACTGGTCCACAGCGTGGGCGTCGGTGTTGAGGGCGATGGGCACGCCCAGGCCGGCCGCCTGCCGCAGGTAGCGCCAGTCCAGGTCCAGCCGGTACGGATTGGCGTTCAGTTCGATGGCGACCTGGTTGGCGGCGGCGGTCTCGATCACCGCGTCCACATCGAGAGCGTAGGGCTCGCGTTCGAGCAGCAGTCGGCCGGTGGCATGGCCCAGGATAGCGGCGCAGGGGTGTTCGAGGGCGCGGCAGATGCGGCGGGTCATCTGCTCGCGTTTGAGCCCAAAACGAGAGTGTACCGAAACCACCACCAGGTCCAGGGATTCCAGCACCTCGTCTGGGTAGTCCAGCTCGCCCTCGGCGAGGATGTCCGACTCGACGCCCGCGAGGATGCGGAAAGGGGCGAGTTGTTCGTTAAGCAGGGCGATCTCCTCGCCCTGCCGGCGCAGGTCCTCGATCTGCAGGCCGCGCGCATAGGCGGCCGAACGGCTGTGGTCGCAGATGCCCAAGTACTGGTACCCGCGCGCCATGGCCGCCCGCGCCATTTCCCCGAGGATGTGGTGCCCGTCGCTGTAGGTGCTGTGTACATGCAGGGCGCCCAGCAGGTCGGCGCGTTGCACCAGCGCGGGCAGGGCAAAGCGGCTGGCGGCCTCTACCTCGCCGCAGCCCTCGCGCAGTTCCGGCGGGATGTACTGCAGGCCCAGCGCGGCGTACAGGGATTGCTCGTCCGTACAGGGCACTCGGTCTGCGCCCCGGAAAAGGCCCCCGGCTTCCAGGCGCAGGCCCTGCTGATCGGCGTGGGCGCGGAGCTGGTCGAGGTGGGCCGCGTTGCCGGTGTGGTGGAGGAGGGCGGCGGCGAAGGCGGATTCGGTGGCCAGGTGCAGGGTGACCGGCAGCGCATCGGCGGCTTCAATGGCCGTCTCGCCCAGGGGGCGGCTGGCAAAGGGGTGGGCCTGCAGCGCCCCGGAAAGGGCGGCTGGGTCGGCGGCGCAGGCCACCAGGTCGACGCCGTCCACCACCTCCAGGGAGCGGCGCAGGCTGCCGGCCAGTTCCAGGCGTTGGGCCAGCGGCCCGAGGTCGGCCAGCAGCTGGCGGGCAGTGTCGGCAGCGGTGTCGAGGCGGAACAGGCCCTGGTACTGGTTGAGGGTATCGAGGGCGCGCAGGATGTTCTCCTGACTCTTGGCGCCAAAACCGCTCAGACTGCTCAGGCGGCCGTCGCGGCAAGCGGCCTCCAGCTCTCCGAGGGTGCTCAGGCCCAGCTGCAGATGTATGGCCCGCACCTTCTTGGGACCCAGACCGGGGATACGCAGCATCTGGACCAGCCCCGGCGGGATGCCGGCTTTGAGTTGGGCGAGTTCGGGGGCGGCGCCGGTTTCGCAGAAGCTGGTGATCAGGCCCGCCACCCCCGGGCCGATGCCGGGGATGGACTGCAGCTGCCCGCAGGCGGCCAGTTCGGCAAGGGGCTGGTCGCAGGCCTCCACGGCGCGGGCGGCGCTGGCATAGGCGCGGATACGAAAGGTGTTTTCGCCGCTCAGTTCGAGCAGCAAGCTCAGCTCGGCGAGCAGGTCGGCGATGGGCTGGTTGAGGGGGTGGGACATATCAGCGCAGGGAACCGAGCAGCGCGAGCATAACGCGCACCAGGTGCGGGTTGCCGGCCACCAGGCCGCCGCTGATCAGCGGGTCGGGTTGGTTGTACTGGCGGACCTGGCCCTCCAGGTTGAGCATCTGGCCCCCGGCTTCACGGACCAGCAGGTCGCCCGCGCAGACGTCCCACTCGCTCTTGGGCTGTACACTGACGTTGAAATCGCCGCCCAGGCCGGCGGCGACGGCGGCCAGTTTGTAGGCGACGCTGCCCACTGGCTTCACCTCCTTGAGATGGGGCCGCAGGGGCTCGATCTCGCCCCGCTTGGTCTCGCTGCGGCTGACGATGAGGGTGGCCTGGCCCAGGCTGGACACCTCGCTGCAGAAGACCCGCTTGCCGTTGAGGAAGGTGCCGCCGCCTTTGACCGCGGCAAAGAGCTGGTCGGCGGGCGGATTGTAGATGACCCCCACCACCGGCTCGCCCTCTTCGACCAGGGCCACGGAGACGGCGTATTCGGGAATACCCTCGACAAACTCGCGGGTGCCGTCGATGGGGTCGACGATCCACAGCCTTTTGGCGCTCAGGCGTTGGGGGGAGTCGGCGGTCTCTTCGGAGAACCAGCCGCTATCGGGAAAGGCCCCGAGCAACTGCTCCTTGAGGCAGGCGTTGGCTGCCAGGTCGGCGCTGGTGACTGGGTCGCGCCGCTCCTTGTATTCGACCTGATATTTGCCGCCGAAATACTCGAGGGTGAGCTCGCCGGCCCGGCGGGCGGCGTCGATGGCGGTCTTCAGTTCGGCTCTCATAGGCGCGGGAAAATAAGGGTTGGCCAAGCGGGCGGCAAGCAGCAAAAAAAAACCCCACTTCCATGTGGGGGGCGTGGCACCGACATCCATGTCTGCGGGAGTGAGAGCAGCGGGCGCTGGCTACACTCTTTCCCCTTTATCGGCAAAAAAATGTCCCCCTCCACAATTTTCCCCGCGCTTGACAGGCCCGGCGGGCGGGTGTTATAACTAGCTGACAACGAAAGGATGGATCTATGAAAGGCACCTGGATGCTGATGGGCGCCCTGTTGCTCCTGCCCCTGGCGGCTGGGGCGGCGGAGCCCATGGACACCGAGACCCTGAGGGCCGGCCTGCAGCGCCTGCAGAGCCAGGACTGGTGGGGGGAACTGGAACTGGCCGCCGGCGGCACCCGCGAGGTGAAGGTGGATGGGGTGGCCGGCGACACGGTGGCGGTGCGGGAGATCCTCGGCCCGCTGATGGAGCACCGGACCACCTACGGTTTGGCCCAGATCCGCTCCCTGCGCGAGTTGGGGGCCCAGCGCATCCCGCTGCGGCGGGCAGCGTACGCCCCCTCCAGATCCACCTCGCTGGCCCTGGGCATGGAACTCTTGGTACCCGGAGCGGGGTACTTCTACGCCGACCAGCCCCGCCAGGGCCTGATGCTCCTGGCCCTGACCGGGGCGGTGGTGGGCACCGGCCTGGCCACCGGCAAGGGCGGTCAGGCCGGCTGGGTGCCCCTGGCCGCCTGGGTCAAGGTGGCCTCGCTGGTCAACCTGCACGCCGAACTAGGTGGGATCAACGCGGTGGCCGCCGAAGGCCGGCAGCCCAGCCAGACGCCGGGAGTGCAGTTGCGCCTGAGCTACTGAAACCAAAGCGAGTATTGCTGGGCCAGTCCGCACCGGTTGCGGGCTGGCCCTTTTTTTTTCGAAATACCCCGAAGCGCGGCAATCAGCGGGGCAGCGCCTGGCTGAAAGAGAAGAGGTCGGCGAAGAGGAAGAAGTCGGCAAAGGTAGTCTGCCCGTCGCGGTCCAGGTCGTAGACCGGGTCCCAGCCGGGCTGGTCGGCGGTCAGCCCCATGTGTTCGGCGAAGAGGAAGAAGTCGTCGAGGTTCACTCCACCGCTGCCGTCGAAGTCGCCCGGCCCTGGGACGCCCGGGGTGGTGGAGGGGTGGATGGTGACCTGTACGGTATCGATTCCGGCGTCCCCCTGGGCATCGGTGGCGCGGAAAACGATGCGGGTCTGGCCCTCGTACCCGGCGGCGGGCAGCAGGGTGGCCTGGCGCAGGGCGTTGTTGATGCTGACCGGAATCTCCGGGGCGGGCACCGCCGACCAGAGCAGGGCGCTGAGGGGCTCGTCGTCGTCGACAAAGGTGTCCAGCGCCAGCTGCACCGGCAGCCCGGCTTCGAGCGTGAGGTCGGGAAAGTCGAGGCGCGGCGGCGGATTGAGCACCCGCACCTGCAGGGTGTCCAGGGCGCGGTGGCCGGCGCTGTCGGCCGCCTGCAGCGCCAGGAGGCCCTTTCCCTTCCAGCCGGCATCGGCGCTCAGGGTGAGCAGCCGAGCCAGCGGGTCGAGGGCGGCGCGCAGGTGATCGGCCGCCCCCAGGCTCCAGCTGAGCGCCGCGGGGTTCAGCTCGGACCCCGCCCACTGGTCGAGCGCCAGGTGCAGGGTGTCGCCGGCAAAGAAAGCGGTGTCGGGCAGCGCGGCGATCAGGCGGGGCGGCAGCTGCACCCGCACTGCGAGGGCGGCGGTGTCGGCCAGGCCGCCCGGGTCGGCCAACCGGACGCGTAGCAACTCGGTGAAGGGGGTGGGCGCCGGGGTGGCGACGAGCAGGAACTGCCCAGCGGCGGCGCTGGCCTGCAGCCGGCGGGCCCCCAGCACTGTCCACTGCAGTGCGGCGAGGGAATCGTCGGGGTCTGCGGCCAGGGCCCGCAGGTCCCAGCGCAGGGTGTCGCCGGCGGTGAACACTGTGTCGGGCAGGGGTGCCAGAACCGGCGGCCGGTTCACGCGGGTCACCCGCAGTTGCAGCGAATCGACCGCCGTGGCCCCGGCCGGATCGGTGGCGCTCAAGATCAGGGTGTCGAGGCCGTAGAACCCGGGGTCTGGCCGCAGGGTGGCCACGCCGGTGGCGCTGACGGAGACCGCGGTAGCGGCGCCGGGCTGGGCGCTCCAGCTGAGCCGGGTCAGGGCGTGGTCGCGGTCGGCGGCGTAGCGCTTGAGGTCTAGCGACAGGGAGGCGCCCTGGCGCATGCTGGTGTCGGGCAGGGCGAGGCGGGGAAGGTCGTTCACCTGGGCCACGGCCACCTGGACGGTGTCTCGGGTGACGGCGAAACTGCGGTCGCTGACCTGGAGGGAAAGGCGGTAGAGCCCGGCGCTGTCGGCCGGGGCCCGGAGGGTGAGGCGGCCTTCGGCAAAGGTGTGGGAGAGAGGGCGGCCCGGGTTGAAGCTCCAGGAAAGGGCGGCGAAGTCGTCGTCGGGGTCGCTGACCCGGAGGCGCAGGTCGAGGACCAGGCTGTCGTCCTCGGCAAAGGCCAGGGTGTCGGGCAGGGAAAGGCGCGGGGCGTCATTGACCGGGGTGATGTCGACGGGGTTGGTGTCGCTGGACTGCAGGCCGAACTGGTCCCGGGCGGTGATGGTCAGGGTATCCCTGCCGAACCAGTCCGCCTCGGGGATCAGGGTGAGTTGGCCGTTCTGCACCTGGCCCTGGATGTGGCGGCTGGAGAAGGTGAAGGTGAAGAGGGTGTCGTCCGGGTCGTTGACCACGGAGGAGACGGGCACGGTAAAACGTTCGTCCTCGCGCAGGACCAGGCTGGAGAAATCTACACTCGGGGGGTCGTTGACCACGTTGGCCACCAGCGTGGCCGAGGTGCCGACCGGCAGGTTCCCCTCGCTGCCGCCGGCCTGGTCGTCGGCGGTGAGGGCAAAAAGCTCATCGTCGGTGCTGGCCAGATAAGTGGTCCCAGAGAAGGTGGCGACCCCGGCGGCGGCGGTGGCGGAGTTGAGCAACACAGTGCCGGTGCCGGTGGTGCCCAGGGTGACCAGGTCGGTGAAGTTGCCGTCCACATAGCCGCTGTCGTCCACCGCCTTGACCACCGGCTGGATCGTGAAGGGTTGGCCGCCGATCACCCCGCCCGGCTGGGTGGTGAAGATCAAACGGGTAGCCACTACGTCGATGGTGAGGCGGTTGGTGTTGATGGCGGCAATACGCGAGCCGCGGCCCCCTTTGCTGGTGGCCAGGTTGCCGGTGACGAAACCCACCTTCAAGGCGTGGCCCTCGACCGCAGTGGGGCTGATCCGGGCAGCGGCGAGATAGTGGCGCTCCACCCCGGAGGCGGGGACCGGGGCGATGGTGGCCTGGATGGTGGCCGGGGTGCCGGGCGTGAACTGCGCCGAGGGCAGGGTGCCCAGCAGATTGTCGCTGGCGTCGAGCAGGGTATCGGCGCTCTCGTAGAAGCGGAATTCCGCGAAGTCGCTGCGGCTCAGGCCGGTGGCGGTGTCCAGGTCGGCGACGGTGAAGGTGAGCGAATGTACGCGGGTGGCCCCGTCGCCGGTGAAGGCGATGCGCAGCAGTTGGGCCAGGCGACCGGGGGCGGTGGTACGCAGGCCGCTCAGGCCACGGCCATCGGTCGGGGCGAGCCGGCGCAGGCGGTGGTTGGCGCTGTCGGCCAGGTAGAGGGACCCGCTGCGGTCGAGGAAGAGCCCTGCCGGGTTGGCGAGTTTGGCCAGGCTGGAGGCGCTGTTTTCGCCGGAAAAACCAAAGCTGCCGTCGCCGGCCAGGGTGGTGATATTGCCGCCGGGATTGGCCCGGCGCAGGCGGTGGTTGAAGTAGTCGGAGATATAGAGAGCCCCGGAGCTGTCGATGGCCACTGCTTTGGGAAACGAGAGCTGGGCGTTGGTGGGCAGGTCCCCGTCCCCGGCAAAGGCCGGCGACCCGGTGCCGGCCACGGTGCTGATGATGCCGGCCGGGGTGATGCGGCGGATCTTGTGGTTTCCGGTGTCGGCCACGTAGAGGTTGCCGGCGGTGTCGAGGCAGAGGCCGGAGGGGGAGCTGAGCTGGGCACTGCGGGCCGCGCCCCCGTCGCCGGAGGAGCCGGCGGTGCCGGTGCCGGCAAAGGTGAGGATGGAGTCGCGGGCGGCGTTGATGCGGCGGATCTTGTGGTTGCCGGTGTCGGCCACGTAGATCACCCCGGCGCTGGTGATCAACACCCCGCCGGGGGAGTTGAGCTTGGCGCTGATCGCCGCCCCGCTGTCGCCGGTGGCCCCGGCAGTGCCGGTGCCGGCGATGGTGACGATGGAGTCGCGGGCGGCATTGATGCGGCGGATCTTGTGGTTGCCGGTGTCGGCGACGTAAAGGACCCCGGCAGCGGTGGCGAACACCGCGCCCGGGGAATTGAGCAGGGCGTTGGCGGCTGCCCCGTTGTCGCCGGTGGAGCCGGCGGTGCCGGTGCCGGCGAGGGTGGTGATGGAATCGCGGGTGGCGTTGACGCGGCGGATCTTGTGGTTGCCGGTGTCGGCGATGTACAAGACCCCGAGGGAGTCGCCGCTCACCCCGCCGGGAAAGTTCAGCAGGGCGCTGGTGGGGGCACCCCCGTCGCCGGTGGCCCCGGCGGTGCCGGTGCCGGCGGTGGTGGAGATGGTTTGGGCGCCGGCTGCCCCGGAGGAGAGCAGCACCAGACAAAGAATAAAACGGAAGAGGCGGAACTGGGCCGCAATCATCGCATCCCGAAGAGAGGTAGGTGTACTCAAAGTTAAAGTAATCGCGGAATGGCGCGATATAAAAATCGGGGCATCCCCACTCTATTATTTATCGGGTACCGGCGGAAAAACATGAGAATCAGACCCTGCACCCTGCTGCTCGCCCTCGTTCTGGCCCAAGTTGCCTCGGCCCAGACCCTGGTCCAGACCCCTGCCCTGCTCAATACCATTCCCAAGGGCGCGACGGCGGCCAATCCCTATTGGCAGCATCTGGTGGTCACCCTCGGCCGCGACCCGGTGCCGGGCAATGCTATCCACCTCACCATGCCAGAGGGGGTGCAGGTGGCCGACACCGACGGCGACGGGGTGATCGAGGACGAAATCACCGTCGACGATGCCACGGGCGGATACGGCGGGGCCACCGGCAGCACCGGCTCGCAGGTGGTGGTGCTCAGCCCGAGCGGTGGCGCCGCCGGCCAGGTACACATCCAATTCCCCATCACCACCCAGGCCAGCCCCACGGCGGTGGCGGTGGTGTACGGGCTGGTCAGTTTCACCCGCAGCGGCGAACAGCCCATTCCCGCCGGGACCCTCACCCTCACCTATGCCGAGGCCAACGGCCTGGCCCTGGCCAGTTTTGCCGGCGCCCTGTCCGAGGACCGGGCCGACACCACCACCAGCCTCCAGGGGGATCAGTTCCCCAGCCAGGCGGCGGCGATGTTCAGCCTGCCGCTGCCAGACCTGCTCAGCGACCTGGACGGCAGCCTGACCGGGAATCTGGTGCGGCGCAGCGGGGCGGCTTTTGGCAACGGCAGCGACGGGGACGACGTGCGTTACCGTTTCTGGCTTTCGAGCCGCGACACCCTCTCCCGGGTGGACACGACCACTGCCAGCGTCGCCCGCAGCCAGGGGCAGGTGCTGCTGGCCAACGAGGGCAGCGCGGTCACCGCTACACTCGACCTGAGGGCGGTGGCCGAAGGCACTTACTTCGCCTACCTGACCTCGGACCTGACCGGCAATTTCCCGCTGGCCCGCAGCCGCGGCCTGAGTGTGCGCCACCAGCCCGCGGTGCTGGAGGTGGGGCGTTTCGAGAGCAACGACGACGACTACCTGGATTCCGGGTTGCTGCGCGATTTCGATAAGGGCCAATCGGGCCCGAGCACGCGGGCCCGCAGCGCGGTCAGCCTGCGCTTCTCGGTTGCCGACCACGACGACAGTGCGGCGGTGAAACTCTTCTACGCCACCGCCGACACCCTCGACACCACCTTTGTGCGCAGCACCGGCAGTTCCCCGAGCCGGGTGATCACCGGCCTGACCAATGCCGCCCACGTGGACAGCGCCGCCAGCCTGAAGGAGGGGCGCGACAGCACCCAGACCTGGAACCTCGTCCGCAGCGCCACCACCCAGCCGGACAGCGGCGCCTACTATATCTATGCGGTGGCCACTGACGGCAAGAACCTGGCCATCGGCCGCAGCACCAAGCGCTACCGGGTCAGCCATTCGCCCCTGCTGCGCCTGGACGTGCGCGAAGACGCGATGCTGGAGACCGGCGGAGGGGCGCCCCAGCGCTACTACGGCATCACTTGGAACCAGGACAACGGGGTGAACGGGGACGTGGACCGCGACCATAGCGCCACCATCAACCTCTACTACAGCGCCGACTCTACCTTCCAGGTGCCTGGCGGGGTGGCGGCCATCGCCGCGGCTGCGGCCGATTCGCTCCTGGATACCCACCTGATCACCAGCGGCATCAGCGAGGATCTCGACGGGCGGGCGAACAACCAGTACCTGTGGGACCTGTGGTCCTACACCAACCCCGACAACCGGGGGGTGCCCAGGACTGGAGTACCCTACTACCTGTACGGGGCCATCAGCGGCGGCGGAATCTCCCGCCTGGTCCGCTGGCAGGACGGGGGGGGCAGGGCACGGCAGCTGGTGTTCTCCCACCGGCCCCACCTGCGCCTGAAGGCGCCCGTTGAGGCCCTGACCAGCCAGGGGGGCGAGAGCTTCCAGGTGGCCTGGGAGGTGCGCGACGTCGACGACAGCGCCTCGGTCTGGGTGGTGATGACCACCGGCGAGGCCGGGCGGGCGCTGGGGGATTCGGTCAGCTACGGTCAGTTGGCGGGGGACGGCCAGCCCGACTGGGTGGCCAATTCCACCGACGGCAGCCTGGCGGCCGGCACGGCGCTCAAGGAGGGTGTAAATGCGGCCTATGCCGTGCAGCCGGCCCGCTTGCAGCGGCGGCTCGACGGGACCGCCCAGGCGCTGGCCGACGGCGAGTACTGGGTTTATGTGGTGGTCGAGGAGAGCGGCGCGCCCAAAGCCCAGAGCCTGGCCCTCCGCGCGCCGGGACTGATCACCCTGGGCGGTCTGGCGCCTGCGGGCAGCCAGCAACTGCCGGGCATAGAGATCCTGCCAGCCCACCTGGTGATGACCGCCCCCCGGGACACCGCCACCTTCGAGGTGAGGCCCAACAGCGGGGGACGCAGCGCCGACCTGATCTCCTGCTTCCTCAGTGTGGACACCCTCCACTTCCAGGTAGTGGACCAGAACACCAGCCGGGCCGGCGTCCAGCCTTTCGCCTTGGCCTCGGGCCTGACGGGGCTGACCCTTTCCGATACCCTCAAGGCCGGCGCCGACAGCACCACGGCCGGGAAGTGGCTGCTCGATCTGGTCTACTTCGAGCAGGGAGGCACCGCGCGTTTCGACGGCAGCCGATCCCTCGCCACCTTCAGGCTGGCCTCCAAAACCACCACCGGCACCAGCCTGTTGCGGGTGGACAATTTCCGCGAACGCAAGAGCGCCCTGTACCAGGAGGGTGCGGAGGTGGCGCTGCTGCCCCCCAGCGAGGCGGGGCGGGTGACCCTGGTGCGGCGGGCCACCCTGAGTGGACAGGTGAAACTCCAGGGGCGGACCCAGCACCGGGCGCGGGTCACCTTCTCGCTGCGCGATCGCAACAGCCTGCTGCCGGTCAGCGACGCCTTGTTCCTCTCCACCAACGACAACGACACCACCACCGCCGGCCTGCAGGACTCCCTCGACGCGGAGGGCAGTTTCTCCCTCTCACAGGTGCCCAGCGGCGATTACCAGCTGGCCGTACACCTAGACCGGTTCCTCGACGGGGTGTTCCCCGATCTGCGGGTGAACCCGGGAGACCAACTCACGGGTATAGATCCGCTCTACCTGGCCGACGGCAGCACCCGGGCCGAATACCTGCTGGGCGGCGACGTGACCGGATACGTGGACACCACCGGCAGCAGCCTGCCCGACAACCAGGTGGACCAGCTGGACGTGGATTTTGTCGTCTCCTACTTCGGGCAACGGGTAAGCTCCGTCCATGCCGGCCGGCTGGCCGATATCGACGGGGACAGCCTGGTGTGGGTGGCGGACCTGAACATGGTGGCAGCCAACTTCAACCGCGCCGGGGTGGACCCGGTCTACAAAGCGGCCCGCTCCGGGCCGGCGGCAGTCCACCTAGAGCTGCAGGGCAGCGAGGGGGCGCTGGAGGTGGCGGTGTTGGCCGAGGGCCTGGACGCTCTGCGCGCCTATGGTTTTAAGGTGCTCTACGATCCGGCCCAGTTGACCCTCAGCGGCACACCGCGGTACGAGGGCCTGGCTGGGCAGCCGACGGTGAGGGCCCGCCGCCAGCAGCCGGGGGTCCTGGCCATGGGCGAGGCCCTGCGCGGTCGGGCGCCCGGCGGGAGCGGCGCTCACACCCTGGCGCGCCTGCATTTTGCGTTGCAGCCAGGGGTTCCCCTCGATCAGGTGCAGGTGCGGCTGGAGGAGGTGCAGGTGGTGGACGGCGCGGGAACCCGCACCCTGGCGGCGAGTGGAGCAGGGTTGCCGGCGGCCTACAGGCTGCTGCCCAACTTCCCCAATCCCTTCAATCCGGAGACCGCGCTGCGCCTCGAACTGCCCCGCGCCGGGCAGGTGGAGGTGGTGGTGTACGACGCGGCGGGGCAGCGGGTGCGCACCCTGGCTGCCGCCTGGATGCCGGCCGGTGCCCATACCCTGTCGTGGGACGGGCGGGACGAGGGGGGCCGGGCAGTGGGCACCGGGGTGTACCTGGCCCGGCTCCGCGCTGGCGGCACCGAAGAGCTGCGCAAGATGATGTTGCTGAGATAGGTTTCGGGCAGCACCCCTTCCACCAGGGCGGCCTCGCTGGCGGCCCCTGGTCCCAACCTCGCTGGAACCGCGATGCCGATTTCCCTCTTCCTCGTCCTGTTGTTGGCTGCTGGCCCGGCCCTGGCCCAGGAGCCGGTGTTGTGGCTGGAGGCCGCGCCCGATTCGGTGGGGGTGGGGGATACCCTGGAGGTGCGGGTGCTGGTGGCGGCGCAGGACCGGCGGCTGACCTCGGCCAGCGCCGCCGTCGTGCTCGAGGAAGGCCTCTTCGCCCCGCACTCAGCCACCCCCTTCGCCGCCGGCGATTTCCTTCCCGGGCCCCCCTACGAGAACAGCACCTTCGCCGAAGGCGGCGCGTTGTACCTGCACTTTGTGGCCGTCAGCGGCACCGCCGAAGAGGGCGGCCGGCTGGCGGGCACCGGGCAGGGGGAACTGGCGCGTTTTTGGCTGCGCGCCCTGGCCCCCACCGCGGGCACGGCGCTGCGCCTGGAGGCCGAGGGCCCCCAGCGGGCGATCTACACGGAGGAGGACAAGCCGGGGGTGGAGCAGCGCTTTGCCTTGCCCAACCCGACCCTGCAACTGCGGGTGGGCGGAGAGGCGCCGGTGGTCCAAACGCCGGTGGTCGCCGACCCGGAACCGCTCCTGCCAGAGCCAACCCTTCCCGAACCGGTCCCCCCCGCGCCAACACCTGCGGCAACCCCGGCCATGCCGGCGGCAAACACGGCACCCACCATCGGCCTCTTGCCGGGCCTGAGCGTGGCGGTGGGGGGCGAGAGCTACGGGCCGCTCTTGGCCAGGTACCTCGGGGATGCCGAGGATCCGGTGGCGGCGCTGGCGATCGAGGTGGCGGGGGATGACCAAGCGGCTGCGCGCCTGGAGGAGGGGCGGCTGGTGGTGCGCGGGCTGCAGGCCGGCACAGGCACGGTCACCATCCGGGTCAGCGATACGCAGGGGACCTGGGTCGCGGCCCAGGTCGAGGTGGAGGTGCGGGCTGCCGGAAAGGGGCCTTTGCTGCGGGCCCTGCCCAAGGTGTCCCTGAGGGTGGGGGCAGAGAGATCCGTGGATCTGATCCCCTTTGTTTTTGATCCCGACACGCCGGTGGATCAGCTGCACTGGGAGTGGTTGCCCGAGGGCGGGGTGGAGGTGTCCATCACCGGCACCATCCTCAGCCTGCGGGGCACTGAGGCGGGCACGGCGCGCGTGGGGCTGCGGGTGGCCGACCCCAAGGGCAATGTGGCCCTGGCCGCCCTGGTGGTGCAGGTGGAGCCCGCACCCCCACCACCCGCCCCGGTGGACAGTACAGCCGCGCCGGCTGCAAGGGCACCTGACCCGGCGGTGGTGGCGCCGTCGACGACAGCGCCCGATTCGGCGGTAGTGATGCCGGAGATCGAGGACCCACAGCCGGCACCCGCCGACAGTGCGGCCACGGTGGTATACCCAGTGGTCTCGGAACCCTCCCAAGCACCGGCACAATCAGACCCGCTGGTTCCCGAGGTCCAGCCCCTCGCTCCCACTCCGGCCGATACCGCCGAGGTGGCGGTGGTGGACAGCGCCCAGGTGGAGGAGCCGGTAGCCCTGCCCGCCGAGGCGGTGGCCGATCCCCAACCCGCCGGCCCGGATACAGCACAGGGCGCGGCCAATCCGCCCCCCCTCGCCGGCGAACCAGTGGAGCCGCTCCTGGAGGCATCGCCCTTTGAACCCGTGGTCGAGTCCCCTTCCCCAGGAAGCTCCGCGGCGGTGGCCCGTGGCGACACCGCTGGTTCGGCCGCCGCAACACCGGCTCCGGCGGCGCCCGGACTGGCGGTGGAGGAAGGCATAACCCACGAACTGGTGGCCGGCCGCATCGACTCCGCGCTGGTGGCGGACCGCTGGGTTCGGCAGGGGGCAGTGGATCAGATCGCGTGGTCGGTGCGCGGGGGCAAGCGCCTCAGCGCCCGCCTGGACCCGCTCAGCCGCCGCCTCTACCTAGACGCCCGGGCCGCCCTGCCCGGGCGGGAGGTGTTCTTCGCCGAGGCGGTGTTGGGGGCCGAGCGCCGGCAGCTAGTGCTGGCCCTGGACGTGCGGGCGCCGCGCCTGGTGCTGCTGCCTTTCCCCGACATGAACCTGGGCGCGGGCCAGGAACTGGCCCTGGATCTAGATTCCTTCGTGCAGGGGGATTTTGCCCCGGAGGAACTCACCTGGGCCGCCGAGGTGCCCGAGGGGGTCGAGGTGGAATTGGACATCCAGGCCAGGGTACTGCGGGTGCGCGAGTCGGGCAGCTTTGCGCTGGCGCTGCAGGTGTACTCCCCGTGGGGGAACCAGGCAGGGGGCGTCCTGGAGGTTAAAGGCCCCTCCCGCCCGGCGGCGTTAGGGCCGGACCGTGTGGCCGCGCCCACCCAGGCCGAGCCGCCCGTCCCGCCGCTGGTCCAGACGCCGGTGGCGCCGCCCCCGGCGGCCGACACTGCGGCGGCGGTGCTTCCGGCGCTGGCCGACCAGGTCCCGCCCCGGCTGTGGGCACAGGGATCGGCTTCGGGTGCCTGGCTCGAACTCTGGCTGGGGGCCGATGAGGAACTGCTGGCCGCCCCGGTGGTGCGGGTCAACGGCCAGGCGGTGGTCGCCGAGGCGAGGGGCGGGGAATTCCGCGTGTTGCTGGACCCCACCGCAAGGCAGCTCCAGGTCGAGGCCGAAGGAGTGGATCTGGCGGGGAACGCCGGGCGGCTGTCGGTGCGGTTGCTCGCCCTGCGGGTGGAGCCAGGTGCGGCCCCGTTGCACAGCCCGGACGGGCATTGGCAGCTGGCGTTCCCCCAGGCGCGGGCCGCCTCCTGGGTGTGGTTCCGCGAGCAGGGACCGGGGCAGGGCCTGAGCTTCGACGCCGCGCTGACTGGGCCAGTGGAGCTGGTGGCCGCCTACAGCGATGGCGCGGCGCCGGCCATCCACCGCGACCAGGGGCAGGGCTGGGAGGAGTTGCCGACGCTGGTCCTGGCCGGGGCCAACCAGGTGTTTGCCCGCAGCGAGGGGGGTGGGGTCTTTAAACTGGCCGGCAGGGCGGGTGGGGCGTTGCCGGCCCAGCCCCTGGCCTATCCCAACCCCTTTAATGCCCAGGCCGCCATTCGCTACAGGGTGGCGGCCAGCGGCCCGGTGCGGGTGCGGGTGCGCGATGGGCAGGGCCGGGTGGTGCGCCGGCTGGTCGACCAGGTGCAGGGACCAGGGGTGCGCAGCGCCGTCTGGGATGGCCTGGACGAACATGGGCAGGGGTCAGCCAGCGGGGTATATTATTACGATGTTGAAGCGGCCGGCCAGCGCTGGACCGGCAAACTGCTGCTGTTGCGCTGAACCCAAAGGGGGGAGCATGAGACTCAAGGACAAGGTGGCGATGGTCACCGGTGGCGCCAACGGCATTGGCCGGGCTACGGTGGAACTCTTTGCCGAGGCGGGGGCGCGGGTGGCCGTGGCCGATCGGGACACCCGCCAGGGCAAGGCCCTGGTGGACGAACTTGGCGCCCGAGGTGCCGAGGCCCTGTTGGTGCCCACTGACGTGAGCAGCGACACCGATGTGGCCACCCTGGTCAACGAGACGGTGCGCCGATGGGGCGGGCTGGACATCCTGGTCAATTGCGCCGGGGTGGACATCACCGGCAGCGTGGTGGACACCGAGCCGGAGCGCTGGCAGCGGGTGCTCGACGTCAACCTGTCCAGCGCCTACCGCACCTGCCGCTTCGCCCTGCCGCGGATGATCGAGCGGGGCGGGGGCAGCATCGTCAATATCGCCTCGCTGCAGGGTATGTACGGCTGGCCGCGCTACGCGGCCTACGCCGCCTCCAAGGCCGGCCTCATCGGGCTGACCCGGCAGATTGCCGCCGAGTACGCCGATCGCAACATCCGCGTCAACTCCATAAGCCCGGGCGGTATCGCCACCCAGCTGGGGGCCAACAGCGACCAGCTCGAACCGCGTTTTGCCCACGACCCCGGCGCGTCCGCTCCGGCTGCTGCCCCGGCCGCTGCCCTAGCCCCTGCCCCCGAGCCCCCCAGGCTGCGGCGGGCCGGCCTGCCCAGGGACGTGGCCTGGGCCGCCCTCTTCCTGGCCTCGGAGGAAGCGGCCTATATCACCGGCCACAACCTGGTGGTGGGAGGGGTGCTCTCCGTAGCCCTATAAAATGCTGGCCCGCTGGTCCGGGGAGTGTATATTTACCCCGCCCACAGGAGGCCAACCCATGAACGATCCGGCTGCCGAGAAGGCCCTGGCGGCGCTGGCCGCCCGCCGCTGGCGCGTCGCCCTGCCCCTCACCCTGGCGATGCTGGCCATCTACTTCGGTTTTATCCTGCTCATCGCCTTCGACAAACCCCTGATGGGGCAGTTGCTGGGCGAGGGGCTCAGCCTGGGTATGCTCTTCGGCGCGCTGGTGATCGTCTCGGCCTGGGTGCTGACCGGCATCTACATCTGGTGGGCCAACAACCACTACGATCCGCATATCCGGGCGCTCAAAGGCAGGTAGGAGGCTTCCTTGCAGGAAACCGCATCCCTCGTCGAGCTCCTGGGCAGACCCAGCGGCACGGCCATCGGTTTTTTTCTCTTTTTTATCGCCACCACCCTCGGGATCACCTTCTGGGCCGCCCGCCGCACGCGGACCACGGCCGAGTACTACGCCGCAGGGTCACAGGTCAGGGCAGGCCAGAACGGCC